>Ga0325414_1009630_pt1 | contig 10158 bp, 10 predicted proteins | sample PopdelMetagenome_8_FD_206183 | JGI IMG/M metagenome (GOLD analysis project Ga0325414, IMG submission 206183) | Populus deltoides microbial communities from Bellville, Georgia, United States - Leaf-PdKOR-R3 | ecosystem: Host-associated > Plants > Phyllosphere > Phylloplane/Leaf | place: USA...
GTGAAAACTCAAAATTCAAATCTTAAACCGGTCGAGTTTAAAAATGTGATGATTGCTTAATTTACACTAATATTATTAAATATCATAGTTCGTGCTCTCTTCGAAATATTGTGAGAGGTCCCGACAACTACTCGAGAAATACGACGTGGACAACAACAACACAACCAATTTTTTTATTCGTGTCTTCTAGCTATCCAAGCAAGATGCATGACAATGCTGATCACGATAACAACAAAACTGACATGACTGACGATGTGATAAATTCATGAATTTAATTAATTAAATTGATGATTTTTTTTTTTTCTTTCGGTGATTTGATTTCCCAGGTGGAGCTGATTGAGGGGTCATCCTACCTTGGCCAGCCACTTCCTTTCTCCTTGACCACGTTGATATGGATTGAGGTGATAGTAATTGGGTACATTGAGTTCCAAAGAAATGCAGAACTAGACCCAGAGAAAAGGCTATATCCTGGTGGCTACTTTGATCCTCTTGGCTTAGCATCTGATCCTGAAAAGATAGAGAACCTTCAACTGGCAGAGATTAAGCATGCTAGGCTAGCTATGGTGGCCTTCCTTATATTTGGTATTCAAGCTGCTTTTACAGGAAAAGGTCCCATTAGCTTCGTGGCTACCTTCAACAATTGATCTCTGTAATTCTATAAAACTTCAAGGGAGAAAAATGCCGCGGTCTAATTATTGATGACACGTTCTTTCCTTTCTTCGAAACCTATATATTTGGATATATATACATTTAATTGAAGTCTCGTTGCTTAAACATATTGCATTAATTAGTTTTTATATTCATGTTACATGCATTTTTACGCAAATGAAAAGCTTAAGTTGGCTTTCTGCTCCTGGTAATGGATAGTTCTTGGTAATCACCGACCATCGTTTCGCAGCTGCTGCATACCACAGCAAATCAATAGGCCTCGCCGACGACGACCTTTTTAGTTGATGGATTATTTCAAATGTCGAGTCTGGCACGGAAGTCCATTTGCATCAATCATTCGAGATCTATCGTTCCTAAGGAGACCACCAAATCCCAACCTCCCTGGATTTCCAAGCAAGCTGCCATCTACATCCAACTTCACAAACCCATCATCTGGTTTTTTCCAGGTCACCAATCTTTGAACTTTTGAAGTGCCGTCACTGCAAGCCAAGAAATTAACGCAAATATCATCCTCCATCTCATAAATTTTCCTTAAAAGCCAGCCATCCCCTGCATAATGTTCAGCATACACCACCATCCTGCGCTGGCGCCACAGCCACCAAATGGCCGCTAAAAATAGCGTTGTCCTTCCAACCGTAGCAAAAGTAGACAACCATGGAGTAAGTTTTGATTGAAAGAAAAGGTTTTTTGTTATTTATCATAAACAATATGCGATTATTTAGCGCTGACAGCGATATCAAATAACATAATCGATCCATCAGTTCGAGTCTAACAGATAATCTTAATAACATGATATGCCATGTCAGAGCTAACTTGATTGCCATGAAGATGGATTGGGTACGCTTGTCTCTCAAGCCTCGTCAACATGGTGTTTGCGTTTTTTAAGCGATCATTTTTTTCGTTTTTTTGAATGAGCACACGTCTACGTGATTGGAAATACAAGGCTAAATTGACCTTGACCAGCTTAACCATCTCATAAGTGTATGTTTAGATTAATTAATTGTTTATCAAGAATATTAGATTATTTTTCTTTCAAATATTATGATAAAACGATCACATACAATCTATGTATTTTTTAAAAAATATATTATTCAAGGCATTCAAATTATTAGATGACATTGAACCGATCCTATTTATATATAATGGAACTAAAATTGTTGGATTTTTCACTTACGTGTTGCTTTGCCTAACTTTTTTAAAAAATGAATACTGATTTCACTGAGTACGTTTCCTCTCAAATCCTCTTGAAAAAATTCACGCATTTAAATGATTGGATCCCCCCGCAGTTCCAATTTCTGAATCTTTTTCAAAAATAGAAAACATGGAAAAAAAATAAGCATTAAATAGTAAAGTCTAGACTTTTTTAAAAATAATTTTTATTTTAAAATTTATTAAAATAATATTTTTTTATTTTTAAAATTTATTTTTAACTTTAACGTGTCAGGATAATCTAAATATATATATATTTTTTTAAAAACACTTATATGTTATGTGCCAACAGTGTTTTCGCCGAAATGCGAAACGCCTCCTCGTTGTACAAGGAAAAGGAAAGCAGAAAAGGAAAAGAACCGTAGAATACACGTCTTGTCAGGTTCCACTTTAGCAGAAAAAGGTAATATAATGGTGAAATGTAGATAGTTTTCCTTCTCTTTCCCTCTCGGTCTACATTTCTTGTAAAGCATGCAGCACCAACAACAACATTATTAGAAGCAAAAAACAAAGAGGTAGCCAATCCAATCAATCAAATTCAAAACATTAATATTAGCCATTCCGTTTCCATTCTCTCCCCCTGTAAAAAAAGGAATCTTTTGTTTTTGCTCTTCAGTCAATCTGGATTTTGAATTTCTTCTCCCTATTGATACTACAAGTCCACAGAATTTTGTGTAAGGATCTGCCTGCGATCGAGGATGGGGAGGCTGTTTGTTGTGGATCTTGAAGGGAAGATCTATAGTTGCAAGCACTGCAGGACCCATCTTGCTCTTTATGACGATATTGTTTCAAAGGTTGTTTTTTCGACCTTTCATTGATCGATTTCTCTATGTTTCGTGATTATCTCGTGGTAATTTTATCTGGGTTTTGTGAATTTGTTTTGTTTTTGTGAAAAAATGGGTGCCTTTTTGACGATTGACTGTGTTTAAGTTATGATGATCTTAAATTAAGTTATCATAAGAGGTTTCGTTTGTTAGATATGAAGAATGGATTGGATTGGATTGGATAAGGGGGTTTTCGATTAGTCATTGTAATGATATCTCATTTTTCATTAGGAGAATATTCAAAAAAAAAAAAACTAAAAAGTGTGTGTGTGTTTGTGTGTGTAGCGCATTTCGAGTTTATTTGGATGATGCTTAATTGGTGAAATCCTGTTGCCTCGACTTGATAAACGAAGAATAGATGATGCTGCAAGTGGAGCAATTTTTATCATTTAATGGTTAAAACCGTTAAATAAGCACCATAACATGTTAGTTAGGATCTTAGGTTGGTTAGGCTGTGAATATATGTTGTTTTGGAAGCTTGGTAATGCTTCACATGTTGCACCATTTAGAATCCTGCACTTGATGCCATATCTGGATGTCAAGAGGATTTCAATTGTGTATGATCTATTTATGGAAAACAAAATCCGTTTCACAGTTGTTTTCGGTTTATGATTGAATTTGTTGCTTAATGTGGTGGGATGTATGAACATCTTTATTGTTTTGCACTTTGTGATGATTATATTTTGTTGGTCTTCACGATGATTTTTTGTTGTTTTTGCTTAAAATGATCTTCTTTTTTGTCCTCTTCTTAGCATTCAAGCTTCAATAAAGTCGAGCTACTTGGATGCTGTATCCCCTTTGGTATTGACAAAATTTTGACAGCATATAACTGAAATGTATATATTCCATTTTGTTTAAACACTGTTCTCGTTTTGCTCTGCTTGGTTCAAAACCATACTCGTATAAAGGAACCAACCAGGCAACCAAGTGTGGAGTTTGGCCACTTCATCCTTGGATGGCATATGATGTATGTTAAAGGCATTTTTAGTAAATGGCGAGGCTATCACACCCCAAACCATTTGCAGAAGGAACATTCTATAAGTATCATGGATGATGCTCTCAAGTAGCATGAGAACTTGGGAAGGCATCCTTGTCCATGGAAAGTGACTGATTTTCGGATGCTTTGATCGATCAAGTAGCTTATGTGCATGTCTGTATAATTGAGGTTATTACTGTACCAACTTTGGACCTAATTGTCAGATATTTTCTTTGTGCACACATATACAAACAATGTATGTTTGCATGCCTATAAGTTGTCACAAGGATTATTATATGACAGTAGATAAGCCTTCTAAGTGAGATCGCAAACAGCAGTTTTCTATATTTTGGTAATTGTCAAAGTGAGACTTGGACAGTAACATGCTTAAAATATTTCTTGATGATAGCTCAGCATATCGGGCTGTATTGTGCTTTCACTTTTCTCATTCTGTCCAACAAATGTTGTTTGGGGTTTTAATGGGATGCAAGTGCTCTGACTACATGTTTTGCCTCTGCTCTTTTATTCAGTCTTTTCACTGCAGGCATGGGAAAGCCTATCTCTTCAATAAGGTGTAAGTTTTTCTTTATTTTTTGGGCTTCGGGCACCTTTTAATACACACTCATTAAATCTGGAGATAATTCTATGTTGGACCACCAACCTTAAGTCAATGCCACAAGGTTCCGATCACTCACATCATACAAGTGCCTTAATATATATATTATTTGTTCTTTGTGAATGATGCTGTTTGAAAGTAACATCTGAACTAGGCATTGAGTCTGCCAGGACATCTGTTGGTAGATATGCACTTGGCATTTTCCTTGCCATGGCATGGGCTTCTACTTGTGGCCGTGGGAAAGGGGAGTGGAGTGCTAGGTTTATGGCAAACTCAAATAGTACAATCTGTGATGGATTCTGTAGTCTAGGCTCTCTAAGGGGGCAATGTGAAGCATCTTAGAAATCAGTCTAAAATTTGCGTTCAAATGTATGTTTACCAAGTGAGAAGAGAAGCATAATTGCTCTTCAAGCATTAAACTGTTTGTCCTCGATATCCTGTTGTAGACTGAGTATTACTGAACAGAGCAAGACAGATGAATGTCATACTGGGCTGCCTGCCGTTATCATATTCAATTATTTTTGTTTGCTGAATGGTGAATTAGATTGATCATGGATGATCTTCAGAGCATCCTCAGACACATTGTTTCATGCTAGAATGAGCCAGAAGACATTATATATTCGCACTTACGGTCCTTTCAGATTTAAATCATCTTACTCTGTATGGCAGAGCGAATGTATTTGTGGGAGAGAAGGAAGAGAGAATGATGATTACCGGGCTGCATACCGTTGCTGATATTTTCTGTGTCGGGTGTGGATCAATTGTGGGTTGGAAATATGTAAGATTAGAAGAGGCAAAGATTCGAAAAGAATTCAATGTGTTTTTGAATGTTTCTTGTTGCGATTAGTTAATTGGATGGTTTCTTTCAGGAGACTGCACATGAAAGGAGTCAGAAGTACAAGGAAGGAAAATCTGTGCTTGAGCGGTCAGTGGATAACACATTAGGAGAAAGTTCTAATTCTGGGTTGAAATGATCCTCTAAATTAAGGTTGCATTGATGTGTTGTTGAGCAGGTTTAAGGTGTCTGGTCCTGATGGGAGCCATTATTGGGTGAATCATGAACACCACCACATCGGTGGAAGTGATGCAGACGATGTTTGATCGTCTGTCTTGCCGTTTTATATTGTACATTCTTCTCTTCTGATCTTATTTTAACCATCGACTATGAAAAACTGAATTCCTCATTTGGACAGCTCTGTCAACCAGCTGTCAATAATTGATTCTAAACATGGATTGTTGATTCTGATGAATTCATATCCAGTTTCGTACGTCAGTTCATGTAGATAACAATTGTTGAATCTTTAATTGCAATTTCAATGGTCCATGAGAACAAATTAATCGCATGGGTCTCACAGTTAAAAATGCGGTTAGTTATTATGTCAAAAACCATGTAGAATTAAAATTCAACTAATGTTAAACTGCATTAAGCTACAGATATACAGCATTGTCGTTCAAATGAGGGGGGCGGCTAGCTGTCTTTCGATCCAAGTCGTCGTTTGATGGGATGAGCATGGTTCTACTGAAGCAGTGACTGTAATTCTTCCTCCTGCTCCTTTTCCTTCTTCTGAAATTAAAATCTAAATTTCACTTTTAAGAGGGTGTCTGTCAGAGTGGTGGCTTCTGTGCTTTCTCCCAACCACCCTTTTATATGTTTTTGATGTAAAAAGTAGTTCCAAAATAAAATCAAAAACCAGCTTGAAATTGCTTTTTTTAACAGCCTTGTACATTACTTGCCTCCCCATCAGATAACATAAACACTGCAACCCATCTCTTCTTCAAATTTAACATGTTCTTTTTGGTAATTTTATTAATGAAAACACTTACAAAAACAAGTCAACCAAACACATAAAAATTACGTCTTCTTCAGCTGTTGCCTGACCAAAGGCTTCCGGACTGAATCATCATCAGAACTTTCAAATTCAGGTTCAGTCATTTTATCATTCATCATCTATCAGAACATTGTTAGAGTTGTCATCATCCTGTTCTTCCATGACATTTCCGGAGACAAGAGGTTGTGACGACTCTCCATTTTGTAAAAGCACAGAATCTGACAAGACAACATATGACTTCTTGTCAAGCAAAGATTGTGCTCTTTCAAATGGAATCCACCTGGAGATAAGACATCAGCTCGTCAGACTGAGAATAACCAGCAGACTAACAACCTAAGTTCTATCATGTACGAAAAATAGGTAACTAATGATAAATAAGCAGGAAACCAAAAGTCTAGCCTCACAATTGAAACTTGCACTTGCAGTGTATGTGTAGAATGAGAGTTGAACACCCATAAATGGACCACGTGTAGAGCACGAAAATATTGACTCTGCAATTTGTCAATAACAAAAGTTCCTTTCCAAGTAATCTTTTTGGCTATCCGACTTTTCTTTCTTTCTCTGATACAAACCATTTTCAGGAATGTTCTCAAGCAGAGTAGGAGATTATTTTTACGAACAGGTTCTAGATCCTAAATTGATAGGAGATAAGTTGGGTACCCGAGCTTATTTAAAAGCTTATAATTTACCATAATATTATTACTTCTCATAACTATTTAACATGTTGTGAAAACCGGGAAAAAAAAAACAGTAAAGGAAGAGAAGGATAGCCTAAGATATTTTCAGGCCGAAATATATACAATTTTTATATTTCATCATTGCATTGCGAGTTAGATTAGGAGATCTATTATCATCATGCCCAAGGGAATCCATATATTCTGGAGTGCAAATTCCAATAACGGTGACAAAGTGGATTTCAGATTAATGCACTAGTAAAGAAACTCAAAACTAAGGAGAAATTTTCATGCCCCATTGTTTTTCTAGTTAGTTGCAAGATTCATTAGAACAACTTACTTGTAACGAAGGGGACAAAGAAGCTCAGATGGGCGATATGCTGCTTTATATCTCATCTTACTGCAGGAATGAATATAATAGCCAAGATAATAATACTGAAGACTGGGACAATAGACTTCATTCTCTTTCACCAATCCTATTTCTTGCAAGGCTGAATACTTGCCTAGTGATAGAAAGGCATAATCTGGATCCCAAAACAAATAATTACTCGACAAACATTTAGGAAGGATATCGATGACACCAACAGCAACTAGGTGGCCATCAATTACATATTGCTGATGAAAGGAGCCAAAGCCACAAGGGGGAACTCTATCATCACCAGATGGTTGAACAGGTACTAAAGGAGTATCAACCAGAAAGTTTCTATATAAGCTTTCAGAAACATCATCAGGAGTATCGTTATGCACATTTATCTGATATCTTTTATACAATGCAAACTCTTCTGGATCAAAACTGGACCTTTTCAAACGAATCTCAAGCCTCCGCCTTTTTCTCTTAGGATGCATGGAGCTATTCCTCAAAGAGCAGCCTTCTCTCCCGGTTGCAGATTCTTGGGAGCTCGTAGCAATATGGCTATCTATGTTGGAAGAAGCTTGAGTTGCTGCAGTATAATAATTAATATGCCCATTGCAAGCTCTGATTGACAGGCCGTTGGTTTTCGCCAATTGATCTAAAGAAGCAGCTAATTTTTCTGCGATAATTTTTGGAGGCAGAGGGTTATCTTCTGCACTCTGACTTGCATCCTTAACAATCGATTGCGCCTGCCTTATTGTTGCTGCTATTTGAAATGCAATGTTGCTAGAATACATGAGATTTTCTGCTCCTTCCACTAGCAGTTTTCTTTTGGCTTGTGAAACCTTTTTAACAGAAGCTTTTGGTAATTGAACACTGCAAGGAAATTGCCCACTTTCTCTGCATGTCCAAATCACGTTGTCCACTTGTTCTGACAAATAATCAGTAATGTGGTCTCCCATATTTTTCTCCTTTTTTGTAACAGATGAGGTTTCCTTTGTTCCTAAGCTTGAAACTTCATTAAAAGCACTGGCACAAGTACTGGGATGCTCTGTAGCTTCCACTGCTTTTTTCACATCCAATGCACCATCTACAAACCTAGGCATGTAGCATGGTTACTACACAATAAGGAACTAAGATTTATGAACCAGAAGTGCTTTCAACACATCTTAACCTAAGAATATCATACGAACTGATTAGCCAAAGAAAAAGTTGAGCTTTATAAGCCATTCCACAAAATCTCAATCACGTATCAACTTTGGAATCTCCCTTTATCAGTAACTCTAATGAAGGGCATCATAAACCCGATGCTTTCTGTGGACAACATTACTCCGGACTCTTGTGACCGAATAGCTCGAATTTGTTAACAGCTTAATGTGGACAGTGAAATTGTCTTCAGCCCGATTGACAAACTGGAAATTGTTTTTGTTTCTTGTGTTCTAAGAGGAAAAGACTGAATTAGGACATAGAAGGCATACCTCTGCATTCTTCTAGACACTCGTTGTTGCTCTTTTGACGGAACAAAATCACCTGCCCTCAGACGGATAGTATAAGATGGGCAACAGGTCTTTTCCATCTCAGGTTTGTAAAGTGAAGAACCAGATCTTCTGCATCCTCTGTCAAGAAGGTCTGACAAGGAAGCGTTGGATTAAACGAGGCAAATGAAACAAAACTAGAATATCCACCGGAAAAAAATAAAAGAAAAAAAACCGTAGTAACACACCTTTTAGATGACAACTGACACCTTATAGCCTTCTACCACATCACATACTATCAAATCCGATTGCGGCAGCAAAACAAATTTTATAAATAATGAGAAAAACTAGAAAAAAACATATAACTAACCTTGGAAGTCATCGACTGTTATGCTGTCTGCCCGCAAGCCTGCGACATGGAAAATAGGAAAGACAAATAGTAAGTTCGATTTTTCATCAATCAAATCCAGATGCAAAAAATTATACATGGAACCGCTCTGATTAAAATAAATATATAGCAAATCCATTCGGTACTCTTATCGAGCATGCAGCATATAAATACGAATTAGAGCTGTAGTTACGCGAAAACAAAACAGAATTTCAAAATTCTGTATGGCAAAGGGAGGGAGACTGCATTCCTTAACAAAGCCCCGCTCGGTGTACAGCCAAAGGATTTAAAAAATAAATCATCAGCTTTGATAAATTAACGAACCAAAGTAATTTGTAGCTCCAATTTTGACCTCCTCGTCACTACAGACTGGACTGAGCTAATATTTTGGTTAGTTGTAAAGCAAAACAGACGCATTAATCAACGAATTAATTTATCAAATATATCTAGCCAAAAAATAACAATCTGAAAACCGCCTAAATTAACAATAACGTTGATGAAAATTAGAATCCAGGCAATTCAAAAGAATCGATAATTCGTCAATCAATTGCTCGAAAAAAAGAAACACAAACCGTGAAAGATGCTAGTGAGACCAGTGGATTTGCAATAACAACAGGGACTTTTAAGGAGGCCATCATCAGAAACGACGGGTTCTCCTCGATTATTATTACCGCTGCTGCTGCTCGCGTCGCTTTTTATCGTGTTCCCTTCCATTCCCCCTGGTCACGAAACCAAATTCACGACTATCAACTATGAAACGACTCCGTTTGTCTGTCTAGCTCGATCAAGTTCGTCTGTCTCTGTATCAGCGTCAATTCTCAAAGATTCTTCGTGTTTTACTGGTTTTTTTCTTTTTCTTTCAGAGAGAAATGAATAACAAATGCGAGAAAAGGTAGACGTTGCGTACCCGCAATGAATTTGGAATTGAAAATATTTTAATAATTTTTTTATAAAAAAAAATTAAAAAATATTATATACTATGATATTAAATACACATGTACGTATAGATAAGAAGCAGCCAGCGAAGTCTTTTTTTATTTTATTTTGAGACAGAAACTTAATCCATTCATTTATAATCTTCAATTTACTTTAATCTGGACGGAATTTTTTTTCCCGATCCTGTTAACTAAAGCAATTAAATGGATC
>Ga0325414_1009631_pt1 | contig 10158 bp, 1 predicted proteins | sample PopdelMetagenome_8_FD_206183 | JGI IMG/M metagenome (GOLD analysis project Ga0325414, IMG submission 206183) | Populus deltoides microbial communities from Bellville, Georgia, United States - Leaf-PdKOR-R3 | ecosystem: Host-associated > Plants > Phyllosphere > Phylloplane/Leaf | place: USA...
TCTATATATCTACATTTAAAAATAATAATAAAGAGAAATGTTTTTCGAAGAAGCATATTTCTTTTATTCCCAAAAACCTATTGGGTTTTACACAAACTCTATCATTGGTTGTCATCTCTACAAAATTAATTTATCATTATCTATTCATAATGATTGTGTTTATCTAAAACATGATATGATTACATTTAATTAAAAATATAAGCTTATCATGATATTATTTCCATCAATTATTTTAATTATCAATATCTCTTATAACCAGTAAGAAGAAAATTGCTATATAGAGAGAGAGAAAAAAAAAAAAGACGTACTTTATAAATCAAACAGGACTAAACAAAAGAATGTCCTATTAAACCATAAAGTCATAACAAAAACCAAACTTTGAAATTAAAACAAACTAAAATCAAGAAAATAGATCTGCTTCTCAATGTTCTCAATGAACTCCTGAACACTTTGCCAAATAATTTGAGATATGATTCCTCTTTGTAAGAATATGAGTAAAGTTCCTAGTAAAAAGGATAATACAAGAATTTGAAATGTCAATGAATCCACCTTGTAATCGTCATGGTCTCATGATATTGCGACTCTTAATCCATGTAATGACATTATATGAATCAAACTCACTATACAATCCATGGAATGACTATAAAACTATTAGTATTAATAAACTTATTATCCCTCTATAATTTCCATTATTATACCTTAATTGCTAGAAATATAAAGTTCATTCATGCATTTCATTTCCATTTGACCTATTTCCCTTTGTTATAGTTGTCATAATCTATTTTTTCACCCTAATATTATTTGTGTAATTTTTTTTATTTTATTTTAAAAAAAAATTAACATTTTAAATTCAAAAATATTTTCAGTACACAAGGAAATAAGCCTTAAATCACAGAAGATCAATAAGTTAGAAAAATAGCTAGATTAGGACTTTTTTGATAAGATAAGTTGAGGAAAAACTTGATTTGAAGCAAAAGTTTAAGTTTGAAATCCTAATTGACTAAAATTAAAAGAATTAGTTAAGTCTAAAGACTTAATCAAATTTTTGATGGGTTTAATTGATATAATTAAAAATTTAATTAAAGCAAAATTGAGTTTAAAAGTCAATTTGGCTAAAATTAGATGAATTGAATAAATTCAAGGACTTAATTAAACTTCTTGTCGCACTCGACATCGCGGCGGCCCACAAAATAATTCTCTGATTATGAAAAAAGAACAGATTTCTGGCATCTTGTTCTTTTAGGGGGAAAATGTTTTGTTTAAGGAGTCGCCACCTAGTATTATGGTCACTAGGAACCCTAACTGGTCAACAGAGATTCTATGGTTCGGGACTGGTTACGTAAAAGTTTAATTAAGCCCCTGATTGGATTAATTAAATTAATTTCAAGCTTAATTAAGTCTCAAAACTTATCAATTCTCCAATTAAACCCTTAATTGGATGAATTAAATTAATTCCAAGCTCAATTAAATCTCAAAACTTATCAATTTTCCAATTAAACCTTTAATTAGATTAATTAATTCCAAACTTAATTAGATTAATTTCAAAGTTTAATTAAACCCCAAAACTTCTAATCATGTTGCCCTTAACCCAAATTTTAATTCATTCTTCATTTATCTCATTTTACTATTATTGTTTTTTTTATCATCATTTTTTATCATCATCATCATTTTTTATCCTTTTCAGTAAATAAAATAATAATAATAAAAAAATAAAAATGGTCAAAAATTGGGTTATAACACTTCTAATGGGTGTTAAATATTCAATCAGGGTCACTTTGCAAGGATTGAAAGATTAAGGACTTAATCGAAGCTTGGAGGAGGTAAATTCTTGCAATCAGGGCTTAATTAAAAGAAATTTAAAGTTTGAAGGCTGATTGATGGTCTAATTAAATAATTTCATAACCATGGACCAACTTGCAAAAAACACGTGACTTTAAAGATTGAAATTGATGAAATTAGGGGTCAAATTAAAAAAAAATAAAAGTTTGATAGTCATCTGGGTGTCTAGTTTGAACAAATTAAAAACTAAGAACAAAATTGTAAAAGGCACTCAAATTTAGGGCTGGCAATTAAGTTTGACAGGGGTGAAATTGCATTAAATTAGGAGTTCAGGAGGAAATTACGAGTAAAATTAAAATAAATTAGAAGATTATGGATTAAATTAAAATTTATCAAATCCCAAATTAAAACCCTAATTTGCAGGGTTTAGCCTAGATGACGCGTCATTCAGCCACTGTGTATCTTCTCCTTTGACAATATTTGCTAATCAAGTAGACATCTTCAGGTAAATGAATGTGGTGTTTCCAACTATCCAAAGTCTCCAAACACCACTATGTGATAGAGGGGAAATATAGGGGAAGGGGGTTCCCCTTTACAAGATTGTGCCACCTTTACTCGATGTTTATACATCACTTGCCACATGGAAGTCATCAACTTCTTTTCCCAAGTCAGTCTTGATTGTTTTAGAGAAATTCAACAGTATTGCCTCCAACTTTGAATTAATGGTAAGGAAGCTACAGACCACCAAACAAAGTGTGGTTTGATCCTAGTTGGAGAATAACACTTCGTTTATAATTCTATGGTTTGTTTTACTCCAACAACCTCTTATTGTCAATGATTAATTCATAGAACATGTACCGCCATTTTTGGTCAAGCTTCAGCTACTAAGTTCTTAACCCTTTCTAGAAGCTCTCTATGGTTTGTTAGGCATCAAGAGACAAGGAAAACAAAAAGGAAGGAAGAAAGAAAAAATCTCCTAATAGATTGGAAAAAAAAGATCCTCTATAACCTAGTTTTGAAAAACCACCCCAAAATTCACAAATGATTTCACAACCACCTATCATAGGAGACTATAAAAAAGTAAGGAAAATCACCAGAATAGGGGGTAGAGAAGGGCAGAAAAAAGGAAAAAAAAGAGATAAAAAAAAGAAGGAAGAAATTGGGAAGGCTTATAGGATCCAAAATCAAGTTCATAGTCTTGTAATAAAGGATTTAGTTTGTTGTTGTTGGGTTTGGAGATAAGAAGAAAGAAAGGCAACATTAGAAATCCATTTTTATTTGAAGATTTCAAGCTTGGAAGGTATATTCTTGTAAGCTTTGAAAGTGAAGCCTATGAGGTCTGTTGGAATATTGATTTTTATTGTTTAAATGCAATGTTTTGAATGTATTGATATGATGATGATTGCCTTAATTTGAAATTTGTCAAATATGGCAACAAGGTTATAATATTTTTATGGTTTAGTTGATGCATGTTTTAAATTGACAGTTTTGGATAATGAAATTTGATGCATATTTATGATGATGTGTTATTTTTTTGTTGGTTATTTTGATTGAAGTTGCTTGGTTTTCATAATATGTTTTGTTGGAACTAGAAAAACATGTTTTGATAATATGTTTTGTTTGATTTGGACCATTTTTTGTCCATTTGTTTACACATAAACCTTTTTTTATGTATGATTAATCAATAATCTAGTGTTAAGTATCATCAATAACATGTTTTAAATGATTTTTAATTCTAAAGTTTTAATTTTAAACCGAAACTCATTTTGACAAAATCATAATATTTAAATGAAAATCAAAGTGATATGATGCTAGATTATTGATTTTTGCATGATTTCGAATATGTATGTACTTTTGTTTTGACCAAATCTGGTCTGATTTGAAACTCATGTTCAAATAGTAAATCGAGGTGTTCTTTATTTTATTTTTTATTTTTTATTTTTTTGTTTTGATCCGTTTTGTTTAAAAGTTTTTTGAGTTTTTATGTTTTTTTGTGCTAGATTTGTTTTAGTTTTGACTTGTTTTCATGTCAACTTAGTCGAGTCAACCCGGTCGAGTAAAAACTAGATCAATCTTTTATACCCTGTTTGGTTTGTATTTTTTTTTTGTTTAAGGGTATGTTTGGAAAATATCCCTTAAGCCTATTTTGGGTAATTTTATTTAAAAAAAATGATTCTTGCCAAACATGGCCTTTTAAAAATACAAGAAAATAAATAAAAAAATAACCCCCATATATATATATATATATATATATATATATATATATATATATATATGTTTCTTTTTTTTTTGTTGCATACGTATCTCAAAAAATAGATTATATTTGTATATTTGATCATGTTAAAAAATCACAAAAAATAGTCCTTTTATTTTGCATGTATTTTATAGATTTAATAACTAGTTTATTAAAGATATGAAAACTTGACCTACATTTTAAAAAAAAAAAAAAAACTATTTTTTTTCTTTTTAATATGTGGGATTACAAACTTATATATAAGACGTATTTCCAATATTAAATTCAAAAACACTAAAAAAATTATTTCATTTTTTGTTACTATCCGAGATTACAAACTTATATGTAAAACGTATTTCTGATATTAAATTCAAAAACACTAAAAAAAATTATTTTGTTTTTTGTTAGTATTTGGGATTACAAAATTATAAATAAGTTGTATTCCTGATATTTAATTCAAAAACACCAAAAAAAAATTATTTTATTTTCTGTTAGTGACCGACATTATGAACTTATATGTTAAACGTATCTCTGGTATTAATAAAAAGATAGGTTTTTTTAAAAATTTTATATTGACATTAGAACGGTTAGGTTTTTAACCTAATAAAATTAAGTTTTTAACCTAATAAGATAAAAATTCCCTTACAGAAGAGGAATTTTCTTAAACCTTAAACAGAACTATAATTAGAAAACACAATATTTTTTTAATTTATATCAGACAAACAAATGATGCAGCTTATTTCAGGTAAGATATATTAGGGGTGTTAATACCTTTTCTTGACGTAATCAATTTTCTTACCCAAACTCTAAGACTAATTAGGGTTTCTAATAATCAAAATATTAGGCGACGACTCCTTTTTTTTCTTCTACTAATAAAGGACAAGAATTCCTTGTTCTTTTTACCTATATCATTCCTGACAATCTTGATCTGGGGGGATAATTATCGCGACACCATACATGTGCTACAATGGTTGCTTTGATTAAAGTTTTTAACTAAGTGTTTTTGATATATTTTGGTGCACGATAATTTTTAAAAATATTTTTTATTTAAAAATAAATTGTTTTTTTTTTAAATTTTATTTTTAACATCAACACATTAAAATTATAAAAAAAAACTAATTTTTTTATTTAATATCTTTTAAAATAAAATATATTTTTAAATCCTACCCAATAAACACTCACATGGGCCGAATGCATTGATAGTGATATGATGGCAAATATGAAAAGCAATAAAAGCTCTTGTCTAGGCTTCCACCAGAAGAGGACATACTGGCAGGACAAGGGAGAGCAGTCCTGGTTTCTTGTTGTTTTTGTCCATCAGTCTTAGAGAATTTATATGAAATTATCATTTAAATGGATTGTTTTTTTAATTGTTTTCAATTTAATTTTTATCTAATAAGGGGTATTTTGGTTGAAAGATTCCTAGAAAGTAGAAATATGGAATTTCTGGAGAGGTAATATCTTAATTAAAATATCAATTTTGATATTGAAGGAGATCAAAAGGAATCACACTCTTTCATAATGTTCTGGATACGTACGTAGGAGCATTAAATGGCTTACAACTTCCAATTTTATTTTTTTACCACTCATAACTTCAGTGTTTAACGAATTACTTATAACTATACGAATACGAATTAATTGTTCAATCAAAATTAAATTAATTTCTCTTAAGTTGAATTAAGCTCTGTAGTATCAAAATTAGCTAAATAATTAATATCTTCATCAACATCTCTGTCTTCCTTGTAAATTTATCCTATCCTATCTATTTCACTTTTATATATCTTTTTTAGTTCTCAAAAAAGAAAAGATAATAAATTAAAAAAGAACATGAAATACAAAAAAACAATGAATTATAAACATCACGTTATTGGAAAAGTACATACTCCATGACACTTGTTATGCTAATAAACCCGGCTTGGTCCAAGAGTCAATTGACTCAAGACTTGGCTTAATTAAAAAAAATAGTAATGATAAAGATATTAATGATGATGGTGGCTATAATAATAATAATAATAATAATAATAATGATAATGATAGTGTCTATGGTAGGTGTAATAATAATAATAGTAATAATTGTGAACAACAACGATAATCATAAAACATATACAGAAATGATAAATAAATAAAAAAAATTGTTTGGTTGTACATTGTTGTTCAGTCGGAACACAATTTGAGACACGCAATGTTATAAAAGAACATGGCGGTCCCAAAACACGGAAAGCTAACAAGTCCCATGTAAACTGTTCAGAAATCAATGCCGTCTATTACATGCTTCAAGAAGTGGGTGCAGATTCTCATGGCTATGGGCCATGGCTATGAGACACGAAATTAAGAATATTACCCACAGGGTATATATATGGTCCCCTATTGCATTGCCCATTGGAGGTTCAAGCGTTCAAATCAATCAAATAAAATGTGTGAAATGTGTTCAAATCCCTTGATTGTAAAGAACAGATCTCAGAAATGGAATCGGACGGCCAACTACCAATCGTTCGACGTCCAGAAGTGAGTTTCACATGAATCACGATCGACTTCTTTTACATTTTTATGAACGTTTTGCAAAACGCATGAACCTGAATTGAGATTAATAATGCCTTGAAGTAGTGACCAAGGGCTCTGAAAGAGTTGAGGTATAATTAGGTTGAATTTATTTTAGATTTGTCAATGTTTCATTTCTACAATTATATATATATAAATAAAACTCGAATATTGATCTCAGCTAGCTGTATTTGTTGTGATTATTGTAACATCAAGCTGTTTGATAGTAAATTCATTGAGATAATATATAAAAACATACAAAGTATTTGAGTTTCTCTTTTCTTATTTATTAATATTTAATATTCTAAATACATGAAGCTTATATTCATTCCATTTTACTTAATAATTCTATCTATTTTAATCATTTTTATATAAGTTCTTCAACTAGACGTGCATTCCATGTGAATAGGAGCCTGCCTCATTCGGTATTGGTCAGTCTCCTCGACCAATCTATCTATTAATTAACGCAAGTAATTAAGAGAAGGCAAGAGCATGCAGGTGATTGAAGAAGAAACTCGAAAAACCCAAGCCCCCTCCGTCGACTAAAATAATCAGAACAAAAAATGTGAATAAACTCGAAGGTGACACCATTGATGGGAAAGGGAAAATACACTATTATTTGTTTCGAATTATTTCTCCAATCAATAATAGTTGATTGATGGTTGGAAAGAAAGTATGCAAGAAAGGGCGTGATTATTTTAAAAGTTTAATCAATTACATAGCTTTTAATATATAATTTATATTGTTTTCTAATATATCTATTTAATAAATTTTAAATAAAATTTATATCCTGTTAATTAATATTAAAATTTATACTATCTTTAAACTTGCTTCTCCAAAAGTTATATGATATAACATGTTCGTATTATATATATTAATGCTAGGATAATTTCTCATCAGTAGAGCTAGACCTTGCTAGAAGAAAGGGCATGATAATTGAACTATGGTACAACTTTTCAAATAATTATTTCAAATTAAAAGTTTAAATTTTTAAATAATATTTTAATATATAATTTATATTATTTTTTATTATTCAAGAAACGTTTTTGAAGCAGAGAAAGCAGCAGGCTAGCTTCTCATGGCTAAGAGCATCTCCCATTAGCAGCAGGCTAGCTTCTCGTTGCTAAGAGCATCTCCAATGGGAGATGCTATTTTAAAGAGGTAAATTGATAAAATAGCATTTTAAATAGTATAAATATAGTTTTTTTTACCATGCATGTTCCAATGGAAAAAAGCCATTTGAAAAGCTATAAGTGTTTTATTTTTTTTAATGATTTTAATGTTATTTTTTTTCCACATGGCTAGATTTAATTGGTTTATTTTTTTATTGGCCCCACTTTGCTAGTTTTGGCTCTTTTGAGAGATATGTAGGAACAGCATTTGTGGGAAAAAAAAAATATTTTAGCTTTTTGTTTGACTTTTCTCTTAGAATATAAAAAACAAACAAAGAAAAACTAAAATATTAGTTTTTTATTTTTGACTATTCATTTAGTTTCTCCATTGGAGATGCTCTAAGTGCTGCTCATGTTCTTTGGAAGCCAAAATGCATTGATGACTGAGAATTAGGGTTTATGGATGAAAGGAAATTGAGTTACGGCGGCTACCAGTTCAACAGAAAAGGTAAAATTGTTGCTCATTTTTGCCCTGTTTCCATCGACGGCATTTTCTGTAACAAACTTACATTTACTTTTTTTTTTTGTAAATATATAAACTATTATGAATATCTATATGTATAATAATAAACATTATATCTTATTATATATTGTTCATAATATATATAATTTATTTTTTGTACCACCTTTAAATTAAAATAAATAAAGTACATAAATTATATTAAATTAATACAAAGAACTTAAATTTAAATGCGTGTAGTACATTTATGTCATTTTTATTCCAAAACATTAATTAAAAGCAACCTAAAAAACAAGATGAAATGCTTATTTTCAAAACAATAAAATGAGAAATATAAATTAGAATATATATATATATATATATATATATAATAATAAAACTTGCACTAAATATATTTTATTAGTGATATTAGGGTGTAAATTATTTTTTAAAAGTGTTTTTAATTTGATAATAAATCAAAATATTGTTTTTTCAGATTTTTTTTATATCAACACATCAAATTATTAAAAAATACTAACAAATATGTCATTTTAATATTTTTTCCAGGTAAATATATTTTTAAAAAGTACTTGAAAGTCAAAGCTATCAAACTCCAAAAAAGATCTACACAACAATTTTTCTCTCCATCATTATATTTGTTCCACTAGTTAACAATATAAATTTATTTATTTTACTCAGTTCATTTAATAAAATTCCTAACCCTAGATCCCTTTGAGATTACTACTATTAAACATATAAAGAAAAATATAGAATAGTCTAATTTATCCACCAATTGCATAAACTAAACTGATTTACAAGTGGCTTGAGCCATATTTATTCATGAAGGGGGAGATTAGGGTTGCCATGGGGTCAGTTTCTAGTGGTCTAATTGTAGATTTTTTTTCATTTTCATCTGGATGTGGAAATTTGTGTTTTATGTAAGGATTACTACATAAATCCATCTCTCTCTCTCTCTTTTTTTTTTCTCAAAACGAGAATAATCACATCATTGATACAATAGGTAAATAAGGAAATGATTAACATTTTGAGTAATGCTATTCATCCTGAAATATTACATTTTCTTTACAGTAAGTGCTATGATCTGAATATTATTTCTGGACTTGCTATACATCTTCAATAAAATTGAAATATTTACCTCTAATTATCGTTTTTAATTCTTGAAACGGATGAAGTTTTTAATCAATTTGATTTAAAGAAACAAATGGAGTGTAATTCTTACAAATGAGTCTCCACTTTAACAATATCTGTACAAGGTGAAAACAAGCGCGATACAGTAACAAAAAGGGCAGCCTCATGTAGTCTTCAAAGGTTAAGACTCGGGCACCATTAGTTTGTGCCGCCGCTCACTTTTTTTTTTTTTTTTTTTGATGTTTTTGGATTACCTTAGAAGCACGATCATGGCCCCAGCTCCAAGGAGTCTTGAAAGTTGAAGGGCCAAATTTGAACTGTCCTTAATTTGAAGGATGGGAGGTCCAGTAAAGCGTACGCTGGTGCTTGTCAAGCCTTTCGCCCACCAGGAAAGGTTTTCAGGATGTTTTTGCTCTTCACTGTGGGATATCAGAGCTCGACCTCAAAACAGCTTCAGTTTCTTGGCTTCATCATCTGCAACCACATGCGAGCCAATTCTTTTTAATGATAAAACACTCCCAGGAGAATAATATGGTATTTGAATCAGGAAAAAGCATGGATTTAAAAATAACTGTATAAAGAGTCAGAAATTAAATTGCAATTACTCATGATAATATGCTTGCTGCTAAAATGGGATTTAAAAGACTGCTGACAACTTCAATTCCAGTCCTAAGCATCTTACACCACCCAAATGACACAGCATAGAATGCTGCATCATTTGGCTCAGTTGCGAATAGCAAAGTGGTGTCATATGATGACTTACTTTCTCTGGATCCGTTTCTGATCGTGCCTCCTGCTTGAAACCCTGAGATATTGTAGAGCCTAAGTACTGCTATGATTTTAGTTGT
>Ga0325414_1009634_pt1 | contig 10155 bp, 7 predicted proteins | sample PopdelMetagenome_8_FD_206183 | JGI IMG/M metagenome (GOLD analysis project Ga0325414, IMG submission 206183) | Populus deltoides microbial communities from Bellville, Georgia, United States - Leaf-PdKOR-R3 | ecosystem: Host-associated > Plants > Phyllosphere > Phylloplane/Leaf | place: USA...
ATATATAATATACACTAAAAAAATTATACAGAGCACCTGATATTCCACGTCGGCAGCTCAGCTTATAGAGATGAATATTTTTCAATATCACCCTTGAGATTTCTCATAAGTTCCATTTTAGTTATCTATCAATTAATAATTAAATACGAACGAAATGCTCTTGTTTTTGCAGTTCATTTATTCTCATTCGATGGTTAACTATATAATTAAAAAAAATGTTATCTTTAGAAACCAATTTCATCCCCAGCATTACCTAAGGTTTTAGTATTCCCCTTTAATTCATATTTTGTTGAGAGTACAATAGGCACATATTTAACAAATAATTATTACCAATATCATTTAAAACAAGGAATTGAAAAGTTTTAAATGACAGGGTCCAAAGTGAAATATTTGGAAACCTACATGGGTTATAATATTATTTTTATATATTTAAAAAATACTTAAGGCTTGTTTGGCAGTTTTGCTATTTTTTTAAAAAAAAATTGTTTTGAATTAATTTTTTTTATATATTTTTAGATTATTTTAATATAATAATATTAAAAATAAATTTTAAAAAATAAAAAAATATATTTTTATATATTTTTATATAAAAGATATTTTGAAACAGAACAGCACTTAGTAGTGGATACTTGGAAAAACAGACAATGTTTGTTAGTTCATATAATAAACACGAGAGAGAGAGAGAGAGAGAGAGAGAGAGAGAGACGTTTAATATTCAACGAAGAGAAGTTTTAAAACCCAAAGAGCTTAAGCAGTAATCACATGGAAGAAGAGCTGCCTGCTCCGTTACGCCCTCATCCTCACCTTCTTATTACTTCTTCCTCACTAATTAGGGTTTTCTAATTATTTTCCCTCTCCACCTCTCTCATTTCCCTAAAGACCGCGTCACCGTGGTTCCACTTTCTCTTTCTCTATCCTTCCTTTTGATTTTGAATTCAGCTATTTGAAAGGGAGGAGAAGTGAAATTTCTTAATTGAGGTGAATTCTGTGGTTTCTTTTTTTTCTGAGAGAATATACAGGTTGCGAAATGGAGGAGAGTGTGATTTTTCAGTGGAGTGTGTTTAGATCTCTGCTAGCTATTCTCCAATGGTGGGGTTTCAATGTTACTGTTATTATCATGAACAAATGGATCTTCCAGGTCTGTTCTCCCTCTTTTCCTACACATCTTCATGATTAATTAGCTTGATTCTCTTTTTAAATGTAATTAGTCTGAATTTTGTTAACTCGGCTAGCTCAATTTCCCTGTTTTATTAAGTAATCTATCGATTTCGGTTGATGGGTAAGCTGAATTCTGCAGGAATGCTAATTTTTTATAGCTTAAATCTTGATGTCAATGCTCTATTTTTTTTTCTTTTAGGTATGTATCGATATTTGCATCTGATTTATTTTTTTAAAAAATTGTATTTCGGGTTTAATCAATCTAATTGTAATTATATATGCTATTAGTGAGGGATTGTATATTAAATTCCTCTATTTTTAGTTTGTTTGGTGCGTATTAATATGCATGTATCTACAAACATTCAATATTTTTTTTCTCCAGCTATTTCTGTAATTTAACTAATTGAATTCCCATGTGCACAGTCACTAAGGTAGATAATTAAATCATTAAAATTCCTGCTGTAGATTGATATGCATGTTTGCACATACAGTTCACCAACTGATGGAAAAAGGGACAAACCCTGTTGGAACTTTTTGTAAACAGACAAACCACCTTATATGGTGGTGGGTATAATTGAGCTAGCCACTGTTTTATTAGCTTGTCTGTCCTCTTCATATTTTTTTCGAGCCTGTTTGTGATGGTGGGATATGGCTTCACTTTTTCATAATTCGATCAATACTCCAACCTATATGGGACACTGAAAAAACAGATCTACTCTGTATGTATGTTCATTGCAGGGTTTGGAATTTATGCTAATTGATTGAAAAACCTGATTATGTTTTCCAAATCTATGTGCAGGAAATTGTATTCATTTTTTTCCCCAATTTTCTCTGAAAAGAAATTGGATTTTTCGGGCTCTGGTTAACTTATGATTCTATTTGTTTTGGACTGAGGGGATGGCTATCCTCTTTTTGAGCAACTATTTTATGTGACTACAGTTTGAACAATCAGTTGATGTGACTATTATTAAACCTGATATTGAAGTTATATTCAGTAATGAATTACCAGAATCCTTCTGTTTTTGTATTTTATATATGGAGCGTAGTAGAAAGTTTCAATGCTCCACATAGACCTGAATATTACGGGAGCTCCTGGTAACTTATATCTCCTTCACATGCATTGATTCTAAAATCAGATGACCTTTCTGACGATCCTTCTCATGACAAGTCTTCTTTAAATTATTTATCTCCCTCTTATTAAAAGCCTACTTGTCATCCTTTCTGTTCCAGTTGGTTTGACAGTCATTGGCAGAAAAAAATTCCTCAGTGTTTAGCTCAAATGTTTATGTACTAGAACTGGAGTTCGCTTGATGTTTATGGGTGTCATCAGAGGTCTTCTAATTTGAAATTGTTTCTTTTCACAGAAACTGGATTTCAAGTTTCCGCTAACAGTATCTTGCATCCATTTCATATGCTCATCCATTGGAGCATATGTGGTAATCAAGGTTCTGAAGATCAAACCATTGATAGTGGTTGAACCTGAAGATCGCTGGCGAAGGATATTTCCCATGTCGTTTGTGTTTTGCATCAACATAGTGCTGGGGAATGTGAGCTTACGATTCATTCCAGTTTCATTTATGCAAACAATAAAGTCATTTACTCCTGCAACCACAGGTCAGGCCCAGAAATCATCAATATAAATAAGCTATTTTTTTTTATGTTTCCTGATCCTCAGTATTTTTTTGTTGTCATGCAATAATTTTGTCTTATCTTCGATGGCCGGACAGTTGTTTTACAGTGGCTAGTTTGGAGAAAATATTTTGACTGGCGAATTTGGGCTTCTTTGGTACCAATTGTTGGAGGAATCCTTCTAACATCAGTTACTGAGCTTAGTTTTAACATGTTCGGATTTTGTGCTGCCTTATTTGGATGTTTGGCCACTTCAACAAAGACTATTCTTGCAGAATCTCTGCTGCACGGATATAAATTTGACAGGTAGTGTCTCTGTTCTTGTCAGCCTTTACTTTACTTGCTCTTAAAGTTTTCCGTTTCTTGTTTTATTGCATTCGTTTCTTATTTTATCGGAAATCCTCTGATTGGAACTCTTTCATCTGGCTTTAATAGTTATTTGAGAAGCTGCAAGATAAGCATCTACAGTTACTTTATATTGCTGACTACAGGATTTCCCTGGGTAATGTGTGATGCATGTATCATTGAAATTTGAATTTTAAAATCTGTATTATGGTATGTTTCCTGTTGTAGCATACCTATATTTACAACATAGCATACTAGCAGTGAAATGCTTTGAAACATGGAAACTTCACCGTGATGGTGTCTGACTTGAATGATCTCAAAAGAGCATGCTGCTGATTCTATAGGTGAAACCGGTCTTGTATATGTTTACTTGGTGACTATTTTTCATGAGGCTTAGAGATGATGCCAATCTGTAGAAATTGCAGTGTTGCTAGTCTGGCACAACCTGTCCATTTCTTTACGAGAGATTGGATTGCAATAGATCAGCCATTTCTTTTCTTTCATGTTTTTGATTGAACTCCCAGTTAAAAACTTTCTGTTTCCTTCACTTCCAATATTTGTAAGGGTTATGGGGATTATACATGCCATGCCTAGTTTTAACTGTGAGCTCCCCTTTATGTGTTTTGCTATGAACACGTGATGGAAATTGGTACGGGTACAATACTTTTGTTTGGAAGTGATACAAGTTAGGCTTGCATTTTACCTGCAATATATTGCATCCTGTGTTTATTACAGGTTAAATCACACAAGACTTGTATGCAAAACTTGCTATAGCATATATACTTCTGGCATGTATCATATTTGCAGATTTCAGGTGAGGAGCTCACCATGTAATTTTTTTTTCTAATTGAATACTTAAAGATTGTTGGAGGTTGAAATAGGTCTCTCTCCTTAAAATACCAAAAGAATTTGTGTTCATTGGTGGCTTGGCAACTCTACTCCACATTTTGACCAGTTTAAGACAATTGAAGAGGGCATCCTTTTAGATTGGTTCTGGAGCTTAATGCTCAACCACAAAACATTCCAGGATCTTGTTAAATCTCCTTTTCCTATGGTGTTTTGGTGGTGATAGTCACTTGTCTTTTGCCTGTCTTTTCTGTTTTAAGCGATTCCTAGCAAATAATGAAGCAAAATTGAAGTTTGTAAAATTGTTTCGGATAATGTGTGGGTTTGATTGCATGTGAAATTGTTTGCATGATTTTTCTCTGGAAGATTCAATCTGATCCTTTCTTATATATTTTTCCTGTAACTTCGTAGCATAAACACCGTGTACTACATGGCACCTCTTGCAACCATGATCTTGGGATTACCAGCAATCTTGGTTGAAGGTAGCGGGGTTATAAATTGGTTTTACACCCACGAAGCTGTCTGGTCTTCCCTCATCATTATTTTAAGCTCTGGGCTGCTGGCCTTTTGTCTCAACTTCTCCATCTTTTATGTGATTCATTCCACAACTGCAGTAACATTTAATGTTGCTGGAAATCTTAAGGTGAGACCAAAATTTTTCGTCCCTTAACCTAATATGATCTGTCTCAAGATTTGAACCTGAACACTGTTTAGTACCTTCAAATATTTTTACAACAGAATTGATCTTGCAATCACATTAAAACTCTTCATTTTCTATGTCTTCATCAATATCCAGCACCTGGATGTTGCATGCATTCCAAGTTTATTGACAGTTTCTTTCGCTTTCACGTGTACTTGAATTTATATCGCATCCTTTTCCACCAAAGACTATTTTGCGTGCTCTTCCATTGAGCTTGCAGTTTTGCTACAGGAAGCAACTATGGTATTGATACGCATGCTCTGTGCCCGTCTTAATTGTGTACAGGTTGCATTTGCTGTTCTAATTTCCTGGATGATATTCCGGAACCCGATATCTGTCATGAATGCTGTTGGATGTGCCATTACACTTGTAGGGTGTACATTCTACGGGTATGTGAGGCACTTGCTCTCCCAACAGCCTCCACCACCAGGAACTCCTCGAACACCGAAGACTCCGAGGAATCGGATGGAATTACTTCCCCTTGTAAATGACAAATTGGATGACAAGGTCTAATTGAGAGGTCATGGTATTGAGGCTCTGCGCAGTTGGCATAGGAGGGGTGAATTGAAGAGAAGATTGAGAGCTTAACTTTGTCGTGTGAGCCTCCATTAGATCACTCAAAATTTTTACATGTGTTCTTTTCCCCGCTCAGAAATAGAAATCATTCAGTTTTTGGCCAGTGGTCTAATATTTATTTATATTTGATAAATCAGCCTTTATGTATCTTTCCCTTGTTAATTGATGACTGCCCAATCTGCATATATCCTCATCATGCAAGAGCACAACAATGGCAAACTCTGAAAAGTTTCACATTGTTTTGACCTCTATCTCATGCTGTCATGAAACTGGTTGCCGGGGACGGAATTTGCATCACCTGTAATACTTCTCACCTTACAAATCAGGAAGCTACAATTGTTTGCCATCAAGTTGCAAGCAATAACAGCTGGTGATTTGTGTGGAGTGCTTGAATTGCTTGTTTTGCCCTTCAAGATAGACGCCTTACTGGCATCGACGAGCTGAAACAATCTCGGGGGCTAAATAAAATAAAGCAACATTAAATGCTATCCACAATAAAATCACTTTCAGTAGTAGAGAGATTCTCATAGCATCACATTGAAAAGGGGGGAAGAACTGGTCAGTGCTAAAGGGGTTACGGAGAGATTTGACGCTACTAGTACATTGAATCTAACCTAACTAGTGTTATTAACCTCTGAAATGAACCTAAGCAAGGAGCCAGAAGTCCTTCTGCCTTCTAGTGGTGATGAGGTACCCGCTCATGCCTTGGCTCTGCTTCCTTACACCGACAGTCAAGCATTCTGCATTGCTGATGCACTGCTGAACAAAATCTTCGCTGCTGCTTGTCCCACAGAGGCTGCAAGAAATCTCACCAGCGGATGTTAGAAGTCAAGGATCAAACAGATTGGGAGACCAAAGGGCGGAGAATACATTATTTTGAGATATGAAGGTTAGAGTGTAAGACCCACCAGCTGATAAGTGTAGAGGGCCTTTTCTGACCCAGGACGAGCACAGAAGCCTCTAGCTTCTTCACCTGGCTCATCACCGTGCCCAGCTTGGGTCCTTGAATCACCAGTGCTTCCACTTCCACCTGAAAATTGCCCCAGATCAAACATAAGACTGATTTAAAACGAAGGCATGAATCGTGACAGCTCTCTCTTTCCCAAATAAATAAATAAATGACAAGAGAAAAGAAGGATAAAAAGAGCCAGAAAAATCTCCCACCACATCCATCTGTGCATTTCTGGAAAGTAAAAGTGACAGATGAAAAGACAAACCAAGCTAGTAAAAATTGCCCCCCCTACTCCCTCCAAGAAAGAGAAAGAGAGTGCAATACAAGGCTGAAGAAGGGATATCATGTAGTTAAAAAGTAAATTAAACCAAGTGAAACGGACCGGAATTCCTTCTCACAAGAAGCATTCAAAGGAAAGAGAGGAGTGGAATTTACCAGGCAGGATCTATCGATCACAACTAGAAGATACTCTCTTACAACATGGGATCTATCACTCATGCAAACGAAATGAGCCAAGATGGAAACAAAACCAAAAAAAAAAAGAGATCACAATTGGGTGATGCAGCAGAGAACTCAAGATCAATTTTAGACCCAACAAATGGCAAAGAGGGGAGGGAGATTTCTTGAACATAAACAAAGCATACCTCAGGTCGGCTAGCCTTGCAAAGTGACCCAAGAGAACTAGCAAGATAAGGAGAGTAAGCATCAGATGTTCTTTCACCGCTGCCCACGTCGCTAGGAGGGATAATGTGAAGCAAAGTGAGCAAATCACCCTTGTTAGCCACATGAGTCAATGCCCACATCATTGCATGCTTAGAATGTGAAGTTTGATCCACCACCACCACCACTCTTTTCCTCATAACCAACCCAGCATTGTCATTACCATACATGTAAGCCCCTTCCATTTGCTTCAAACTTCTCTCACAGTTATAGCCACCTTCAACGGTGCAATATTTGCTGTTGCTAGCACTCCTCCAAGATGTTGACCTCCCACTTAGCTGCCGTAGGAAAGAACCTGAACTTGGCATCTCTTTTAGCCTAACCAAAGCGAGATAGTTCTTATAAGGAGAAATCAACTTAGACAAATACAAGCACTGGCACAACAGAAGAAACCAACAGAGGAATAGTGATGCTAGTACAATAGTATAGGCTCTAGCTAGCAAAGGAAAAGGACAGAGACAGCCATGGGAAAAACTGGTTGGAGTGCTGCCATTAGACCCGTGAGATTGGTTTCAATACAAGTATATAAACTGGGAAAAAAAAACAATGTGACAAAGAAAAGAAAATAACGGGTGAGATTGGAGCTGAGGCTAGAGAAGGTCTCGTGGGGCTGGTGATGATGATGCAAGATCATGATTTCTATCTCTTGTGCAGGCAACAAGTTAAGAGTCACGGGACACTGTGAATAGGAGAGAGGCTCTGGTCAGGGTTTTGATGATGAGAGAGGATGGATTCCTTGTACCACCATTTTTTATGTCTCTGTATCAGATTCTTTTGTATAAAAAACTATGTGTTCTGTCGTATATGATAGTATGAAACCCACATCTTTTATCGTATGTTAGGTATTTTCATCCCACAAGGGGCACATGATATGGGAGGTAGGGGTCCATTTCCATGGAGTGAATAGCTCTACTTCCTATCTTCTAGTTCCTCCAAGTTGTACAGCCGCTCGGTTAGAAAGAGAGTGTTTGTGTAAAAATTTAAATTTTTTGTTTTAAATTATTTGTTTGTATGCTTAGATTGTTTTACTGTGTTCATATTAAAAATAAATTTTGAAAAAAAAAAGTTTTTAATATATTTTCCTGCAACTACTAATGTTCCTGTGTTCAAAATTCTAATAATGAGCCTAGGCAAAGGCAACTCAGCTACGCACAGAAAATTTCTGCTGGCAGGTTCGAAGATTGTGAGAGAGCATGATGTGTTATTTTGGATTGCCATGTCAATATCATTGATGATTAGACTTCCGATAACTGTAGCAGTGCACGAGGATTTTCAAGTGCAGTTGACACGTGGCAACGGTGGCAGTGAGCCGGCGGTTTGATGCGAAGAGGAGTTGAGGCAGGGAAGGGGCACCATAGTAAAAACACACAATCAAATTTAATGGTTGCAACTTTCAGCAAAGAAGTGCTCAGTGCTTACCTCTGCCTTTCCTTTCCTTTCCTTTCCTTCTTCTCATTCAAAAACGTCAGTGTGGTCAGAAAAGTCAGTCATTAAAGAATCCTGACCAGAAGACAGCCTATAATGAGTTCCCTTCTTTTTATAAAAAAAATAAAATAAATAATAAATAATACTGAGAATTAATCATCAGCAGTAGTGAATAAACAAAATATAAATAAATACCAAAAAGCCAAAAAGATCGTACTTCCAAATTATTGCTCCCGCCCAACTCGCTGCTTCCTGCTTCTTTCTCTGAAATTACAACCACAGCCCTTTCTATCTATCTTTCATCCGAACCCGATTACAGGACAGTTGTCCACTTTTTTCGATTTTCTATTGCATACAATCAAGTATACCTTATATAGATTTCAGTACGCTGAGCTGTTTTTTTTTAAATGTTTACAGGTTGTAAGTGTGTTTTTTTTTTTTTTTAAATCAATACCTCAAATTATTTTTCTAACCACTTAAACACTAAAGGATAAAGCCCAAAAAAATTACACAAAAAAATTTAAAATAAAAAATTATAATTAAAAATTAAAAAAAATAAAAAAAATTATAAATTGTCAAAGAGAAAAAATAAAAAATAAAAATAAAAAAAGTTGAAGTGAAATAAAAAAAAAAAAAAACAAAGACCAACTTGTAATTTTTAGAGAAAATAAGAGAAAATTATAGGAAAAAAAAGAGACAATAGGTGATAAAATACTTCACCTCCACCGACACTACTACACCATTAAAAAAAAAATGTGACGGCACATCTAAGGACATGGTGTAAAAATATTTTCTATTATTAAAAGGTGTTACACACATCTCTTAAAATACATGCTCTAATAATTTTTCACATTAAAAAATTAATTAATCAGTTTTAAAGGATAAAATCGCTCCGGATAACTATGAAATTAACAAAAAAAAAACAATATGAAAAAACCTTGGGCTTATTGTTAGATATTTTTTTTATAGCAAGGATGTGATTAAACTATAGTTTTTAAAATGAAAAGACAAAACACCTCTTTGTAAGTTTTTAAAAAATCTAGTATAAAGGATAATTACATTATTTTATTATACTAAAAATATAAAAAACACAATTATATCTCCAGTTAAATTTCTAATGACTAAGAAAACCAGTAAAAAGATAAAATTAACCAACTGTTTTGTTTTAAAAGATAACATTATAATTACACTATTGTATTTTCAATAGTGAATTGCATGTTGCTACATTAAATCACTGTTTGGAAACATGCAAACCATATTTTATAAAAATTTTAAAAAAAATTATTAAAAATTAATTTTTTTATATATTTTGAATCGTATCATCTCAAAAATATTTTTTAAAAAATTATTTTAATATAAAAAATATTTTAAAAAACAATCAAAATCATACTTGTAATAAATCACCCTTGGGGGTGTGGGTGTATTAATTGCAAAATTGAATTTAAGATATAGAATCCTTTAGAAGAGGTTATTTATGTCCTCGGTCCAACAAACCATGAACAGGCTTTGACAAAACGACGATCGTTTTTAAATGGATTCTTGAACAGTGACCAGATAAACTATAAAAAGCAATCTCATAATATTTAAGGACTAAATTTTAAATCTTTAAAAACTATCATCATAACGTGTACTACTGCCACTCCCTCATTATACTGTGTGTGCTGCAGTTGACTGACTAGGTTTTGCAAGCAAGAAAACTTACACGCTCACGGTATCTCCTGCCTCTTCGCTGTAGATTCCATTTTACGGGAATTTGTGCATCTGAAGAATTTCAATCCAAAATATACGGCCCAAACCCGATCCC
>Ga0325414_1009635_pt1 | contig 10155 bp, 1 predicted proteins | sample PopdelMetagenome_8_FD_206183 | JGI IMG/M metagenome (GOLD analysis project Ga0325414, IMG submission 206183) | Populus deltoides microbial communities from Bellville, Georgia, United States - Leaf-PdKOR-R3 | ecosystem: Host-associated > Plants > Phyllosphere > Phylloplane/Leaf | place: USA...
CAGTCTTATTTTCTAAATAAAGGTATTCCTTGCTATAAAAGAATAAACTCCCATTACAGTGTTTAAACAACTGTCTTTCAAGCAGATCCTTGCTGTGTTGTAACTGAAAACTGTAGTTATGATTTTTTCCCCCGCATATCGCTGGTGTGCTTTGACGGAAAAGGCTTGTGTATCGGCTGGTGGTACGGAGGCCTTCCTGCGATGGATGTGCTGTAGGCTGGATCCTGTATATTGACTTAAAAGGCTTATGTACACCAAAGGCCTTCGGGAAGAATCAACACCGCACCACCACTAACATCTTTTTATTAATAAAATCATCATTTTACCATAATTTTCTTACACATTCATCGTTGAAATAATAACTATCACCACTGATCGGTTCATCATCCCGCCATCATCACCATTAATTAATATATTAAATTTATTATTATTATTATTATTATTATCATTATCATTATAACTAATATTATTATTACCATAACTAACACCATAAGTCTTATCATCATCATTATTATCTCCATCATAATATATTATTATCATAATAACTACCATCATCATTATTATTATCTCCATCGTAAACATCTTAAATTTCCATATCATATTATCATTAATAAATAATAAAATCAATTAATACTCTAGTTGTTGTCAATTATTCATTTTTTTTTTCAATTCAAACTTCTTCAACTTAAATCATGACCTTTAATTATTATCAATCCCACATCAAATTATTTTTTCTTAAATTTTCAACTTAACCATAAAATTAACTCAAAATAAATGGTACCCTTTAAATTACCCATGATTTCTTCAATTCTAACACACGTAAGTTATAAAATCACACTCAATTTCATCAAGTGACAAATTAAATCTGTTTCTTTCAAGTTTGAAACAAACTCTAAAATACAAATAATAAGTTAATAAAACAAAATTGTCATTATAAAACAACCAAAACACTTAAATATACAAGCAAATTATAAAAAACTACAAACAAACTTTAATAAATTAACTTCAAATATAAATAGGTTAAAACATAAATGGATGGGTTTACTTACTTGGTGGAGTGAAGTTTGACAAGAAATCAAACCAATAGAGAAAGGCTGTGTCGGCACTAACGAGTTGGGTGACTGGATTTTAAAGGGAAGCTATTGAAAGCTTGAAGGAATATGGTTAGAGTTTGAATTGAAATTAAAGAAGAAAAAGAAGAATAATGAGAAGTGAAGGGGAAAAAAAGGATTGTCAGGCTTTAAATCTTTTTAAAATCATTGATGAAAGTTTTGTTAGTAATTTGACACGTTTATAATGCCGACATATTTTTTTTTACCCTATCACTATTTTCATTAGAAATTACTTATGAAAAAACTTTTGTCATAATTTTTATCGATAAACAATAATGAAATATCTCTCGTCTATATTTTTTTGTTACTTTTTTTAATTTTATAGCAGTGATAGTGATTAGTTGTAGCCAACTTACGAGTAGATTCTAGAAGCCCAATGGAATTCAAAAGAAATTAAGCAAAGGGCAATAATTAAAAAAACTAAAAATCATCAACCAATAATTGTAGTCCAAGACATGCATCATTATGGATTGAAACAATGAAATGATCATTTTGCCTTTCTAAATATAAAACAACCAAGCTTGCAATTGGGGGTAAAATTATCTTTTCGAGGGAATTCATTGGGTATTACAAAATTGATTTTGGACAAATTGGTCCACACATATTTTTATGGTATAATGAAATGACTTTATTGCTCTTAAAAATAGAAAAATGTATAGCTTTAGTCCAATGAATTTTTTGTATTTTTATTATTTTTTGCATGGTAAAATTATGCTTATAACCTTAAAAGCAAGAAAAAATATTACACTTGCAAATGGGAGCTTTATCGTGTTTTTAGTTTTTATAACAATGAAGTGATGGAATTACTTTTTTTAAAAACAAAGTTGGTTGAAAAGGTATTTTTATCCTTTTATCGTGGTTTTTTTCATTATTATTTCTAGAATTTATTAGGAGATCTTGGTAATTTTAGAATTTTAAATGTTATTAAAAACAAAGTTATACGAGTCAGCATGTGATGGTCATTGTGCCTAGGAGTGTTCACGGTTCGGTTTAGACTCAAAAAACCAACCGAATCGAATTTCTGTATTTTTGATAAATATTAACCAGATCGGACCAGAAACCGGTTCAAACCGAACCGGTCCGGTTTGGTTAAATCCTGTTTTTTAGGAAAAAATCAAGAAACCTAATCCCTTCTTATATGGATTTTTTTTGTTTTTTTTTTAAAATTGGCTTAGCTTTGCATTAAAATTCACAGCAACTTGATGTTCAATTAATTCAGAGCAACCTGATGTTTGGTTAATTCACAACAACCTGATGTTCGGTTAAAATCTAGACATGAATTAAATCAGATGCAAATTGGCTGACCTTTAATTTTAATATGCTTCCCAAAATGATAAATCAATGCAAGATGCATGATCAAATTTAAACATCTCAAATTAAAAGTTTGTTCACACTAGAAAAGTAAAAATTAACAAGCAAATACATTAGCAATCAACAATAAATTATCATAAAAATCTGGCATAGTTTGAAGAAAAAAACCTAGCAACACCAGCATCCAAAAATTCCAGCAACGATAATGTTATAAAAAACCACTAGCAAATTAGCAATATATTAGGGTTCAACTATTGAAAGAATTAAGTATGCAAAATGTTAAGGGGATAACAAGGTATTGCTGCTCTTCCCTTATCATCTTCTCTTCTTCTAGTTTTTATCATTGGTTTCTATTTGAACTTCTGGTTTTGTTTTCTATACTATATTTTTGTCAGAAGAGGACTAAACTGTAGAAGAGGACTAAACTGTAGAATCTTGATTGTGGTTGGTAGCTTTAAGAACAAAGGAAAAACTCATAACATGGAAACACAATCAAATTCGAACAGGAAACGTATATTTACATATATATTTATATATATGCAATCAAATTAATAATTTATATACATATTTTATCAAATTTGCAATCAAATTAATTAGAAGCAATACATACATATTTTTTTTATCAACAGTAAACAAAAGACAAATAATGTAGCATGAAACGTATATTTACATCTGGAAAAGAAAATGCAATTTGTAATATTATTAGGCTGTCTAATAGTATTGCACAATAAAAGTCATATAATACTTGCTACTAGAGAACAAGATAAAATCACCTTAAACACTGCACTTCAACAACCCAAGCTCACAAATTTTAGATGATCTAAGATCCACGCCTGAAAAACAAAGAAACAAAAACAACCCACTTTTCACAATTCATAAAACTAAAAAACAAATAAATAGATCAACAAAACTCATTATTAAAAAAAAACATCAACAAAATAGAACAAAGATATGAATTTAAGCTTAAAATCACAGGGGTAGCAATAGGGACTAGCCATTACAGTCTCTCAACAATTAATCAATAGAATCTTACTATATTGCTATGACAGAAGCAACATAATCAACTAAAGCTTAACAACCTATGATATTTAATTATTTATCAGGTTATCCAGACTAAAGCAACAGAAGCATGAAACGTATCAGTCAATAGAAGCAAGTATGCAACAGATTACTTGAAATCTAAAGCAATACATAAGGAATAAAAAGAAGTATACAACAGATTACTTGAAATCCAAAGCAACAAAATTTACCTTGTTGTCGTTTCTCTAATGAAAATGGTTTATGCATAAATAAAGAGAGAAGAAAGATGAAGACAAACGTTGAAGCTTGCAAGATGGAAACAAAGATGAAGACGGTTTATGCAACAGATTACTTCTAAGAAATCTCATTTTATTCTGTTAGATATTAGAACTTAGAGTAGACTTTCAAACCCACTGGGCATGCACAATCAATTTACCTTGTTGTCGCCTGTCGTTGCTCAAATGAAGACGATTTCTAGGAAAGGAAGATTGAGAGGAAGATTTTCTCTAGGAAGTAGGAAGGAGGCGGCTCTTTTGTGAGATGAGAATGAGATGCACAGAAGGGAGGCCAATTAGGTTAAGTTAAGTATTTATACTATATTTTTTTTAATTGTTTAATGGGTCCGATTCGGTTTGATCCGGTTTCTGGTTCAAAACCAAAACCGAACCGGACCTGTTAACATTTATGGTTTTTTAAATTAGTTTAATCAATTTTTTTCGGTTCGGTTTTTCCGGTTAATTTTTCTTCGGTTTTATCTGTTTTCTCGGTTAATCGGTTATTTTGAACACCCCTAATTGTGCCCTCTGAGCGACGCATGCAGGTCCGTCAGGGAATTCCCAACGCCGCCATCCACGATGATGTTGGGAGTGGCGCGTCATCCTTTTTGCATTGATGGGGCGCATGTGAATGACGAAGGTGCGGTAAGGCTCCAGTGATTTTTTTTTCTTTTTCTCTTTCATTTCTCTCTAATAGTCTAAACATTCATGTCAGCCCTTCCAAAAATTAATCGTGTCTTCTGGTTTCTATTTCTATCAATTTTGACCATCATTCTTTTTATTACTATTTGTTTTGTTTTTAATGTTTCTTGAAGTTTTGTTTTTCAATTTTGTTCCTAGGCATTTTATTTTATTTAATTTTTTTTATCTAATTTGTTCCTGATTCTTTTGATTGATATTTTTTGTGTTTTACCATTTTCTTAATTTTTTTAATTTTTTTTTATCTCTTATCGTTTTATTTCATTTAATTTTTTTATTCAATTTTGATCCTCATTTTTTTATTTTTATTTTTTTATCTTTTTCTTGATTTTTTTTAATTTTATCTCTCAATATTTTCTTTAATTTAACTTTTTAATCCAATTTTGATCTTTATCTTTTGATTGTTGTTTTTTATTGATTTATTTTTTTTAATTTAGTCCCTAATTATTTTCTTTCATTTAGTTTTTATATCAGCTTTGATTCTCGTTATTTTAATTGATATTTATTTTTTTTTTTAATTTTTTATAATTAAAAATTTTACTTCATGTCTATGTTTTTACAAAATAATCTCAGTTTGATGACCGAGATATATATGGATAAAATAAATAACATAGCATGAGGCAAAGCACATATCACGTATTTAGCTTGTTGTTCATGGCAAAGCGTGTAGATATGTAAACTTAATATGCATATATTTTAGATCAATAAATATAATATATATGGATAAAATTATATAAAATACACATATTATTAGGTGAAAATTATTAAATTTGATTTATATATTTTATATTCATTAATTTAATTTATAAATAATGTGTAAATATAATCTATCTAATAATTATTTCTGGTGTGAGGAACAACCTCCACTGATAATAAACCCGAGCAGATGCCGGGAGCAGATGCATACAATTTATTTATTTATTTGTTAGGCCTGCACTCAATACCCTCGACCAAGACTGGACAAGTTGAGGTTAGGTCGGGTCAGCTCACGGTCAACCAACTAGCTTCTCTTCCTTCTTTGTTAAGGCAAAAAAAATAAAAATTAATAATAATAAAAAAAACAACTCTTCTTTCGTTTCTTTACTGTACACGCTCCTTTGTTTTGTTGAAGCACGCGGCCAACAAACTTTCTGTTTTTCTTTTCTTGTTTTTTTATAATTTAATATTTACTTCAGTTTTGTTGTTATATATATATATATATATATATATATATATATATATATATTATTAGTATTTGGATGTTAGGAGGGGGTAGATATTATTTTTTAAACTGTTTTTTATTTGAAAATATATTAAATTATTTTTTTATTTTTAAAATTGATTTTTCATATCAGTAAATCAAAATAATTTAAAAATACTAAAAAATAATTTAAAATAAAAAATGTAAATTTTTCGAGCCCACTACATCTAGATATGCACTCTTTATAACTTTATTCTATTTTTTATCTATATATTATATATATATATATATTTTTCCCTATATTTATTAATTTGAAAATTTGAATATCTCGTATTCTAACAAAGAACTGTTTTTTCAAGTACAACCACCCCCACAAGCATAGAACATAGCCATGAAAAGTCCAATTTATATCTAAAGTTCTTTCATAACTTCGTAAACATTTTTGCTTCTAGCTTATATGCGTAAAGTAAGGCTTCTGGTTAACTGCTTTCTCTTCCAATAATGAAACAGTACTGTTATCCTTTTCATCTATGATGGCTTCTTTTTCAACAATTTTGCCCCAATAAAGTCATTTTTAAAAGCATGGTTTTGGGATTCTCTCGGAGGTTTAATCTTTGTCGGCTTCAAGTTAACTATTATGGGACAGATTGTTTTTATTTTTTATTTTTTTATTAACTTGAGTCTTCGAATTAATTTATGTATATTTTAATTAATCTTACAGCTCCTAAAACTAACAATCATATAAATTTTTAATAATCCTAAAATTTATGAGACTCGAACTAATTACATCTATCCAATAAACTAACCCATAACCGTTGTTAGCTATCAGGGAAAGTTGAACAGAAGGCGAGGAATAATAATCTGATTGCTTTTGTGCCCAGCATAAACTCTTGTCATTATTACTCAAAATTAAAATTAATTATGATGAGGTTATGAACTAGAACTGATTTATGATTGCAAGGAAAATTTATTTAAATAAAATTAATAATTTTTTTCTTTGAAAAATCCTTGCAAAAATAAAAAAAGAATTTAATCAAGTTTAAGAATGCATTTATAAGAGGGTTAATTCCAAGCTGAGTTATTTATAAAATACATTTTACAACAATAGCTAGCATGGGTGGTGATCTGGCCCTTTATTAATCGTCTCTGTTGGCCACTCCTATATATTTTTCTCATTATCTATTATTCCTGATATAGATATTTTGGCGGAGGCAGTAATGCATCTCTCTGGTCTACGAAAATTGTTTTTCTTTTATTTTCATGAAAAAACAGAACATCTGACGTCATTAATTCTTAAATAAGTAATGCGTCAACCCAGTTATATTCTTATGTTATCGAGGGCGTCGATCTTGTTTAATTTTTTTTTTTATTTTTGAAAATTATTTTAATATGCTAGTATAAAAATAATTTTTAAAAATAAATAAAATATTTTTAAAAATAACAGGGAATTCCCTCTTAAAAACACCCCGGTTGCCACTTCTTTCTGTTAGAAACTGGGGCACAACTTTCCAGCGATGATCGTTCTTTTATTTGAGGCAGTGACGTCACGTCAAGTCATGATTTGATTCAAAGTCCACTAATATTGTGCATCAAGGCATTTTCCCTCCCACAAAGAACGGCGACGGTGAGTCAATGAGGGAAACGTTGCCGCAAAGACAAAAGAAATGAATGTACGGTGGACTACGAGCGAAGTGGCCCGCCTATTGATTTGACAGTATCAGTCCATTTCGTGACGTATATATATTATTGGTTCCATCGAGTTAGATGCTCAAGCAATGGGTCCAGCACTTCCATGTGCTGCCGGAGCCCAGCTGAGAGAAGAACAGCGTTGGAACTTCATTTTCCAATTTGTAAACGGTGCGCTAATCTCTCAGTGTGAATATTAGCCACCCAAATATGATTGTAATTAATAAAATATCCTCAATCAATCAACCTTTTTATATTTAAAGACGTCTCGACATGGATCTTATATTCCACAATTAATATTAATTACACATCTAAAATTAATTTAATGTTTTTTTTTTCTTTCTGTAAAAGATTGGTTGACAGCAGTTGTCGATTAATTGGTATAATCAACCAGAAACTCCCCCCGGACTAATTTCCTTTTCTTTCTAATCTCGATAGAATAGGATTACGACCGGTGGTTCTGGAAGAAGGCGACCGAGCACGGAAAATCAGGGATCACAATTAAATAAAGGTCACGGTCTATATTAAACAGGATTAATTTATATAATATTTTTTTAAAAAAAAAAACATGCGCACCAACAGCATTATTATAGCTAGAATGGACTATATAAAACAATATTGTACTTTAGTAAAAAACAAAAGGGTGTAGACATCTTATAAGTCATAGCTTCTATTTCTTTTTTTTTTTTAAGTCGCTTTTTTCCAGACAAAATTCACTGCAAGTCCGAGCAGGAAACAATATTTTTTAAAGGGTCAACTGTGTCGTGGATTTGGATCGACATAAATTGTTTATAGACACTTGAGCTATGAGCTCTCGCTCTCGACGAGGAGGCTATGATTATACCAATATTATAGATACGATAGTTTGAGGGCCTATGAGCTACATAAACTGAAAGTACCATCTATCTTCTCAAGATGACAAAACACACCACGAGGAACGAGTCATTAGCCTTAAATATGAAACAGTGTGCTATATGTGATAATGTGTGCTATGTGCTCTTGGCTTCATGATACTGTTCTAGGTAGCTTATAAGGTACAAGTATCACATCTCTCTTGAGGGGAAAAAAAAACCCCACCGTGAAGCTATATGCTCGAACCAATAGATACCTTGTCATTATTTATTTGTTAGAAAGTAATTTGTTTTGAAAAATAAAATTCGGAAAAAGTGAATTCTGGAAAAGTAAATTTTAAGAAAGTATTTTGTGATGTTTGATAGTGTAATGAAAAATAAGTTGGAAAACGTTTTCCAGTGTTTGGTTGTGTCATGGAAAATGAGCTGAAAAATAACTTATTATTGTTTTATTTTTCTCAAGTTTATTAAAATAATGAGGAACAAATCTTACAAATTAAAAAAGTTGAATAAGAATAAAATTGAAAAAAATATATAATTTCATAAATTATCTCAAATAAAATAAATAATAATAAAAATAATAGAGATCAAATCTAAAAAATTAAAAAAATAAAAGGTGGAGAAATTAAAATAATAATAATTAACATTTAATAAATTATTTCAAATAAAATAAGTAACAATCAAAAGAATGAGGACCAAATTTGATAGATAAAAAATTTCAATAAAAAAATGATAAGGAAAAAGCAAATAGCAATTATAAAAATAATGACCAAAATTAATATAAAAATTAAATTTTAAGAGATAGAATTGAAAAATAAATATTCAAAACAAATTATATATAACAATTAAAAGTTTGAGGATCAAATTTGATATAATCAGCAAATAATGATATTTCTAAATTTTTCACAACTTCCGGAAAGTGTTTTCCGCCCAAATTTTCAAGGAAAACATTTTCCTGAAAACCAAGCCAAATTTTCCTTTGACTGGAAAGTGTTTTCCGTTGATCAAATTTTTTAATGGCAAACAAACACAGGAAAGTTTGGAAAGTGGTTTCCCGGAAACCACTTTCCGGAAAACAAACACAGCCAAAAAGAAAAACACTTTCCTGAAAACCAAATCAAATTTTTCTTTGACTGGAAAGAGTTTTTTGTTGACCGGAAAGTATTTCCTTTAACTGGAAAGTGTTTTCTGTTGACCGGAAAGTGTTTTCCCTTAACCAACTTTTCTAATGGCAAACAAATACAGGAAAGTTTGGAAAGTGATTTCCTGAAAAGTGAATTCCGGTAAACAAACATGGCCCTAGTTCAACTAAGCAGGTTCCCTCGAGACCTCAGCTACTCGGGGTTTTGGGTGGGTTTTTATTAGTCAAAACCCAAGTTTATAATTAGCCCGACGTTATTTGAATGACATCTGATCTTTATTTTTTTAATAGATTTAAAAAATGTTTTTTAATTTTCTCATGTGAAATAACTATATTTATATCTTATATTCACATGTAATATTTTTTTTTCCACCAACTTTTTTCACATGGAATTAATGTGAATGGAGATATATATCACATTAATTAATTTTTTTTTGAAAGATAATACACACACACACTTGCACATGAAATATTTATTAATTTTTCTACATGGAATAGTTATATATAATCTATATTTATATGAAACATTTTTTAATTTTTTTGTGAGATATATTATAACTTTATTATTTATATATATATTTTTCTCGGATTTACCTGCACAGCCAGTTTAATTCAAGACCGGCTTTCTTGACTTAAATTAACTTTCAAGCTGGGTGCGAGACATTCAATGAATATAGAGCCAATATCATAAACAAAATAAAAATCATGCCATGCTCGCTAATCAAACACAGTATAAAAGAACAAGACAACAACGTGATTCTAGAGACACCAGGGGTTCTGGATGTCATCATTACACCATCCCATTTTCGCACTGCTTTCTCCAGCTAGCTATCAGCCATGCGAGCCAAGTTGCTTTACTTCTCAAATGCAGATGCAAATG
>Ga0325414_1009636_pt1 | contig 10154 bp, 7 predicted proteins | sample PopdelMetagenome_8_FD_206183 | JGI IMG/M metagenome (GOLD analysis project Ga0325414, IMG submission 206183) | Populus deltoides microbial communities from Bellville, Georgia, United States - Leaf-PdKOR-R3 | ecosystem: Host-associated > Plants > Phyllosphere > Phylloplane/Leaf | place: USA...
TTTTTTTATTTTTTTAATTTTATCCTTATTTTTATTTAATTTTATCATTTTATAACCTAATTCCATGAAATAAAACGTAAAACACAGAAAATTCATGGTTAATTTAAAAGTTTTAAAAGTTTTTTTTTATCAAAATTTCCTTTTTTTTTTTCTAGTTTTTAGATTTGAAAAAGAAAAGAAAAACTCCTTGAAAAACAACAAAGAAGAGAGAGAGAGAGTAGGTTTGCCATATTTTAACAGATTCCTCTTCACAAGAAAAAGAAAAGGTGATTTTCCTCTCAAAACATGGTGGAAAAAACAATTGCAACAGGCAACTGGGTAAAATCTCCTTCTGCTTTATCGTGAGCAATTCCTGATTTAAATTTGAAACATAACACCGCAGCCTAATGCTAATGAATTGGATTACTAGATAGAGATCTCCTTTTCTTTGACAAACAAAAATCCGAGCATTAAACCTCCGCTGTAAAAGTGACATTCAATAATATGGCTTTGGCAAAGACAGGCAACTTGCATTCCACCATTAAAATTTCTATCCGATACGAGTCCTACTTGAGAGTTGTTAAGAGTAACTAAGTGCCTGGTTTCAATATTTTATCGGCCCCCTTTCCATTTGCTGCTTAGTATACATTTTACAAATACAAAAGAATTTCAAGCATGGAAGGCAACAACACAACAGAAGTCCGAGCAACGAGTGCTGCTGCCATGCACAAATATAAAGCTTCGGGGGAATTTGCATTGCCCGAGGAGATCATGTGCATTTTGTGAAAGGAACATCCTGAATAAAACCTTCAGTGTCTATTATTTCTGCTCACAAGATAACACTTATCTATAGTTACATGAAAGCTCATGGCGAACTATTTTTAACTAAAAGGGGTCTAAAATCGAAGGTGTTTCTAAACTGTGACTGTAATAGTTAGTAGCTACACAAACCCCACGGTAGAAGAAGTCCACTGGAGTCCAAACTGGCATCATGGGTTATCAGCAATTTGTACAACTGAAATCTAGTAGATACAAAGCTACAAGAACCCCGTTTGTTTTTCATGTACATTTTTTCTAGTGCTCCCAGCAATCTTGGTCGAGCTAAGACTTGGCAGAACCTGTGCTTGCATCTCCGCGAGCTCTCTCACTTTTAACAAAATTGGAGCAGGAATGGGCATTGCACCAGTACTTTTCCGGGAATTCATCTATATTGTTAACCACAGAAAACCAAAAGCATTAAAGTCCATGCAAACACAATAATAACACCATTTTATTTTTTTCAAAGATGAAATCAATAATCACGATACTCAAGAGGACGTGGAGCGCAAATCAACATTAAGCAACAAGTCCTGCATTGAGGGGGGGTTAGGAGCGATTTCTTACTCCGTTATCTTGAGGCGCCAAGCTGGCTTTCAGCAGATTCCTCCACTTGTCCTGGACATTAAATCCTTTCAGTAAAAAAATATACAGAACTGCATCTAAAGAAAACACTTGTGAAATTGAAAGGGTACCAAGAACTCTTGGGGGAGATGTATTTGTATGGAAATACAAAAACATGGACCAAAGAACCAGGAGATACCTTGAGATCAACAGAGGTGCGGTATGAATAGGATGCAAATGCAAGTCGTTTGATCTCAGACCACCTTCCAGCTCCATACCTAGAGACACCCTCAACCAGCTTCATCACCTCAGAGAGAGTCCAAGCTCGATGATGTTTCCTTCTAATTCCACCTTTAGGTGTAGGAACAGTAACTACATTGTCATCTGAATCCCTAGATGAATTAATGCATTTCAGCTCTGTGTTATGTCCCAAGCCAATCGCACTCATCACTGAGAACTGCTTATCTTTCTCTGGCACACCTATAAACTGGGTAATAAAACAGGTACCAATCAGCAATATAACTACCATGGAATTGGTCCACAAACATAAAAGTTATGGCATTATCTTTCTCTTATGATATAGCAAACCAACATGCATTTCAGTTGTCTAGTATGAATGCAAAACACTAGAACCAAAGCATAGTGACAAACAAGCAATCCAGCAGCATGTCACTCATTTGACTGACAGCGTTCATCTATCCAAAATATTGACATAGCACATGAAAATTGCATTCCAAGCTAATTCTGTTCCAATCCAGTTTGTAGAACTAGAAATCTATTACCGCAACAAGATCCACGCCTTTTTCATACTCGCTCACCTCTTTAAGTCTAGAAGGCAGTGGCAGGCATCTCCCTATTGACACAACCAATAGGTCTTAAAGAGTATTATAAAGCTCCTTCATCCCTCTCTCATTATATATCACCAATGGATACCACTCATACCTCATGTTTCCTTAATTATTACAATATTATTTAAATTTGCATGACAAATTTTAATTGTTCTTACCTGATGATGAACATGTTCAGGGGTAGAGCTGGCTTTCAAGACCCTGCTTTCCTTCCCATCATCTGGTGGAAAACTATGATCACCAAGGGCTTTCTTTACCAACGTAGCTTCCATGCCCATGCCACTTGGATTGAATTTCTACAGAATGCCATTCACGTTAAACCATGGTTGCATTCATGTTGAAATACAAACAAACAAATAAAATTAGTTGAAATAAAGATGATAGCAGATTGACAAGCAACAATGATATTAACCCAAAAACATGCAAGCACTTGTGTACGTGCACAGAGATTCACATTGCTTAAGAGATGGTGAAGGCAAGAAAAAAATAACGGTTATAGTTCTGACACCATGCTAGAAACCAATCCCTCTCTCATTATATAACTCACCAATGGATACCACTCATACCTCATGTTTCCTTAATTATTACAATATTACTTGAATTTGCATGACAGGTTTTAATTTTCCTTACCTGATGATGAACATGTTCAGGGGTAGAGCTGGCTTTCAAGACTCTGCTCTCCTTCCCATCATCTGGTGGAAAACTATGATCACCAAGGGCTTTCTTTACCGTAGCTTCCATGCCCATGCCACTTGGATTGAATTTCTACAGAAAGCCATTCACATTAAACCACGGTTGCATTCATGATGAAAAAAAAATAATAAATAAAATTAGTTGAAATAAAGGTGATAGCAGATTGACAAGCAAGATGATATTAACCCAAAAACATGCAAGCTCTTGTGTATGTGCACAGAGATTCACATTGCTTCACAGATGGTAAAGGCAAGAAAAAAATAACAGTTATAGTTCTGACAGCATGCTAGAAACCATTCCCATTCCCAGGCACTTGCTCAATTTAGATGCTGTCACCATCAGTCAAATTGAAAATACTTAGCTAAATCAAAATTTGATTTTGACACCCCAATCGAACATATGAAAGAAAAGGAAGGGGAAGCAATTGCAACTCCAACTCCACAAATATAAGCTTTAAGTTCAGAGAAACTTCAAATAAAAAGCAGCAAGTAGTTCTAGCAGGAACCAAAGAAAATCAAGAACCATCATCTCATGAAGACAGTATACACAACAATAAACAAGTTAAAAAACATTATCTAATCACATGCATATTATACATACCAAAAGAGCCATGAAATTTTTCCTTGGACGGCTTCTTCGAACCCGAGAAACACATGGAACCTGAATCCCGTATCCTCCAAGAGAATCCAGCCTTGTAACAAAAGTTCTCCCAACTAAAGGGACATTTCTAACCAGCCTAACATGAGATTTTAGGGGTATCAGTCCATGTCCAGAATTTTTAGCCAAATTCATTAATCTTCCATTAGACTCTTTGGACTCCACTTCTGAAAGTTCTTCGATATATCGCTTTGTGGGCCTCCGAGCTCTTTTAGCAGCTCTCTGTTCTGTTTGATGATCATCACTTCCAGAATTGTCATCTAAGTTGGGATTTTCCAGTCTTTTTTCAGGTACAACTTGATGATAATCCAATTGGCTAACAAGGCTAGTTGGTAAGTCTTTCTGATTGCCAATTGGTAGGTCCTCAGCATAGGAACCATCCATACAATTAGAGATTTCTCCATTCCCTTTCTTAACCAATTTGTTATCTTTAATTATAAAAGAAGTCACTGAAACATCACAAGAATTGGTCAATCCCATGGAAATCCTTCTCTTAAGCCATTGTTTATCCTTGACAGTAGTTTCTCGCCCAAATGTTGCTTTAAAAGTTTCATGGAGTTCTTTTATTGATAGATTGTCCAGGCATATTTCCCCCTTCAACTTGGAAAAATCAGGTTTTGTAGTAACAACAGACAAAGTTGACCCACCAGCAACCAGTTTATCTGAAGAATGAGAGCACTCCCCAAAACTCCCAGATTGATTAAAATGGCTTTCACTCAAACTTGGTGCCAGAGAAGGGACGGTTTCCTGCAAGGGAATTTCACATTGGAGCTTCGCATCAATATGGAGCAATTTATCATGCTGATCACAACACTGGCTGTCTACAATCAAATAAGCAGAAGAACAATAAGGAGATCCGCATGCTAAGCGGAGCCTCTGTTCCTCTTTCACCTTTTGCAACATCTCCTTGATGTACTAGAAGAGATTTTGAAGGCTGAGACGGTCCAAGACATCAATGGTTCAAATTAATGTCAAGAAAATTGTACAAGCAGAAAACAGCCAGAAAAGGAAAAGAAGAAATAAAAAAATAAAGAACAGGATGGAAGCCAACTGCTGGAAGAGTTTACACAAATGGATACCTGACAATATCACTGGCTTGCCTAAAAGTATGTAGTGTATTCTAAACTCCCAGGCCCACTGCAGACTTTCTCACCCAGGCTATATATCAGAGAGTGCATTTTACTATTTAAGTAGATCCTTGTGGTTTACACCTTTGATCACAGACCTATAAATCTAACACAAATACAAGGGTTGTCACAGGTTGATTTTGAGTTAACCTAGAACCATTTGACAAGAATTGAACAGTAAAGACAACACTGAAGTCTTACAGCCTACATAACTAGAATGGTGACCTCAACTTAAAAACCATGTGCCCCCTATGACATGTAAACAGACGAAAAGATGATTGGGAAAAACCTTAGGAAAAGAAAGCCTTAAATTTTTGCACAAATGATCTCCGGAGAACTAAAAGTTTCCTCCTCCTACATTAGCAATAATGATATTTCTTCAAAAGTGGAATACAAGAATGATGACTTGACTAATTTCAACAATTGAGACTCTACATTACAAAATATTACAGCATGGTGCCACCAATTATCAGGTACCTGAGAGAAATAGATTCAGTACCGAAGCGGTAGCATTTGGTGAAGTGGAAGTGCTAACATCTAAAATAAAAAGAAGCGGACATACCTCAAGCCTTGCATTCAACTTATCTGGATCAGCTTCTTTGTTCCTAGATTGCAACAAACCTGGCATATATTGTTCATTCAGATATGCAGAGGAGGAGGAGGAGGAGGAGGAGGAGAAACAGGCAGAAAGTAAAATAAAACAGAACCTAAATTTAAGGTAGAAAAAATTATTTGATCAGCCAAGATGACGACACAGAACAAACTGAAAGGCACACCAGATCTTGAATCTTGAATGAATTTGAAGAGGCCATACAACAATGTACTCTATTAGAGAACAAAATTAAGCTCGAATAGTTCTTTTCCTGTAGATAATAAAACTAATAGTTGATTTTGAAGATTTGATGATTCTAGAAGGAAGGTTTATGGTTAAAGAGAGTTAGGATGGTTAGCTCAGATTATTTGGACAGATAAAGATGACACAACCCAGAAGAGAAAACCAAAGAAGGAAAAAGGATTTTGACAAATGAAGGATTTGAAAACAGAGACACCCAAAAACATTCGCCCATGTATGACATAGTATGCATGAACTCTGGTGAATCTATATACAAAACTCTGTTTGACCTTAAATCTGGAACTGGAAATATAATATCAACTATAAAGTAGCACCAGTAACAAAAACAAAACCTTCCAGGCTTTCTAATTGGGCTATCCCAGAGGAAGATCCTTCATTGGAAATGCACCCTACAGTCTGCCCAGGGTCTGCAACGATATGCATTTCACATTTGTCATCTATAAGCAGACTCTCTACCTCCATTAATTCATCATCTGTTGCAGGTACTATTCTCCCATCTCCTTCCAACTGCAAATTTGATAGGGACATCAACCATCAAAAGTTCATAATAATAACGTCAATGAAGAAAGCAACTTGAGATACAAATAATGAAAAAAGAAATTTGAGGCCAACACATATTTGGTCAGACAGAGGTCTGACTTCCAGGAATAAAAGTTAATGCATATCGCTTCTAGTTAAATTCATTACTGATTACTAAAGGAAGAAATCACAATATCCTCCTAAATGATTTAGCAGATGAGTTACCATGATCGGAGATCAATAAAACTCATTAACTCCTTGATACAATAACCACAGTTTCAAATTAACATCAACATAATGAAAAGACAGAACAAGGTTGACAATAAGCTGGGAAGGTAACATCAATTTAGCAAACCATTCAGAACATAACAAGAGTTTAAATCTGCAACATAAAATATGAGCAGTAGGGTTGACAGTTCAAAAGAAAAGGCTAAGAGAACTTGAAAGATATGAGCATGCCCTTGTTATGTTTCTTGTCTTCACACTAGCAATGTGGAAAATTCAGAAAGTATTAGCTCATCTTTCTAGAGTAAACAACTTTCACAAATATAGAGTTCAACCATAGTCTGATAGACAGCATGGATGTGGGATATGGAGCGGGATCCTAACACCGTGATGCATTACAAGTGTATGAGCAGACAGGTAGAGAGTGAGTGGGGAACAGATTCGTATAAGGTTCAGATTTTAAAAAATTTAACCACATGCAACTTGGACATTTCCCAACATAATAAACCTAAAACCTACTAGCAGAAACAATGAAATCACACATACAAAGATAAAGCACCAGTGTGGTAATCAATTTTGTTATCTTTTTCCAATAAAATAACCAAAGTTCCTAAAAAGAAACAACCTACCAGATAAATTGTCAGTTATGTTTCAGCAGTTACAAATTTACATAATAAGATATTCCAGATGATGGCCCCATGTTTTTTACTTGAATTTCAAGAATTTCAAATAATTGTAAACTGAAGACCACCCTGGTCACATCGCTCGCACTGTTTACTGATATTCCCAGTGACAATAATAACATTTATCTCAGATGAGGAGGAAAGTCAAATAAAGCAAGTGGACACTGACCATCCACAGAGATGTAAGGGAGGAAAGATAGAGAAGAAAAGAAAAGTGAACATCTGAACAAACTACAAAGGAGAAGATACAGAAATTTCAAATTCCATGTCTTTCCTTCAGTTCTGAGAATGCAAAGACTAAATGCCAGATTGAGAGGCACCAAGCAAAACAACATAAATAAATAGATATGTGATGTAAATGAAATTGACTAAAGAAAGATCCATTGATAATTATTAGCAACTGGACACCAAATCGCTTAAAGAATTTCTGGTTTACTTCTTCAAAAGCATGCTACACTTTCCAACCAACAGTCTAGGAACTTGAGCCAATGCCCAATGCAGTTCGATTCTACCAGTGTGATCTTGACTGTTCAGGTAAACATGTGGGAGAGGCAGCTGGATAGGGACCCCCAGAAGTAGCTTAGATAAGGTAGCCGGCCATAACTACTAAACTAGCCAACAAGCCAAAGAATGATTAATCATCAACTTGGAACTTCTACATGCTTAAGGAAATTGGAATTTACACAAGCAGGGTACAACCTTGGTGGTAGGCATCTTGCACAGACAAAGTCATCAAGAAGGTCATCACTATAATATGTTCAAGAGTTACATTTACTTCCCAATATTGTGTGGTCAGAATTCTTACGAAGGACATTCAAGAATATACTGGGATGGTTATAAATTTCGGCTAACTAATGACCAAGTGATCCAAATAACACCAGGGTTTCAAATTCCTGAGTTTACATGGAACAAATTCTTTGACTCCTAAAGATCAATAACACTATAGATTTTGATATTTGCGTCATCTAATAGAAAATGAACTCACCCCACATAACATAGATGAAAAGGTAGTTCTATCAATTTGAACTAACCCAACACAGCACAGATGAAAAGGTAGATCTATCAATTTTTCACTGTTCGCTACTAGTTTGAATCAGAATTACTAACATAAGCAACCTCATTCCATGTTTATGCCCAAAACAAGTCCAATTTCCATATTTGCCCGCTTAAATTTTACCATAACATTGAAGCCTTGTCAATAGTCTTCACTTGACAGCTATAAAAAGAAAACCTAATAGCTAAAAAGTATCGAATACATAACCATAAGTCTATTATACAACTGAAACAAGAACCCTGTATAGATATATTCAAGAAATTTACCCGAACAAGCTTGTATACAACTGGGTCGGAAATCTGCTTGGGCGAAGACAAGGAAGAAGTACTGTTACGAATCCCACACTCCTTGAGCTTAGCTTCATCATTCCCCTCAACTTCAACCACTGTTTCCATGGAAAATCCAGCACATGCAACTCAAATACACAAACTGAAAACTCCAGACAATAAACAAAAAACACACAACAAATAGTTAACTCTTTACCTCTAAAAAATCTAAACTTTATCCATCACAAAGAACTGAAACATAAAAACTACACTAAATCAGGTTTCTAAAGAAGATTGCATCAAAATCCAAATAATCCCTAATTTCCACACATGTTTAATCAAAACCAATTTACTTCACGGCTTAGCAACTGTAATTTTCCTAGTTCAGAATTTTACATGAAAAACTTCGCACTTTGCAGCTTAATCAAGTGTAGACAAAGATAATTTCAGAAAAAAGAAACTGATTTTTTTTAGTTAGTGCAAGAAAATTCAATTGCAATGTGCAAATTTAGGATTTCTAAGCTCTATTGAAAATCATTGAAAATGATGGTTAAAATCAAGCGTAATTTGTGAAACAAATTTGCATCTTTTGAGGCTCAGGTAACATCATATAAAATTAACAAAAAAAAAATATGAAAAGGAAAAGGAGAGAGCGAGTTGGAAACTCACCATAGGAAGGAAAAAGAAGCTAGAGGCCGAGTTGACTCAGTTACGTGCCACTGAGTTGATGTGAAAACCAGTTTTGAGTGAAATTTGAGTGGAGAGAGTCTGAGATGGTTTGGGATTTCTGTTATGGCTCGCTTTTCCAGTACGCTGTGTTCACTGATACGTTTCTGGATCCCAAACTTCCTGTCTATTGGAATTTATACAGGCTTGGAATCCGAAAGATTGTTCATATAAAATACTTATGCGGTTTGTTCGCTTTTTTTCTCTTCTTTTTTTTTCCTTCATTTTTATGGGGTTTGTTTTGAGTAAAATAATTAGAAGAAATTTTCTATTTTTTTCCAGAAATACTGTTTATATAAAATATTTTATAATTAATTTATAATTTGATTTATTTAATGAAAAATATCTCAATTTAATAAATTTTTATTTCAATTGGCATCACTCCACTGCTTTATTATCACTATTATTACCTACACCATGTCATCTTATAATTATTATTTCATCTTCATCACTTTTAATATTATTATCATTATTTCTTACTTTACCAACAATATTTTTACAGCACTATTGTGATATCCCATATTAAAAATGAGTATTTTATTAGTAATGTTAGTTGCTAATATTTTTAAACGCGTTTTAAAATCATGTATGGTTATCAAGAATAAATCCATGAGAACAATAAAGCTCAAAACAGACAATATCTGACATGTTGGCTGAGATATCACAACTCTTAATTTATCTTTAAATCTTTTATTATCATTATTGTTATTATTATTATTATTACCACCACCTTATTATTATTATTATCTCATAATATTATTCTATAATTATTTTATATTTCACACCATTAATTATATGCACGATTTTTTTTCCATTAATTATAAGATTGTTATTCATTAATTATATAATAGGAGGATCTCCAACCCCGTCAATTATCTTATGAATATATTTTCCAAATAATTTCAATTAAGAGCATCATTAATTATGCCTTTTTGTATAATAGAAATGCTTCCACAAACACCTTCATAATAGGGCACAATAAAACTTTACATGATAAAATATAAATAGCTTCATGAGAGAATTATCATATGACACAATAACATATTTTATTCCCCCATTAACAAGGTAATGTCATCATTTGATATTTTATTATTTTCAAAAAATATTTCTTGTGTGCTCACGAATAATACAGCATATTTCTCAT
>Ga0325414_1009638_pt1 | contig 10154 bp, 4 predicted proteins | sample PopdelMetagenome_8_FD_206183 | JGI IMG/M metagenome (GOLD analysis project Ga0325414, IMG submission 206183) | Populus deltoides microbial communities from Bellville, Georgia, United States - Leaf-PdKOR-R3 | ecosystem: Host-associated > Plants > Phyllosphere > Phylloplane/Leaf | place: USA...
TGGTATCAATACGGCCAACATGCAAGTGACTCGATTGTTTATATAGTCTTGCATATTATAATTTCTTATAACATGTGATGCAAGTAATATGTTCGTTACTTTCCATGTAAAAAATACTACTACACAACAAGTCTTGAAACCTATTTCAGGAATTTCAACTTATAATTTAATTAAATTATCTCACCTAAAAATAGACATATGCTATTTCATGAAGTTCAATTGTCTCATCATGTGGTCCATTAAATTTAAAAAGATAAAATTACATGATGCATAAACGAGTTGACCTAGACATTGTGAAATATCATCATTCAATCTTATAAGCAATGTTTTTTTATGGTAATTGATTCATAAAAATTGTCGCACCCGACATCGCGGCGGCCTTAAAAATAATCTTCAATTTATGGAAAAAAGAACAGATTTCTTGCATCTTGTTCTTTTAGGGGAAAAGATCTTGTTTAAGAAGTTGCCACCTAATATTACGATCACTAGGAACCCTAACTGGTCAACAGAGATGCTATGGCTCAGGATTGGTTACGTAAAAGGAAAAATATTATCACCCCTTAAACGTTCTGCCTGAGGCAAACTGCATTGCTGGTTTTGTCTTAAATTGCTAAATATTTATTAGCTTATGCTATGATAATTTGCTTATAATATCCCTGACTCTGGCGCTAGTGAATATTTAACTACGGACACTTTCAACTCTAGCGTTGGTAAATATTACGTAGCTATAAAAATAAAATTAGATCAATATTTTTATTCTAACTCTAATGCTAGTGAATAAACAAATAAAATAAATTTATTGTTACGCATGCACATATTTTTTATTTTTCTAGCTAAATAAAATAAAATACATTGAATAAAAATAATATAAATTTAAACCGGTATTTTTATTCCTGACTCTGACGTTAGTGAATAAACCAATAAATTTATATTATTTTTATTTAAGCATACATATTTTTATATTTTTTTATTTTTCTACCTTTTTATTTTTTTGAGCTGGGCTTAACTCACCCCACATGGGCTGGGCTGGACCCAGCCAGCCCGGCTGGGTAAAAGAAGAAGAAGCACTAGCCCAGCTGGGCAAAAGAAGAAGAAGCACGCGTGAAGTAAATTCACGCGTGCATGAATAGTGTGAAGGTAATTAAATTACCTTCACACTGCATTTGAAAGACTTATTGAATGCAGAGGATGGAAACTTACCTGTGCAGCGAAGAACGACGCCGAAAACGATGGTGCAGTGGCTGTTTTCTTTTGTTTCCCGGTGTATCTCCACTATCTTTTGGATTGTTCTTTTTCTGTAGGCGCGAAATGGTTGCTTCTCCGTTTTTCTTTCCTTCTCTATTTTCCTTTTTCCCCTTTGAGATTGTGTTTGGCAAGAAAAAAATAACCTTTTGGTCTCTGCTTTCGAATTCCCCTGCTCTAGACGAAGACTATGATGGTAGGAGTCCTGGAACCGGGGGTTGGTTGGACCCAAGCTTTCTCGGGTTCTTTGCTTTGTTTTTGCTCTGGTTCTACCTCTGGCTCTGCTCTGGTTTTACTCTGTTTTTCTGGTTTTTTCGTGTCTCCTGTGTTCCCTTCGTGTTCTAGGTTCTGAAGACGAGGGCGAAGCTGGGTACGCTGGCTTTTTCTCGGGTTTCTTCTCCCAGTTTTTTCCTTCTCCTTTTCAGTCCAATTCCCCAGTTTTTCTTCCCCCTTCCGTTCATGGCTTTACTTTTTTCTTTTTCGCTCCCTCATCTTCTTTGGCTTTATAGCCAGAGAATGCCAAGCACCACTTCAATTGAAACAACTTCAAAACCATTACTGCAGAAACCGTTCCTGTGGAAGGAGACGAAAAGGGCGATGAATGATTTCTAAAAACGGCGTCGTTTGTGCGATGGGAATGACCATTTTCAATCTAGTCACTAAAGTTCTGAAATCGTGTAATCAAGCCCTTGGGTAAATTGTAATTGGACCTCTGTATTTTGGCCCTTGTTACAAGTTAGTCCTTGGACTTTAATCTTTGCAATTTAAACCCCAATTAAACCCCAAACTTTGATATTTCTTCAATTAAATCCTTGATTGGATTAATTAAATTAATTCCAAGATCAATTAAGTTTCAAAACTTATCAATTCTCCAATTAAATCCTTGATTGGATTAATTAAATTAATTTCAAGCTTAATTAAGTCTCAAAACTTATCAATTCTCCAATTAAACCCTTGATTGGATTAATTAAACTAGTCAAAAGTTTAATGAAATCTTTAAACTTCTAATCATGTCGCCCTTAACCCAAATTTTAATTCATTCTTCATTTTATTTTTCACTTGTTTTTCATCATCTTTTTCATCATTTTTGTCGCACCCTCGCGGAGCGCGGCGTCGCGGCGATCCTCGATTGATTTCAAGGTCTTTTATTTTTTTGTGTAAAAGGGAGTTGCCACCTAGTATTATGGTCACTAGGAAACCTAACTGGTCTTTCAGAGATTTTAAGGCAAGGGACTGGTTGCATAAAGAGAAGGTATTAGCACCCCTAGTACGCCCTACCTAAGGTAAGCTGCTTGGTGTTTGGTTTGCTTTATAATTGCTATGGTGTTGGTGTTTTCTAATCCCATAAGTTTTCCTAGGTTTGATTCAAACTAAATTTATTAGATAGAAATCTAAGGAGATTCCATGTGCTTTAAAAGCTCATTTTTCCCTTAGTATTTCAAGAGTTTGCGACTCGTAAATTGCAAGGAGAAGGGACAAAAAAATTAGAAATCTAGGGCGCTTTAAAAGCCTATTTTTGCTTTAGTGTTTTATACTCTCACAGCTAGTAAACCATGGAGTAAAAAAAAATTGAAATGTCCTCGATTATAATCAAGGCTTCTTTCAAGGATGTGTGATGACTTATTGTCCCTAGAAAGTTATTTTGGATATTTACCACTTAGGGTTTCTTTATCCAAATATTAACAGTGAATAATAACAAGTTATTCCCATTAAATATTTTGGATATTCATCCCTTTGGGATTTCTTTATCCAAACATTAACGGTAAATAATAGATGAATTCCCCCTAAAATAAGATTTTTTATTTTTTTGGAATATTGGCCAATACCCTTTGGAGTTTTACAAACATGTTGTAAAATCTAGAAATGCAAGAAAATAATTTTTGTTGTGTTTAAGAAATCTATGCGAAAACACATTTTCGAAACTTCCAATATTTTTTGTATAAAAAAAGAAGAGTTCAAAACATGTTAGGGTATTGGTCGTATGCAACACATAAGAAAACAAATTTTGATATATATGTATATTTGCCGCAGTTGCGTCGAAAACCGGGTATTCTAAATACGAGATTTGTATATATTTTTTTACAACATAAAAAAAATTCAGACTTTAAAATAAATATTCCAGAAAATAAATCTCTTTCTCTTTCTTTTATTTTTTTTTTAAAAAACAGCATGTCCGGCCGGGTCACTTGCCCAAGTAAGTGACCCGGCTGGACACAAAAGCAAAAGGGCGCAGTCTTCTCAATGAAACAAGGCAAAATGCATGCAAAGAGACCACGTTACTATTCAAGTGAATTAAAATTCACTTGAACAGTGCAAACACAAAGCAAAAAGAATGCATGGTGCGGGGGGTGAAGAGAACAGACCTGGGAACGAAAGGACAACGACGATGTTTGAAGGCTTGCTGGCTAGTCGATCAGTGTTGCCGTCTGCTTCAGTTCTTTCCCCCTATTCTCTGTTGGCGTTCTTCTTCTGAGTTTCACCTCTGCAATCTTCGTGCCTTTTTCTCTCTACTGGTTTTCTGCACTTTCTTCTTTCCTGTTCTGCAGATTTTATATGCAAAAAATGAAAGCAAAGACCGAAAGGCAGTCCCTGCTGGTTTATGGTTTTTCGTTTTTCCTGCGCCTTCTCCCTTTTTTTTTCTCCTCCTCTGTACTGTTTTCTGTGTTTTCTTTCTCTCCCTCTCTGGTAACTGAGATGGATGAAGACAATGGTACTGTAACTTCTACGCACAGCCGGTGATCACTGCTTCTGGGGACATTGAAAACGATGGCCACGCCGGTTCACTGTTCCTTTTCTTTCCTTCTGCTGATGCACTCTGTGGAGATGATGAGGGAGACGACGATGAAAACGTGCTATGCTGGTTGAGTTCACGCCCCTACCTCTGTGTTTTTCTGCTTTTGACAGTGGCATTCTGCTTTCTTTTTTTCTTTCGTTCCTCTCCTTTCTTTTTCTGCCTGGCTTCACATCTCTCTTTTTTTCTGTAACTTTGTTCCTGTGAAGACTTTCACAGTCGAAAAGATGAACCCCTGCTCTCTGCCTTTTCCCCCCCTCCTTTAGGTCAGTAGCCGAGGCTTCTATATAGCCTATACACGACTTTATTTAGGAAACAAACATTACATTAACTCTAGGGTGTATTCTCGGGTGAGCAGAAATAGGAAACCAGAATGTTTGATTCTGATTTTGTGATCAGCAGTGATTTCTTTCCTAGTTAGAGGATGGTGTGGCTCTTTTCTTTCCTTCCATAGGGCTACCTGCTTCCTTTGAAATGAGGCAACAAAAACGTGGTCTTCAGCTCCAAAAATCAGGCGTGATGAGAAAGGAAAACAGCAGAGAAAACAAGGAACGAAATCAGATGGAGGGTGCAGCTGCAAAGTCCTATTTTCCTTATTCGGTGTGGTAAAAATCCTGTCATTTATGATGATCCAGCCCCCCTCTCCAGCTTTCAATGTCCTTCTTCAATTCAATCCCTTAATTTAGCACATTTCGATTCAGTCCTTGGTCCAAAAAAAATCCTTCGAATCAGTCCCGCGAACTTGGGCAAAAATCCTTCTCGCGGTCAGGAATCCCTGCTTTCAACACTAGATATTCAAACAGGAACATCTTGAGCTTTTGATATTGAAATCAAGCGATTCAAAAAGACCAAATTCATTTACGTGTCCCGGACTACAACTTTGATGAAGGATTCAAAGTGAGATAAATTCGTTTTGAATAACAGAATTGCAACCAAACTCGGCTGGAAACCTTCTCGCGGCAAGATTCTATGTTTTCACGCTAGATTTCAAACAGGAATATCTTGAGTTTCTGATATTGGAATCAAGTAATTCAAAAGCTCAAATTCATCTACGTGTCCTGGACTACAAATTTGATGAAGGAGTTGAAGTGAGATAAAATCATTTTAGAGAACAGAATCTGCTAGTAATCTAGTTGGTCAAAAAGGTTCTTGATCTGACGATGTTGAGCATCCGAATCTGACTGAGAATTTGCCCTAAGAACAATGATCCCTAGGACCTAATAAAGGTGTACGTCAATTTTTTAACATATCATGAGTGACAGAATATACCTAAGATGGTCAGATATCGTACGAAACCGAGTCAGAATCAGAGCCTAAGTTGGAACAAAAAATTGCGACAACAGCAGAACCATTTTTTTTATGCAAATTCTGAGGGATTTATTCAACCTTAAAGACCAAATAAAAAAGAAATGAAGTTGGCATTATGAAGACTTCTGATCAATCTAAGAAAACCTGACGATTTTGGCAGCAAAGGGGAAGGATAAAGAGAGCAGAAAATAGCTCAAACAGGGTTTCGAAAAAATATTTCTTTCATCTGCTTTTGTCAATCTTCCAGTAAACATGGGGTCCAAAAATGAGTAACAACAATTTTTTCAGTAAATAAAATAATTAAAATAAAAGGGTCAAAAATTAGGTTATGACAAAAATGAATAAAACTCTTCATTAAGATCCTTTAGAATCTTTCTAGAATTGATTTAAATCAACTTATTACTATCAATCTCAATCTAATTGGAGCAAATTTTGTATATTTTCTTCTCCTCCATTTTCAATGGATTTTGTATCATATTTTATAATAGCCTTCCCATAACAAAAATTATACTATGTTTGTTCACAAATAACTAGAACTAATCAAATATTTTATTTTAATCATTTTTTTCTTAAAATGGATACTTGAGGAGGGGGTAGTTTATTATAACAATCAATAGATTTGATGAACATGCTTGTCTAAAATATTTCTTTTAATTGTATCTCATGTTGTGTTTAGATTGATATGCTATATATATTGTGGTGTTGACTTGGAATATAAAATGAAAGCACAACAAAACCTCTATAAATTAATACTTTTAGGACCCTGAAAATTTATTTGTTAATCGAGATATTAGTTAAACAATAAATCAATAATTTATTAATTTATACATTAATTAATAAAAATTCCATTTATTAGGGTATTCTTTATTTTTTTTTATTTTTTCTAAAATATTGAAGTTATATCATGTATTGTTATATATGAACACCATCTAATTTCCAAGTTACAAGTTATTTATTGTACCAAAGGCAAATGATTAGTCCTTGTCTGTATTAATATTGTGTCATATCAATACTCTTAGCATGACCAACATGCAAATTAAAGTGAGTGACTCGTTGCTCATATATTTTTGCATATCATAATTTCTTATAACATGTGGTGCAAATAAAATATTCGTTACTTTCCAAGAGAAAATTAGTACTATACAACAAGTCTTGAAAGCTACTACACGAATTCCAGCTTATAATTTAATTAAATTATCTTACCTAAAAATAGATAGATGTTATTTGATGATATTCAATTGTCTCATCATGTGGTCTATTAGACTTTAAAAGACAAGATTACATAATGCTCATAAACGAGTTGACTTAGACATTGTGAAATATCATCATTTATTCTAACAAGCAATGTTTTTAGTACTAATCGATTCATAAAAATACATAAAACTGTCTATTAAGATCGTTTATAATCTTTCTAAAATTGATTTGAATCAACTTATTACCATCAATCTCAATCTAATTGCAACAAATTTTGTATATTTTCTTCTTCTTTTTCAATGGACTTCGTATCATATTTTATAATAGCCTCCCCTTAACAAAAATTATACTATGTTTGTTCTCAAATAACTAGAAATAATCAATTATTTTATTTTTTCATCATTTTTTTTCTTAAAGTTGATACATAAGGAGGGGGTAGTTTATTATAACAATCGATAGAGTTGATGAACATACTTGTTTGAAATATTTTTTTCATTGTATCTTATATTGTGTTTCGACTGATATGCTATATATATTGTGTTGACTTGGAATATAAAATGAAAGCACGACCAAGCCTCTATATATTAATAATTTTAGGACCATCAAAATTTATTTGTTAATCGAGATATTAGTTAATTGATAAATAAATAATTTATTAATTTATACATTAAATAATAAAAATTTCATTTATTAGGGTATTCTTTATTTATTTATTTTCCAAAATATTGAGTTATATCATGTATTGTTATATATGAACACTATCTAATTTCCAAGTTACGAGTTATTTATTGTACCAAAGGCAAATGATTAGCTCTTGTCTGTATTAATATTATGTCATATCAATACTCATCGCCATTAATATTATGTCATATTAATACTCCTAGCATGATCAACATGCAAATTAAAACGAGTGACTCGATTGCTTGTATAGTCTTACATATCATAATTTCTTATAATATGTGGTGCAAATAACATGTTCGTTACTTTTCATGTTAAAATTAGTATTATACAACTAGTCTTGAAAGCTACTTCAAGAATTCCAGCTTATAATTTAACTAAATTATCATACCTAAAAATAGATAGATGTTATTTGATGATATTTAATTGTCTTATCATGTGGTCCATTAGACTTTAAAAGATAAGATTATGTAATGCTCATAAACGAGTTGACCTAAACATTGTGAAATATCATCATTTATTGTAACAAGCAATGTTTTTAGTGCTAATCGATTCATAAAAATACATAAAACTCTCTATTGAAATCGTTTATAATCTTTCTAAAATTGATTTGAATCAACTTATTACCATCAATCTCAATCTAATTGGAACAAATTTTGTATATTTTCTTCTCCTTCTTTTTCAATGGACATTATATCATATTTTATAATAGCCTCCCCATAACAAAAATTTAATTAAATTATCTTATCTCAAAATGGACAGATGCTTATTAATATTGTTCAATTATCCCATCATATGGTCCATCAGACTTTAAAAGATAAGATTATGTAATACTCATCTAGACGATGTGAAATATCAACATTATTCATTCTCATAATTAATGCTTTTGTGGTAATTTATTCTTAAAATACATAAAACTCTCCATATAGATTCTTTCTAGAATTGATTTAAATCAACTTATTACCATAAATCTCAAACTAATTAGGGAAATTTTTGAATATTTTCTTCTCCTTCTTTTTTAGTGGACTTTGTATCATATTTTATAGTATCCTCTTCAAAACCAGAATTATACTATGTTTGTTCACAAGTAACTAAAACTAATCAAATATTTTATTTTTTTTAAAATTATTATTTTTAAATGAATATATAAAAAGGAGATAATTTATTACGGTTGATTTGATGAATATGCTTGTTTGAATTATTATTTTTATGATTGTATGTTTGGACTGATATGCTATATTGTATTGACTTCGAATATAAAATGCAAGCACAACTAAACCTCCATATATTAATACTTTTAAGACCATATAATATTTTAGTTAATCAAGATATTATTTGATCAATAAACTAATAATATATTAATTTATACATTAATTAATAAAAAAAAGTTAATTTATTAAGGTATTCTCTATTTTGTTTTCCAAAACATTGAAATTAATGCATATATCATGTATTGTTCTAAATGAACACTATCTAATTTCCAAATTACAAACCAAAGGCAAATGATTAATTAGTCCTTGACTGTATTAATATTGTGTCATATCAATACTCCTATCATGGCCAGCTTGGAAATTTAGGGAATTGTTTTGCTTATATAATCTTGCATATCTTGATTTTTTATAACATGTGGTGCAAATAACATTTTCGCTACTTAACATGTGAATGTTAGTACTAAACAACAAGTCTTGAAAGCTACTTCAAGAATTCTAGCTTGAAAATTAATTAAATTATCTTACCTTAAAATGGATAGATCCTTATTAATGATATTTAATTGTCCTATCATATGGTTCGTTAAACTTTAAAAGATAAGATTATGTAATACTCACCTAAACGATGTGAAATATCAACATCATTTATTCTCGTATGTAATGTTTTTATTGTAATGTTTTCATAAAAATACATAAAATCTCCATTTAGATCTTTTACAATCTTTCAAGAATTAAATGATTTTTGTAATAAAAAAAGAGATTACATTAAAGGCAAAATAACCAAGCTTGTTAATTCAATTCATTTCCACATGTATTCTAAGCAATATAATTAAATTTAATTTTATGATTTAATATTTTATTTCAAATATAAGAATTGTAATAGATTATTACTTGAATTCAAATTTGGTTATGAAATAACTTTAATTCTGTTTATAATTTGATGTTTGATGGTTTTAATAGAATGACAATTAAAATGTGAGATTTCTTTTATATATATAAAAGACACAGTCGTTTTATAGCATAACTGTCCCGTTAATTAAAATGACAGGATTAGATTTTTGCTCAAGTGATATGAGATTTCTCTTGAAAATGTGACATTTTAATGTATTATTGACGTTTTAGATACATGCCAAGGGAAAGACCAAGAAGAAGTGCATGGCATTATTTTTTTTCATGCTCTGCTCGGAACATTCCAGAATTTTGGACAAGAAAATGGTGGTCAGTTTCATCCTTTCAATGTCTGATTAAAGTGCTAATTAAGGTGGTCACGACGAAAAGAGCTTGGTTTTATACACATGATAATTGACAGAACCTATATATGTAGTATGCAATGAAATACTGATACTACAATTGATGACATGCTTTACGTAGAGGCCATATTGTATTTAGTTTGTCATGGGAGGACTAAGAAAACATCCTCGTTAGAGGCAGGATGTAACCAGAAAATAAAATTAAAAGAGCTAAAATGTTAATTATTTTATTATTTAGATTAAAAATATAAATATTATTAAAAGAGAGATTGAAAAAAATAAATTCTTTGCAGGAGCCCGGCCCCTGCCAGCCCCCGTCTCCACACCTCATGTAGGGCTTGTATATATGTACTATCAAATTACTTTTCTTGATGGATGTAGCCATGTAGGGGATACACAAGGTTTATCTCACATCCCTTAGACATATCCGTTTAGGCTCTGTTTGATAACTTTATGGACTTAATTTTGAAGTCTATTTAGATT
>Ga0325414_1009640_pt1 | contig 10152 bp, 12 predicted proteins | sample PopdelMetagenome_8_FD_206183 | JGI IMG/M metagenome (GOLD analysis project Ga0325414, IMG submission 206183) | Populus deltoides microbial communities from Bellville, Georgia, United States - Leaf-PdKOR-R3 | ecosystem: Host-associated > Plants > Phyllosphere > Phylloplane/Leaf | place: USA...
TACTATTTTTTTAAGACAAAAATCACTATAAAAACCATCCATCGTAAACGAATTTGTTTTTATATGCTTATTTAAGGAATCCAAATCCAATAAAATGATCCAAGAAAGAAAATTTACAGTGTACTTAAAACTTTACCATGTGAGTAACATTCAATACCCTAAACATTACTAAGCTACATGACATATTGACATCCATTCCCAAGTTGATTTCTGTTAATAATTACCTTTTTTACCTCATTATCATCAATATATGCTCGGTAAAAAAAAAATTGAGAATAAAATGCAAGCCAACCAATGTTGGTGAGCTTGATTATTCTCTCACATGGTAGAATCCAAGTAGCAGCAGACATCCCCAATGTGTACTCTGCCTAAAGTCTTTGATTATTATCAAGAAGAAGATAGATTTCTCATGGATTACATTTTGTAGCCAGGTGTCATATGCATGGCCTTATACTGCCCTCTCTTCTCTTCAAATACTAATCACCACCCCTTTCTCTCCTTTTTCTCGTACTTTTTTCTTGTTTCTTTCTTCTTCTTCTCCCTCCAAACCACAACCTCTAATTTAAAACCCTTCACCCTGTCTTTCTCCACCATTGCTCTGAGTTCTCTCTTAAAACCCTTCTTCACTCTCTCTTTTTCTCTATCTAGTTTTTTTCTAAGCTTATTTTCTTCCCTGCTACCATGTCTGTGGCAGACCTAACCACATCCCCTGTTGCTTCCACATATACAAAGACAAGCAGTCGCTTACCCTCTCCACAGCTTTCTCTCTCATCAACCCGTCTCTCTGTTCACTTTAGTCGCTCGCCTAGACCAAACCCTCGAGCCCAAAACTTCAAGATCACTTGCTCTGTCAAGTAATTAACCTCCTCTCTCTTTCTCTCTTCTTTCTTGATGCGCGCATAATTAGTTGACTTCCTTTTACTGTGTTTCTTTCTTCTTTGAGCAGTCAAGCTCCATCCCCAGTTGCAGTTCAGACTGAAGAAGCCAAAAACAAGTCTGAATGCTTCGGTGTTTTCTGCCAAACATATGATCTCAAAGCTGTAAATGCTTCTACCCTTCGTAATATTTGTGCGCATGCTTATGTCTAATGCAATTATGCTCTGCATATTTTGATCATGTTTAATTAATATGTTGAATAAGTTAAGTCTTTTGGGGCAACTAGCTCTTATAAGACATGACTGCACAGTTGCTGTTTGTAAATACGAGTTACAATGTTAGTTTCCTTTCTTTCATGTCTGTTATTAGTAAAATTTGCAGGTTTTCTTTCAAACTAAACTTTATAGATCTGTCGACTTGAATTTTTTATTGAGTTAATAAAACACAAAGGTGGCTAAATATTTCTATGATTTGTCAGTTATTTACAATTTGTTGTCTTTTCATGTATCCTTCTTTTTGTTGTCTTTGCTGTTGGATTTATTTGGTTCATGTCGAATGGATTGATATATATACAGGAAGAGGAGACAAAATCATGGAAGAAATTAATTAATGTAGCGGTTTCAGGTGCTGCCGGGATGATATCTAATCACTTACTTTTTAAAGTAAGCAATCATAATTCTTTCTCTCTCTTTTTTTAGGATCATATGATGCCAATTTTTCCCTCTCTGGGTACAGAAATACTCTCAACTTGTTAGTGAACTAGTGAAAGCAGTTATAGAAAGCTGTTGCATAAAACTAAAGGGTCTGCATTTGAAAGGGGACTTCCACTTATAATAATGTTCAGAAACTCAAGAAGTAGCCACGATAAGGAATCTAAATGAACCATCTGGAAGGTTTTTTAGTTTTGATGAAGGGCATACCTGGATGATCATCGTGTTTCGCTACATATTGGATTTAGGATTTGGAAGAGAATGTCCGGGCTCTGTTGTGGCAGTTACTCTTGTTTTCTCTAAATGCCTGGTAGAAGTGTTTCAAATGTTAAGGCAAATGTGAATAGATCATTAATTTCTGTAAAATCTCTAAATCATGCCCTGATAATTAACCTTCATCTTGTTGAATGCCACAGTAGCATTCGTTTGCATTTGAACTTCAGGAATTATTTCTGTAGGCCCAACAAATGTTCTATATGAACGTTAATATTTATGCTTGTATCTGAATAGACCACTGACTTGTCCTCTTATCCCAGCTTGCATCTGGTGAGGTTTTTGGCCCAGATCAGCCAATTGCGTTGAAACTACTTGGATCTGAAAGATCATTCCAAGCTCTTGAAGGTATTATCTTGAGTATATATATTCACATAAAAATTTTAGAGGATCAGATATAAATATTTTTTCTATCTAGCGAGCAGGTAATCAGCATATGCATGTATCTTTCACATAGATCAAAATTCTTGATGGATTTCCATGCGTAGAGACCAAGACACATAATTGTATTAATCATAAAGAAAAGGACTTAAAATTCCCTGAATCTAATGCTCATAAAAGAAACTGGCATACTTTTGGAGCAATCCTGGAAAGTCATAATTGAACAGATATAGAATACATTTTATTGTCTTTGGACGCATGATGGACTTCCTGTAACTTGGAATGACAATTCAGATTTCTCCATGCTCTTCAAAATGTTGTCTTTATACAAGCAGGGGTAGCAATGGAACTTGAGGATTCCTTGTATCCATTGTTGAGGGAGGTGAGTATCGGAATAAATCCTTATGAGGTGTTTGAAGATGTAGAATGGGCTCTTCTGATAGGAGCAAAGCCGCGAGGGCCTGGGATGGAACGTGCTGGCTTATTAGATATCAACGGGCAGATTTTTGCTGAGCAGGTACATTCTTCATATTCACATCTTGTAATCTTTTTTTTGTCTTTGTTGCTGCTTTTTGTTTTTTATAGTCTTTGTTTTAAACATGATAGGGAAAGGCTCTCAATGCTGTTGCATCTCGTAATGTCAAGGTGATAGTAGTTGGAAACCCTTGTAACACCAAGTAAGTAAACATATTGATGCCACCAGTCTAGCTTTGGTTACCTTTGATTCCTCTCACTGCTTATGTGGCTCCCTTTGATTCTTCTCATTGTCATCTCGTTTCTTCTTGGTGCAGTGCATTAATTTGTTTGAAAAATGCTCCAAACATACCCGCAAAGAATTTTCATGCTTTAACAAGGTTGGATGAGAATAGGGCAAAATGCCAGGTAACTATTGATCTTGAATATTACCTTTTTCTATAATAAGCGGAAAACATCCCTCAAGCCAATAAGCTAAAGTGGTAATGATTTTTGCAGCTTGCCTTGAAAGCAGGTGTTTTCTATGACAAAGTGTCAAATATGACCATATGGGGCAATCACTCAACCACTCAGGTTACCTTTGTTTTCTTTTTATTATTACTATTACTATTATTTTTTGTGTTGAAAGAAGTGTGCTTGCGTTAAATTCCCCTGGTCTATTCCGAAATGTATTCCTATAAGATTTTCTGCAGGTTCCAGACTTTCTAAATGCTAGAATCAATGGTGTACCTGTCAAGGAGGTTATCAAGGATCACAAGTGGTTAGAGGAAGAGTTCACTGAGAAGGTCCAGAAGGTAAGACTTGTTACATCCTGAGATTTACAGAACGAATAAACATGACTACTGGAATGTGCAATGAACCAGCATGGTAATTGTGGAAACCCAATTGGGTGTATACTTGTACTTTGGTTTGCAGAGAGGTGGAGTGCTGATTCAGAAATGGGGACGGTCTTCAGCTGCATCAACTGCTGTGTCGATTGCTGATGCCATGAAGTCCCTAGTAACTCCCACCCCTGAGGGTGATTGGTTTTCTTCTGGAGTAAGTTCATGTTGGGTTGGATGTGGAGTATATGTTTTCCCTTTTGTGCTTTTGCGTTTTATGCAAGTTAAGAACCAAGCTGCAATTTCTGAAGCATCATACAGTTACAGATTGTCATTTATACTTTCACACAGAGAAAACACTAGGAATAGAATTCCGGATGCCATTCAATTAGGTTTCCTGTCAATCTTGCAATGAAATTTATTCCTCATTTTCCCTGCCTGTAAAAAAGAGTAGTTCCACGCTTATTGCAGAGTGTAGCATCACCTCTATGTAATGATCGAAGATCTTAATGAAATATTCAAGTTGACATCCTCATTTGCTTAAACTTGCTTCAGTTGCATCTCCATTCTCATAATTTACATGAAAACGCAGGTTTATACCAATGGGAATCCTTATGGTATAGCACAGGATATAGTTTTCAGCATGCCTTGTAGATCAAAAGTAAGTTCTCTTTTAGAAATTTCCTTACTTCATACATATATATGTGGAGTACCGCTGCTACAAAAATTGTTCGCATTTTCCAGGGAGATGGTGACTATGAACTCGTCAAGGACGTTACATTTGATGAGTATCTTCTCAAGAGAATTGCTAAGGTACATGTTCATTGTACAGATTGAGAGTCCGGTGAAGACATCACAAGCATTTGCGAGAATGATTGCAGTAATTTTGTTGATTGTGTCCTCAGTTTTGGATGTTCTACTTCTGAAGACAACATGATAGTTTCCTATGATTTGATTGTTCCTAGCAATGTACATTAAGACGCACGCATGGTCACCTAGAATTTACACACATGGACCAGTTTTTTATGTTTTGCCGTCATTTTGCAGTCTGAAGCTGAATTGCTAGCTGAGAAGAGATGTGTGGCCCACCTCACAGGAGAGGTTGATGTCAAACTAATTACATCGTTGCTTCCTAGTGCTGATTCTGCCCATCAATTACTAACTATTCTGCTCTTTTCAGGGTGTTGCATTCTGTGATCTGCCAGAAGACACGATGCTTCCTGGGGAAATGTAATAAAAGTCACTCACAGTTCTTGCTTGCTGGAAGTCTTCTTACAGCTACTGAAATGGAGCTCGTGGAATAGAAACCAGATGATGTAATTAGATCGTTACTCAAAATGATCCGGAACAGCCTTAGCTGGTAATACTTCGTAGCATGTCCAGTTAGTAACTTTTAGTTTACAAATCATTGCTGTTGTTGGGTCTTGAAGATCAGATGGTCATTGCAAGATGTACTTTAATACTTCCTTTATTGATATACATACTTGTGCTTCTACAATTCTATGTTTTAAGATTGCGTTTGTACAGTGGTTAGTTTCCGGTATAAAAAATATGAGAACAAAACATAAGAAAAAAAACGTGTTTAATTGAAAAAACAAAATTACTATATTGAAGATTGTTTTTACAAAAAAAGAATTAATTAAAAATACATTAAGTATTTTTTTTGTTTTTAACATAACACATTAAAACTGATAAAAATACTAAAAACAAATAATTTAATGTTTTTTTTTTTAAATATAAACAAACTCACTCTAACCCGTAATAAAGTGTTTAACTTTCCCCGACAAAAAATGACAATTTCCCACCCAAAGAGGCGGCCGAAGAGTTAAAAGCTGCACAAACTACAGAGAACTACAGCTAGTAATCAACGTAAAGGATGGAAAACAATCATCCAATTTTAATAGATAGTTTGGTAGTGTAATTATAGTTGTTTTTTAAATAATTTTTCGTGTTGAAATATATGTAAATAATTTTTTTTATTTTTTAAAAATTATTTTTGACATCAGCACATCAAAACGATCCAAAAAATACAAACCGCACTCAATTTTAGTAAAAAAAAAATCAAAATTTAACAAAACACAGTTGCAAACGCAATGCCAAACAGACCCTAAAAGTGTTGACAAGTGTGCTTGAGATTATTTTAAATACATCAAAACAATCTTTTATTAATTTTATTTTTAATAATAACCCATTAAAATAATCTAAAAACATTAAAAAAAATAATTCAATTAAACCGCAATGCCAACATACATGATTGCTGCACCATCGGCCATCATCTTGATTTAGAAATAGGACTTGTAAATCACCAAACAACGATTAATGCAGCCCATGCATAAAAGCCAGTGAAATGCAGAACAAATAACCAAGAAGTGCGGTTCAAAAAAAAAAAAAAACAGTAAGTAGGCATTGTGAGCAATTTCATATGATTACAGTGAAATGAAGTCAAGCATGAATAACAATCATAAAGTAATGGTTTATCTTGATGTCAAGCTGTCCTAATAGATCTATATGGAATTAACTAACAACAAATCCCTAAAATACTCAACCAAAAAACAGGATTTGGGCACCTCTTAGCCAACTCCATTCACCTTAGGTTTACTTGGCACAGATACAGGTCCCAATTTTATAACTTACAGAGAGAATTAGGACCCAAAAGAACATCAAGAAGAGCCAACCCCGTGACACCACAGACTCTGCCTTGCCTGAGAATAAGCTAGTCATCGGCACCCAACTGGCAGGACCACCTTCTTGTTGTGGCAAACCAAAGGAAAGGATGACATCAACATTCCCATTCTTGCCAAATGACCACTCCATCCCGTTGCCACCTAAGCTCATGTTTTCTATTCTTATCATACCAGCAGTAACATGAATTGAGCTGGAAGATGCTGACTGTAAGCGAAGAGCAGCATCCTTGGAAGGGAACTCGGAAGCAAGTGCAGGGGGTGCAGGAATTTTCCCCAACATGTGACTGGCTTGCTTGATGAATGGATATTTGAAATCTGCACCATAAATGAGATACAGAAGAATGAGCCCAGAAAAACAAGGAAATGTCAAAAATAGTGGCCAGTGGGTGAAATTGAGTCCAACTGAATCATGTAGATCTATCAAACAAATCTAACATCCCTAAACCGATACAGGTTAGCAAACCATAAAGAGTATTGATGAAACAAACCGGAATCTAAATTTACCAGAATCAAATTCCATAGCCTCTGGCTTTTGCTTTGATGAGGATGGACCAACATTGCCATGTGTTTCTAATGGTTTTTGGATTGCCTTCAACACTTCCTCAGTTCCACCCTTGACATCCTGTTATGCAGTTACTAATTAATTGCCGCATGCAGTTCAATCAGTGAATTAAGCAATGAAGATTTGAGTAAATTCTTACCTCTTGGGGAGGAGGTTGTTGATTGGAAACAGCAGTATCACTTGCAAAGATATCAGAGGGATCAAAAGACATATTCTCATCATCAGCATCAAAGAAATTGAGGTACTCTTCCAGCATGTCAAAACCTGAGGAATCTCCGCCAGTCTCTGGCTCCACAGGATTTGAAAGATCATTAGCTTCCAGGAAAAGTCCTTCACTCTGTGGAAGATTATTGAGAGCGTCCAAGTATGATTCATCAAACAAATAATTCACATCAACAGCATTCACATTATTCATTGGCTCCACGTTGTTGTATTCATTTTTGACTGCATCCGTCTCATATTGCCTAGGTACGTCCAAGTTTTCTTCAACTGGCAGAGATGGACCATGTCGATTTTCAGCCCCTCTTAACATGGGCTTTAGATCATCTTCACTGAAGTCTCTGGGCTGCTCCACATAGTTGCTTGCTTCCCCATAGTAGAAGTTTTGTGGAAGGGCAGTATTTTCAGATGTAATTCCAGTGTCGAAATTCTGGCCATAAAAAGAAACAGAATAGTGAAAAATTTAATTGGTGGTGAGGCCTTTAATCATGAAATGCAAACATGATGGATTAACGGATAAAAGCTGGGCAGAGGAGCATGGATCACAAGTAACGCTGAAGAAACAGACAATGCTTGAAAACACACCCACAACAGATTTATAGATCTTCACTATGGAAAAAACACATGACCAACACAGCATATACTCTAAATAAGACAAATCAACAAGTTGGAGGACAAATATGTTTAATCTTTTTTACCATAAACCAATAATAGAAAAGGTGAGCAAACAAGGACAACTTAGTGATCCAAATTAACAGCCAGGTACTGAGATTCTAAATAGAAAGTGAGTCCATTTGGGGGAATATGGCAATACATCTGAGAACAAGTAGTCCCCGACGAATATATGACAAGCCTAGGTGCAATAACCAAGATTGCCAAGCACAGAAGTCAAGGAATAAAAAAATGCAACATAAAATGACATAGCTTAGCGATCCAAAATACAGCTAAAGCATGGTAACTCTTATTAGGAAGCTAGCCCTTCAGAGGAATAACGTGAGAAGTCTGATGACATATTGACCCCAGAGAGCATGTTACAGAGACTAGGTGCATTAGTTTGCAACTGTAATCAATACATAGCTGATCAAAAGGGGGAAAAAAACACAAGGAGAACCGGAAAGTAGATCCTTTTTTCTCAGGAGCTTGGAGAGAACTTCAAGCCTCAAAGAAAACACCTTGAAAATTATCAGATGGCAAAAATGACTTCAAGCTGTTGTGGTCATGTAAAAGTGGCAATCCTTTTATACAAAAAAGTTACAATGACTTAAGCAAAGTGAGAAAAAAAAAAACTATCATTAGAAAATAGGACTGCCGAAACAAGTTAAAAGTTTTAATATAGTCCTCATCAAGGACAGAATTGACATATACACATGTGAGATCAAGCACTTCTAGATTAAGAACTTGTATCCAGATTTCTTATTACCCTGACAAAATAAGCATTCTATGATTTTGAAATTTTAACATATATTATTTGGAGTTTAAAATGATGACAACTTTGCTTATACGATGTACAGAATAAGCAACATTTGGTACTACCACTTATACAAGCAACCAAATGGCATTCCATGCTTATGAACTCCCTGCAAATACAAAGATTCGGTACTACCATCTAAACAAGCAACTAAATAGCATTCCATGCTTATGAACTCACCACAAATACTTTTGTTAACTTCTTTGCATGTAAATGTTTTCATCCGCACCTCAAATTCATAGAGTAGGTCTAATAGATTTTCTTAAATTTATGCATTTCTATACTGAGATCCATTTAATTTCCAACCAAACAATTCAAAATAATTTACCACAAGTAACTATACAAGTACAAACCTGGCCAAGCTCATTCATTTCCAGGTATGCATCATCACCAACTGGTGCTTCTTCAGTCAACACCATCTCTTCACTTGGCAACAGAGGCACTTCATCATCATCCCATTCCTCCTCAATAAACGGTGCCCCATACTGCTCCCCATTCTTTGGTCCTGTCCCGCTCTTTTGGAAAATCCTGCAAAGCACAAAAGCATCCTTCCCCACCAAAAAACACAAGACAATCAACACAAAAAATCCCAACAAATTTACAATAAAAACAAAAGCTTAGACATCTTTTCTAAGATATCAATCTCACTTGAGCAATTCCCGCTTTCTCCAGCTCCTCATCAACAAGGCGGTACTCATGCATTACCCAATTAGAGCGCTGACCACGTGGAGCTCGACCCTGATGGTACACAAGGGTCTTCTTCATCCCCACAACTTGTGAGTTCTGACGAATAGGCCGATCTTTCCCAGTCGTCTTCCAGTAACCTTTCTCAGTAGCACGATTCGTCTTAGACCCATTTCCATACTTCTTATCCAACATGCTAAAGAAATACCATTCTAAATCCCTGCTCTTCAACTTCGACTTATCTACAAAATCCACAAACCGAATCCCCACATCAATAATAATCATTGATTAATAAGCCACCATTGCAAGACTAAATTATAATCGCCAAACTTAACTTTTAACTTAATTAAATCACTTTACCATCCATAAACCCCAGTCAAGACAAGCTAATAAAGCCAATTACTTGCCTATCAATAATTATAAGAACCCAAGTCAAATTTTAATTCAAAATCAAAACCTAATCAAGCTAAATCACTAGCTAATCTACGATTAAACAAAAGAAAGGCATCAACTGCTTCACAATTAAGAAAAAATAAAAGAATTTATGTAATTCGGGAAAGAGCTAGACACGTGGATCTAAAGAGAGAAAGTTGTAAAAAGTTGCGACCTGGAAGATCCCACGGCTCAGATTTATAAATATCGGTGACGGAGATGGCGTCGAAGCGGAACGGTTTGTTAGTGACCTTCCGTTTAAGGTAGTACCGGACAAGTTCCTCATCGGTCGGGTGAAATCGGAACCCCGGAGCGAGTGAAGTTGCAGAGTCACTACGACCCATCAAAATCCAAACGAGAGTTCGTTTTAGGGTTAAAAGAAAAGACTAAGTAGTTTTCAGAAGAGAATTTTAAAGAAAAAACCGAAATTCTTAGGGTTAGGGTCTATATGCTTCAATCGGAATCTGAAAGTTGACGAGAGACAGACGAAGGAGAAGCCATCATTTTGGCGTCAAAAAGTGAGAGTCTTTCTTTTCTTTCATTTTCTATTTAATCACAAACAAGGAGT
>Ga0325414_1009641_pt1 | contig 10152 bp, 6 predicted proteins | sample PopdelMetagenome_8_FD_206183 | JGI IMG/M metagenome (GOLD analysis project Ga0325414, IMG submission 206183) | Populus deltoides microbial communities from Bellville, Georgia, United States - Leaf-PdKOR-R3 | ecosystem: Host-associated > Plants > Phyllosphere > Phylloplane/Leaf | place: USA...
AGATGGATATATAGACCAACCTGAAGATGTCTGAGACCCTCCATACGTTTTCTGACCTTGGGAGACAATGATACCTTCATGTTGCAGTTACTCACAAGGGAGGAGTCTGGGAGATGGGAAAATATGATGTGCCAAGAAAAGGAGGGAAAGTGAGTTTATGATGAACTTATGTGAGCTTACAGGTTTTTATGTATAAGCCAAGGAAAGTGATGCGTTTCTTGTCGAACTGGTACTGGTATCCATCTGTTCCTGTTAAGGGGATGCCACCTGTGGTTCGAGCATACAGGCCATTGGAATCGATTCAAATTTAACATTCAAGTAAAGGATCAGATTCAGGAAGAAATTGAAACCATTTTTTCATCTCGGAAAGAGCAAAATCCACTCCTCTCACTTTTGAGTCTGGGACTGATTTCCACTTCGAAGATGGGGATCCTTTATCTTGTTTCGTGTTTTCCTCTGTTTCTTTTGTCGATTCTACTTCTAAAATTGAGTTGATCATAAATTACTCCTGAGTTTTATTGCAATGAATTAAGTTAGGGTAGGAAACTTGGAATCCAATCCTTCTTTTCCTATGAAACATGTACCACTCATTGGTTTATTTGGTTAGAAACTGTTTGAGAGGGTGATAGGTATTATTTTTTAAAGTATTTTTTATTTTAAAATATATATATTTCTATTTTTAATATTAATATATCAAAATAATAAAAAAATTCTAAAAAAATATTATCTTGAAGTTAGAAAAATATTCAAAATTTTTCAGAAATATAATTGTACTGCAATGCCAAAGGGTGCAAAACTTCTTCTTCCTTTTGCATTGAACACAATATATAATTGTGTATCAAATCTTACTTTTATAAAAGCTAAAATAACCTTTTTTTTCATTTAAAAACATATTTCATAATAATTTTAATCAAATATTTATTTTTTAAATTATTTTTTTAAAAACTACAATTAAAAACGTTTTTTTTTAAACCTATTACTTTTAAATCATTATCATAAAAATTATCAGATACCATACATCAATATTCCTCTAATCCCAGAGCAATGTTCGTTGTAAACTTTTTTTTTTTTTTTTTCTGAGATGACAACATTGATTTAACTAAATAGTGTCCGCAATTTAGAATACACGTAAACACATGCTGATATTTGAGAATGCTGTGGAAATTGAATTTTAATTTTTTTATAAAAAATAATTTTTTTTATATATTTTAGATTGTTTTAATATGTTAATTTTAAAAATAATTTTTTAAAAATATATATTTCAACTTAAATAATTATTTAAAAAATAATCTCAACTATATTTTCAAACAGAAAAATGCCGTTTAGTACACTAGAATTACACTACAAATAGAAACAGACGCTCCTTTTATTGCAGTAAAACACAATTTGGTCTTAAAGTTTTTCTTTTCAGTATATTTGATCCTTGTATTTTTTTTTCCAGTTTTAAGACATGATTTTTATCATGATTCAAGGATTGAAGAGAGAGAATCATTAAAAAAAAAAAAAGGTTTTGGCCAACCACATCACATCACGGGCACAAAAAAATATTAATTTTAATATATATAAAAAAGTTCAATCGAGATGGTTTCGCAGGATCAGTGCTGTAATGGCACCCTGTGACACAACCTGCAATTTCACCTATGGAAGAAGATTCAATCGAGATGGTTTCGCAGGATCAGTGCCGTAATGGCACCCTGTGACACAACCTGCAATTTCACCTGTGGAAGAAGTTTCCTAAGAGGCTTCAATAGATACCTTAAAAAACAACAAAATAAAATAAAAAGATAACATCATTAAACAAACTAAGACTGCCCGCTTTTAGCCAAGAGTTTTTCAAGCCAGAACACCTAACAAATGAGATCATTATTGAATGAGAAATGTGGTGCATCATCCAGAACCCTAACCCTCTCTCTCACCCGCACAGAGCCAAACTCAGGCCAAGAAATAAAACAGACTGAATGGCAGAGCAATGATTATCACACCTACATGACATATATTGTGGATTTAGATGTAAACCAGATTTAACATGTTAATTCAGTTGATTTGAATTATTTTTAATTAATTTTTTTGGAGCATAGCTTGAAATATTTTTTTTTCGGAGCAAAATGTGGCTGACTTAGAGAAACAAAAATAGGTCGCCAAGTTATTGGGGGTATGACGACGATATCACCTACCGCTCAGGCTGTGAAAACTCAACCGTAGATGCCCTCTTACATAAGCCTGATAGTCCAATTCTTCATCATTTGCATTTGCCGGAGGTGACAGTGTGGGATGAGATTAAGAGAGCCATGCGGCCACTGCTAAACCTGAAAGGCCATATGCACGGAGAAATATTCTATTATTATTTAAAGGAAGGGTGGTCATTCCTTCTCATGCGACACTACGGGCCAAACCATTGTAAGAAGTCCACAAAACAAGAATATGTGGTCATATGGGGTTTTGCGGACATTCAAAAGGTTGGCTCAACAATTTTATTGGCCAAAGATGTATTAAGCAATCCAAGAGTACGCCAAGAACAATGAAGTCTGTCAAGAGATGAAGTCTGAAACAGTGTCTCCAGCTGGGCTCCTGCAACCGTTTCCCATTTCCTGTCAAATATGGGACGATATCACCTTTGATTAGTGTTTTCCCATTTCCTATCTCATCCTTCCACTGCTAAAATTGTGGCTGAAAAATTTGTTGGGAGGAGTTATCAAATTGCTCGACTTACCCAAGCCTATCATTAGTGATTGGGACCCTGTCTTTATCAGCAAATTTTGACAAGTTCTTCAAAATGTCAGGCATCAAACTATAACTCACCCAATGGGTTAAACGAGGGGATAAATTTGAGGAAGAAAATTAACTTGGCCCAATGGAAGCATCTACTAGCAGAGGAGGCCATGTAGGAGACGAATTAATTAGTCTTTGCTTGCTTGAACTGTTTCAATATGTGGACCTAGGCCACGACGATCAGAGAGAGGCCTATAACCAAATCACAGGTATCATGGATGAGGGGCTGGGCGTGGAAGATCGTTGCATGCACGTAGTCGTGAATGGACTTAGGTCAATAACTGCTATAGAGTTTCAAGCTTTCTGTCTACTTTTCTGTTGAATGATTCCACTTCCTATAGAACGTGTGTTTATGCTTTTTGTTATTAGTTAATAGGACTCCTTTTATTTTGGTTGTATGTACTGGTTTATTGCTTATATAAAGCAGCCTAGGATATCCTTATAATATACAAGAAAAATTAACATAAATTAAAGCACGAGGAGAAATAGCTTTCTTTATAAAATATTTAACCATTTTTTTTTGTTTTTTTGTTATGCTTTTTTTTAAAAAAATATTTGTCAAATTTTTTATTTTTATTGTGTTAGTATGATTTTTGAATTTGTCAAAGTAACTCAGGTTATTCCAGTTTATTGGTTTGATAGGGTTTCTTTTTTAATTGAACTTGACTTTTTATAGTATATTTTTTTCTTGTATAGTTAAAAAAATTGTTTTAGAGAAAAATCATGTTATTAAACTTTATAAAGTAACAAAAATTAAAAGATATAGGGAAATCATTGTTCACCCAACATCAATTGAATTGTGGATTACAAGTAATCCACGATGTTTTGCTTTCTTTTTGTTTTTTTTTTAAATTTTTATGATTATTTTATTGATTTTATTTTTTAAAATTGAGATGGTTGAGAATTTAGCTTTATAATTTACTTCTTTTTATTTTTTTTATATGAGGTTAGCGTGGGCTAAGGTAACCCAAGTTGTCTCAATTTACGAGTTTGGTGGGTTGTTTTTTTTAGTTTTTTAATTGAATTTGACTTTTTTTTTTATAGTCTATTTTTTTCTCATATAGTTAAATTTTTTTTTAAAAGAAAAGTCATGTTATTAAACTTTATAAAGAAATAAAAATTAAAGGGTGTAAGGAAACCACTATTCACCCACATACATTGCACTATAAATGATAATAATAATCCATAGTGTTTTACTTTTTTTCCTTTTCTTTTTGAATTTTTGTTATAATTTTTTTTGTTGATTTCATCTTTTAATTAATATTGGAATGATTGAGAATTTAACTTCATAATTTATCACCTTTTATTTTATTTTTCTATAAAGTTAGCATGATTTGTGGGTTTGCTAGGGTAACTCAGGTTGCTTTAGTTTATGAGTTTGGTGGGGTGTTTTTTTTTTTTTTTAAAAATTGAACTTTACTTTTTTATTGTCTATTTTTTCTCATATAATTAAAAAAATAGTTTTAGAGAAAAGTTATGTTATTAAACTTTATAAAGTCTATGAACCTATTCACAGATTTAGCTAGTTGACTTGGTTTGCGGGTCTGTCAAGTTTAACTTTTTTTAATTAATTTTTTTTATTTCATCCTTAGATACTGGGTTAATTGAGAATTCAGTTTCATAACTAGTTTCCTTTCGTCTTTTATGAGGTTATCGCGATCTAAAAAAACATATTGGTATTGAGTTGGTATTTGATTTTGCAATCATCTATTTTTGTTATTATATAGTTAAATAAAAAATAATTTAAAGAAAACAAATTATAATTCCAGTGGAGTCCATCACTCAGTTCACAGGTTTGGCGACGTGCTAACCCGGCTTACCCAATTCACATGTTTGATGAGTTTACCCACCAATAGGATATGCTTTTTTTTTTTAGCCTTTTAATTGTTTTTAAATTTTTAGTTTTTTATTTCATTTTTTAATATTGGATTGGTTGGGAAATAAGTTGAATTATGGATTTTTTTATAGGGATAATTGTTTCAAATAAGTGTCTGTTTTGAGGTTGGTGCTCAATTTTGTTAGCATCTATTTTTATCATATAATTAAATAAAATTTTTTATAAAAAAGTTATTAAACCCAGTAGAGTTCATGTCCAAGGTCGCAGGGGGACCAAGGTCTATTCAATCTATCACTGTCTTAATATTTTTTTAAAAAATTGTCATCTTGGAGTTTTTTTTCAAAGCCGAGTTATTTTTTTTATCGATCATCAAGGTTGTATTTGGATATGTGAAATCGATCGATTTAAGTCGAGTTAACTCCCACATGATGTAATTGAAAACTTGAGTTAGATAAAGAGCTAAGCCGGAAGGTTTTAATATTAACTCGATTACATTTAAAATACAGTTAAAAAATTCTTTATACTTTTAATATTTTTTTATATTTTAAAAAAATTAATCCGACCTGCAAGGAATTACAAACTAATATACTATTCTCATCTAAATCGTGGCTCATTCTCACCTTAATAGAGTGTTATCCTTTTGGTATTCACTAACAATCATGGAATGAGACCTATCACAACACCACATATATAACCTATCAATTTTGCAATCTAGAATTTTGATTGAAGTTCTTTTTTAGAAATCCTACTTTATTTTTCGGAGCACAACCATAAAAATCATTAAAATATTACCAAACATACTTGATGTCTCAAGTTATAGTCCCATTAAGGGTGAGCTAGGATTTAGAGATAACAAATATTATCCTCATCATATACTGCAAGATGCATTGCACTTACTTGCAATCCACAGTCCTTTTCATGGAAAAAAAAAAAAGTAAAAATGAAACGTATCTCCATACCCTAATTAATTGAAATACGTAATATTAAGATGCTAATTTTCAAGTCTTGATCCCCAGGCCTTTACCCTAAGGAGGCTATGGATCATAGATGAGGCAACAGCACACAAGTACTCCCTGTTGTTGAGGACCAAACACCCTAGGATCTGGTATGCATAGAGTAGCAGTATCTTCATATCCGTCCCTCGCACATATTCCGAGGCAGTCATGGTTTTTTTGGCATCGATTACTCCCCAGATATTTGCATTCAATTCCTCCTCCATAATTGTAACCTATATAAACAAACAAGATAAACAAAATAATTAATTATATATTTTTTTGATTTTTTTTAATATAGATATCCGAGTTAGTTTACACACACCTCGATTAATTTTATGAATCCTGAAGTTAACGACTATGTAAACATCAAGTGACAATCATATTAGTAATTATAGGGTTTGAATTTGAGATAAAAAAAGAAAGCAAACTTCTTGATCTTAAATTCTTATCACTGAACGATATATTAAATGATTTTGTTTCTTTTGATTTAATTAGTATAGTTGACGATCTTGATTCATAGTGTACAACTAATAGCATTCAGAATTAGAAAATGGGATTTGAGAGTTATTTTTAAAGGTATGAACAGATGCCTACTATATTAGTTTTCACAGCACACTAAACGATAAAAGTACGTGTATCGGTGTACGCGTATGTATATATCTCTTAATTATATTGAACAATTAAACGACACTAATAAATTAATAACGCAATGGTCAAAGTAATTTAATTGAGAGTATACTTAACAGATATAGTAAATCTCTACAAATTAAATGAGTAATGTTGAAGATTGAAGAAAAAAAACACACAAAAAGTTGAACTCAAGAGTATTCATCGCTATGTGATTTGATATGTTGCGGTAAAGAGGCATGCATGTATTCGTGTGTGCATGCAACTAGGACGAAGGAACCAAGAAAGTGTTATTAGCAGTTAATTTACGTACCTAAACTCAAAGGGAGGCACAGTATGAGGATCGCGACTGCTGTCATTGCCTGCCTAGTCGATGCCATGAGCCTTGAAACAATAGGAACAGAGAAAGTTTCTGATGAATAGAGACAGACCTTAGGGCAGCTGAAGCGTGTGCGTGTGTGTATATATAGAGAGAAGAAAGAGTCTGCCCTAGAAAATACACATATTTATATATGTAATTATGAGCCTTCAAACAACAGGAGCAGAGAAAGTTCTCTGATGATCAGTAGACAGACTTTACAGTTCCTGTTAAGTGATCCTTTGAGTTTTTTCCCTCTATCTCTCTTGAGATTAACAAGCTATATTGATGTTTACAAAGTAACTATAAAACTTACAAGGCTATATATATATATATATATATATATATATATATGCATTCAATCAGATGAAAGCTCTTTGAAAAATGGCTTTATAGCTGGAAAGAGTAGAAGACGATGGACGGATTTACCAAGTTTTCTTCGCACAAGAGATCCGAATGATTGCATGCTTAACTTGTTCTTGAAATGTGCTGAGAGAGCTCCTAAAGGTTCTGCAAATATTCTCCATTCTTTTGATGCTTTAGAGCAAGAAGTTTTTGATGCCCTTTTACTCTATGTTTTCCCTTCTCTTGCTTCTTGATCGAATGCGAGAAGATGATTTAAATTCTATAGGATGAGAATTTAGAAAGAGTAGAAATTCTCTATTTTTTTTCTTCCTTTTCTACTTGTTTCATTAATGAGAATGATGGCCCTACAACCTGTTTAGGCAGTGGGCTAGAGATGAAGAATTAATTCAAGTTTAATTAAAATTAATTCTTGATAATTCATTGAATTTTCTTATTTAATGAATCAAAGAATCTCAATGGAACATAATTAATTTAAGATTAAGAATAACTAATTATTGACAATTCATTTAACTCGTAGAATCAATAAATCTAACAAGATACAAAGAAAAATTATCAATCAATTTCATATTTATCACTAATCATAGTTTTCAAACCCGGCTTGGTGGCCAACCTAGTCCAAGGTCCGGGTTTCGGGTTTTGACCGGGTCAATTTTATTTTTAAAATCAAAACAATGTCGTTTTAGTAAAAAAAAAAAAAACAAAAGTTAACGGGTTGCAACCGAGTTTTTGACCGGGTATTGCCGGGTCACGGGTCAACCAAGTTACACCTGGTTTTTCTTTACCCTATTTTTTCTTCAACCCGGCCCGGTTCCAGCCCTGGATTGGCCAGGTCTAGTATCGACCTGCCGGATCGGGTCAAGTTTCAAAACTATACCACTAATATTTCAGAAAATATATAAATATAATGAAGAAACTGTTTTCCCAACCAAGATTTATAATTTTATTTTTGTTAATTGCTATAATTCTCAAAGCACTCATCCTACTATTAATCGATCGTTAAAATTTTTATTTTTTAATTAGAGAGATAACCAATCATCCCAAGTATATAATTAGTATAACGGAGTGCTAATTTTTATAGAAAAATTATTTCCAAATTCACTTTCTAAAAACTTTCAAAGTCAAATGGAAAATTCTTTATAATAATAAACACAATTAATTCAAATTAAAATTTAAAAAATCCTGGATTGTTATGCTTTTGGACCAATTTCATCCTTCCTTAATTGTTTGTCGTTTCATTTTTTTGTTAAACGCTGTCGTTGCTCTGCCCGAAATGTCGTCTACTTCCTAAATGGAATCCACAGTGTCCTTCATGTAGTCACTTCTTGCAATCCAACCATTCATCTTTGTTTATATTTGTATGGAGGGTATATTTAAAAGTACGGTAAATATTATTTTTTAAAATATTTTTTATTTTAAAATATATAAAAATAATATATTTTTTATTTTTTTAAATTTATTTTTAATATCAAAACATTAAAACAATTTAAAAATACTAAAATAAATTAATTTAAAATAAAAAATTTAAATTTTAATAAAAAACAAGTTTAACTTTAATTAATTCAAAACGAGTACGTAAGAAATTGAAGACATGAACAAATTCAAGGGATCCTAGCTCTAACAAGATGATAAGCGTTGCTGCTGAAACATCAAGCAAATGAAATTTATGTCTATAAGGAGTATCGAAAGACAAGAAGGCTTTCCTTCATTGTCAACTCATTTGCTTTTCCCAATGATTCAAATAAGTCGAATATACCAGCTAGTTCTTGCATCTTTATGGATGAGTTGCTGGTGTTCAATTTCTAATTCAAAAGAGTGTTTGTTTGATTAAAAGTGGTTTTTTAAAAATTATTTTAAAATTTTTTTTATACTTGTTTATTATTAAAAAAGTTGGTTAATGAAAAATACTTTTCAGTCAAATAAAAATTTAGTTTGGTTTTCAGAAAAGTGTTTTCCTTTTATTTTGGACGGAAAACACTTTCCGGAAGTTATGAAAAATTTAGAAATGTCATATTATTACTGATTATATCAAATTTGATCCTCAAATTTTTGATATATATATATTGGAATTGTTTTTTCAATTTCATCCCTTAATTAGAATTTAATTTTTATATTAACTTTGGTCCTTATTTTTATAATTATTATTTGCTCTTCCTTTATCATTTTTTAATTGAAATTTTTTATCTATCAAATTTGATCCTCATTATTTTGATTGTTACTTATTTTATTTGAAATAATTTATGAAATGATAATTATTATTATTTTAATTTCTTCATCTTTCAATTTTTTTATTTGTTAGATTTGATCTTTATTATTTTGGTTATTATTTATTTTATTTGAGATAATTTATGAAATTATATTTTTTTTCAATTTCATTCTCATTCAACTTTTTAATTTGTAAGATTTGTTCCTCATTATTTTAATAAACTTAAAAAAATAAAACATTAATAAATTATTTTCCAGCTCATTTTCCATGACATAACTAAACATTAGAAAGTATTTTTCAATTTCTTTTCTATAACACTACCAAATATCAGAAAATAATTCACTTTCTCGGTATTTACTTTTCAAAATAAAATTACTTTCCAGTAAACAAACAGGGCCTAAATAGTAAGTTGATGTAAAGAGAGAGGCATGAAGTCTTGATGCAACTTATAGAAATTTCTACCATTGGCTTTCGATAATAACATTAAAAAAGTTAAATAGAGTGAACAAAGAATGGAGAAAATACAAGGATAGATTACAGAAAATACATGCAAATTTGATTTTGGTATTAAATTATTGGTTTCTAATTACATATAGAAAAATAGAATATATAACATGTTAAAATAATTCTAGAATAAATTAAATGAAGTATAAGTATAAAAACTTTTTTATTGGTTTAATTTAAAGTGAATTTGGCTCTGTTTTTTTTTTTTTTAAATTCTTTGGTCAAATTTACTAATTATATACTTGGGAAGATTGGTTATCTCCCTCTAAAAAAACACAAAAGTTTAACAATTAATAGCATGATGAGGGAAAAAATCAAAGGACTTAACATCAATAATGAAAGTCTGTCTACTCATCAGAGAACTTTCTCTGCTAGCTCCTGTTGTTTGAAGGCTCATGGCATCCTAATATCCCTAATTAATTAATATTCCTAATTAGTAAGATAATTACATATATAAATATGTATATTTTCTAGGGCAGCCTCTTTCTTCTCT
>Ga0325414_1009644_pt1 | contig 10150 bp, 8 predicted proteins | sample PopdelMetagenome_8_FD_206183 | JGI IMG/M metagenome (GOLD analysis project Ga0325414, IMG submission 206183) | Populus deltoides microbial communities from Bellville, Georgia, United States - Leaf-PdKOR-R3 | ecosystem: Host-associated > Plants > Phyllosphere > Phylloplane/Leaf | place: USA...
GGTGAGAAAAAAACCTTAAAGTTAAACTTATAGGTTCATACAAGGAAAATGGATTATGGAGGTCTTCATCAAAGGTCAACCTGTAGGCAAAAGGGGTATGCCAAGAAGGAAATAACTCATAATAGGGTATACAATGGTGTATTGAAGAATATTAATAAAGCTTTGGAATTAAGGCGAAGAGCACACATAGGCTATTGAGGTTTGTTAAAATATTTATTTTAGGGACTGTACTGCATTTTTAGTTCAGTATATGTTTCTATGTCATTCATATTTTGAAATCAAAAGATATTTTTATGAAAGTATCATTTAGTATTTTATTTTCATTCATAACTAGATAAATGTAATGTTAAAATATGGTTGAATCCTAGGGCATATCAAACAAGCGCTAAATGCAATCCCCTACCCTTTTAAAACTCATAAAAACATTAATCCTCAATATTTTGCGTGATCTTGTAGCTCTAATCAAAATATTGTGATCAAATGGGTGTTGTGAGAATACTTTGCTAAAACAATTCTGAAAAATTAAACTTGCCCTTTGATTTCAGAAGTAATTTAATGTTGGTTTAAAAACGTGTTTTGGCATCTGCTCATATGATGACAAAAAATAAATAAATCAAGCAATTTTAGTTTTAAAGTGACCAACATACCTGAATCAAAAGACATGAAATTAAAAAACAAAACTTACAGTCACCCACACTCTACTTTTTTAGGCTATATTCTAGTTGTAAACATAATGGTATGACCATACTAGGTCCATCAAGATGGTTTAATTTAATTATATGATAAAAAAAGGATAATAAATGTATTGAATCTAAAAAGAAAAAATGATAACGACGACCTACTAAAGAAGAATGATTGCCAAAAAAAAGAAATTGTTATAACCCAATTTTGACCCATTTGCTTTTTAATCTAATTTTAAGGGGGTTAAAATTTGAAATTAAAAGATCAGGGCTTGAATGCAAAATTTGGAAACCTTAAGAACCAAATTGAGAAATGGTCATTCCCGGTACAAAACGATATCGTTTCAAACATACACTGTTCTTATTCTTCTTCCTCGGACGCTAAAAGCCCGCTTGCAAAGAAGGAAAGGAAATTATGAAACACCGGCATCCCAGTCCAACGAGAACTCAAATTGCAAATCTTATCTGTGTGAAGATTACAACCCCAGGGAGATAAGGATGAATTTATCATGACCTCATGCTTATAAAAGGTAGTCCAACATGGGCGGGACTGTTGGTGCCCCAATCCAACTGAAACACAATGTCCCCGGGCCTTATCATGGTCCTAGGGAGATAAGCAGCATGAAAGCCTATAAAAGGTAGAGGAGGATCCGTAAAAAAGAAGAAGAAGAAAACACAGAGAGGAGAAAACAAAGAGAAAACAAAAAGAAAAAAGAGCAGAAGAGGGAAAAGGACTGACTCTTGAGAAAGTAGAAATATAAAGAAAAAGAAAAGAAGACGAGGAGTAGAAAGGGAATCCAAGGAATGCTTCATCCAGCACTTGCATCTTGCTTCTAGAAAAAGGTAAGTCACTTTCAATTCTCCCCCTCCCTGCATTTTAAATACTCTCCTCCTATAGCAAGCATGCATGAATAGTTCATGCACGCTTGCAAATAAAAAAAAGAAAGAAAAGGGAGTTGGGTTACTAGTCAGAACAAGTAACCCGGCTAGTTGGTTGGGTCTGGCCCAGACCATACTGCTAGGTTGGACCCAGTCCAATATAAAAAAAAAAAGAGAAACAAGCCAAATTTGGACCTCCAGCCCAGCTGGCCCAAACTATGCTGGCTAAAGGTGTGTTTGGCAAAACACATCCTTATGCCTTGTCCATGTATTTTATCTCCTTCTATTTTGATATCTGGCCAAACAAGCCCCGTTTTGATATTATAAAAGAGGCGAAGAGAGAATTGACTGGAGAAGCAGAAATAGAAGAACAAAAAAGAAAGGGCTGAAGGCAGAAAGGAAGTCAAACATAGAGGATCCGCCAACAACCAACAACTGAAGATTTCATCCAAACCAAGTAAGTCATTTTATTCCCTCCTTTTCACTTTTAATTACCCTTTTCCTGTAGCAAGCGAGTGTGATTAGCCCACGCACACTTGCATAGGAAAATATATCGGTCGGGATACTGGTCTTAACCAGTAAACGAGCTGGTTTGGCTGAATCTAGCCCAATAAATAAGCCCTTTTCAATATAAAAAAATTCCAAAAATATTTGGGGATCTTTGTTGATTTATTAATGAGCTCCTCACGCTTTGTTTTATTTTTTTTCTTTGAGTTTTGTATTTTTTTCTGCTATATACTCAATCTATGGATCATTACTTGTCAAATGCAAAATTTGTTGTGCAACGTTTCTTTTATTTCTATCTAAAAAGGGAAAACAACAATAAAGGAACAAAAAGAAAATGGCATAGAAAAATTCTTCTTCAAATTCAATTTTTTACAAAATTATTCATTGATGGCAGAGTAAGGAATATCGTATTTGTTTTGGGTTTGTACGATATTTACCAACGCTAGAGTTGGAAATATTCATAGGAATTGTTCACTGACGCCAAAGTCAGGAACATGATAGAAAGAACAAAAAAAAGAGAATAAATTCTTAGCAAGTTTAGACAAAACCACCAATGCAACCTGATTTAGGTAGGACGATAAGGGGTGATACCATCTTTCCTTTCGCGTAACTAGTCTTGTTCGCCAATTAGGGTTCCTAGTGACCATAATAATAGGTGGTGACTCCTTGAATTAGACCTTCCCCCCAAAGAATAAGATGCCAGATATCTATTCTTGTCTAGGAAATTGTTTTTATCAATCGCCACGATGTTCGAGTGTGACAGAATGACAATTCCACTGGGGACTTTAGAACTAAGCTTTGATTTTTGTCTTTTTATTGCTATAATGTTTTGACTTTAGAACTAATCATTTTAAGTGCATGCACATTAAATTTAGGTTAAGTGGGGGAGTAATGATATCCCAACGGCTTTAGTCTAGGCAAGACTCGTGAAACCATCCAACTCTTGCTTGATTGTTTACTCTATCGTGGTTGATATGCCAATCCGATATTACTCAGAGCCTCTATTTTCACACTACTTGTAAGCCTTATATCGACCTTTCAAGGACAATCACTGAGCATGCGAGAGATCCTTTGAGACTAGGTAGCAACCTACCTGTTGATGCACTCGACGATTAAAATCTACCTATTAGGTTGTCACCTTGTGAAAGGCGAGTCCACATTGAATCTGTATTTTCCATGTTGATAACATCATCACTTGCACATGATTGCATAATTTTCATTTAGCAGGTTGAAATATAAGTTCCCCATTTGAAACGCACCTATAACACCCGACTACAAAAAAGACAAATGGATAACAAAGAAAGAGCTCACTTGGAAGCTCAACATCGAAAGGAGTTAGGAAGTCTTAGAAAGGAAGTCATAAGGCTTACTAGCCTACTCGAACAGGCCTTGAGATCTAAACCAGAAGAAGCAAAATTTATAACTCAGCCTGAACCTATGCTCGCATATCCACATGATCTAAGGGCAAATGAGGTGTCATTTGGATCTCAATCAGCTATATATTCCTGAATCGCCTAACTAGGATATCCCACAAAAACGTCGTCTACCATTGATTTTATAATGAAGAAATCCTAAAAGGACAAGATGTTAAAATAAGATGGTCTGAATAAATTGGTTGTCCTAGAGCAAAGAATAAGGGCATTCGAGGGAACTAGCCTACTGACCATTTAAAGGCTGCTGAGATATGTTTGGTGCCCAATGTGATCACCCCTAAAGGTTTTAGAGTGCCTGAATTCGTCAAATATACAGGAACTTAATATCCTGGAACTCATCTCAAGGCATATTATAACAAAATGGTTGAGGTGGTCTATAACGAGAAATTGTTTATTCACTTCTTTCAAGACAATTTGAGTGACACTACCCTCATTTGGTATATGTGGTTGGACAATGCCAAGGTAAAAAAGTGAAAGGACTTAGTTGATGCCTTCATTAGGCAATAAGTTCAATGTGGATGTGGGCTTTGATAGGTCAAGCTTGCAAGCTATGGAAAAAGACAACAAGGAGTCCATAAGAGAATACGCCCAAAGATGGCATGAGAAAGCTGCACAAGTTAATCCTTCTTTGTTGGAAAAAGAGATGATCAATTTGTTTGCCAATACTTTTAAGGCCCCATACTTTGAAAACCTGGTTGGAAGCTCTGCACAACATTTTTCTGACTTGGTTGCGATAGTTGAGAAAATTGAACAAGCCATCCGATTAGGAAGGATTGCTGACTTGACTGATGAGAAAAGTTTCACTAGAAAAGGGAAAGAAACTGAGGTTCACAAAATCAAAGATGGTTACAAGTGGGAGAGAAAAAAACTACCAAAACAAAGACATCTAGAGATCACTCGTCCTGAAGACGAAGCTATGGTGTCATTAGGCCAAGACTGGTCTATGTATGACCTCAACTGACTATTAAAAATGTGCTTTTGTTAAGGAATTCATATGAGAGGGATGGTTGAGAGATTCTAGAAATTCCAATCGATGATTGCTAAGTGTTTAGCCCTTTTATATGTCACTTTGCTACTATAAGGTCTTTGTTGTTTTTCTTTTTTCTAGCATTTCAATGAAATAATGAGTTTATCCTTCAATTGAGTCTCTTCCTTTGAACTACAACCAAAATATCCTCAAAGGGGTTCCCTCTAAGAACTCACAAATAAATTTTTGAAGCCTGACAATTAATCTTTTTTATCAAAATCTTTTCCCCACTGGAATTTTGAAAAAAAAATTAAACTTGCATTTTAATTTCAAAAATAATTTGAAGTTCATTTAGACCTATATTTTTTACATTCTACTTATAAAATGACATATGAATCCAGCAACTCCTTCATTGAGATGACTAAACTTTAAACCAAAATACACAAATAAAAAATGAACTGTCACCCTCACACCATGACTTTTAAACCAAGTATCTTAAATGTATGCATAATGATATGTAATGAACTTGTTGCTCATGAACTCACGAAATGCATTTCTTTGCAAAGACCAAATCATCACACTAGACGAGGTCAAAGTTTATTGATCATAACTGTTTGCGCTTGAAATGAGGAAATTTCACCTTTTTTATTCCCTTCACATTCTAAAAAGTATATCCCTTGCAGTCTCTTTTTGAGCCTGAATAATTTTTCTTTCATGAAAAAAAAATCCCAACTAGGATGACACCCCATATTAGGGGCAAGTGAAAATTTCAATGAAAAAAAAAGGAATGAAAAAGCCGTGAGAAGGCCAAAAAGAGCTTTAGAAACTCAAATGCTAGGGGACATGCCCAAATCACAAGAAAGAGTGACAACGAAGATAAAGTGAGTATACCCTAGAAGTGAGTATACCCTAGAAAAGCAATGAAAAAAAGAAAAAGGGCAAATCAAAGAAAAGCAGCAAAAGAAAAGATGAAGGACACAAAGAGTCGAACTGCTGATAGCGATACTTAGTATTTGAAACCTTGAAACACTTTTTGAGCCTTCTGAATCCTTTTCTTTCATAGCAAGAAACCACATCTAACGTTATATATGTGCCTGTAGAAGTCCTTTCTAATCAAGCAAGCAAGCAACCTGAAACAATAAACAATGTTATCAAAATGCAAGGAGTATTTTTTATTAGAGTCATGACATCGAGAACAAGCTACTCATTATTATTCATACTGATAAAATGAATGTTCAAAAAGAGAAAAATATTTCTCAAACACAACCTCGAGCTTTTTCTCGAGTTGTTCGCTTGGAAACCCATAAGAAACAGAAGGTCACCTCATGACATACTTTCACTGAAGACAATATCACCAAACACGAGCAAATAATCTCTTTTCCAAGAAAAAACCAAGGAGTTGCAAGATTTAAAAAACATATTGTTTTAAACTTACGTCAAAACAATTTCTGTTTTCAAAATGGAAGATCAAGATTTCAAGATTCATTCTAGACAAATATTTCTTCACCAAACTGAAAAAAAGAGAGAAAGAATGAGAGAATGGTCACTTAAAACCATTATTTTTTTGAGTCGTAGACAAAGCACACCCAAGGGCAATGGCCAATACAAGGGGGCAACATTGTGTTCAGAAGGAATATCAATTTTTTTAGAAAAAAAAGAGAGAGAGGAACATTTCATACAAGAAGACAAAGGGGCATTTTGGTTTACAAAAGGTAGTTTGATCCTTTCAATAAGTGACACCGAGTTTTTTAGTAGTGAGATAGGGAGTAATGAATGATCCTCTCAAATTATCTGATGAGACATAGAATCTTTAGCAAGTAAGTGGGTCATGATGGGCACCATGAAGGCTGAGTTGTGTAACAAATATGGGAAGAGGACATGGGCCAATAAGCCGAACGACAAAGATGACCCAAGTCAGAAATATCAATTCCTCATCAATCAAGCAACAAGAAGATTGAGAAGAAAAGGGACCTATATTTCAAATCAAGTAAAGGTGCATGCATATCATCTAGATTTTGAAACATTGAAGAATGTGTTTTTAAATTTCACAAGAGAAATCCCTGATGGGATCCATCAAAAGGAAGGGCACCTCGAAATAGCTAAAAATTGAAAATGCTTTGAAAAGTTTTTCCCTTTTAATAAATTTTTGGACTTGGGTAGGCTGCTCGTGAGAATTAGACCACCTGAAAAATCTTTGTATTTTTCAATTGGAAAAGTCACCCATCATAATGAGACTCTTTGAGTTTTGACCTAGGCAGATCACCCACGAGAATTAGGCCACCCAAAAAATCTTTGTATTTTTCCACCTTTTTATTTTTTCACCTGAGTAAATCACCCATCATAATGAGACCATATCTGAAAAATCCTTGTATTTTTCAAAAAGAAAGAAGAAGAAAGAAAAAGAAATCTCTCTTTGTATTTTATCATCGAGCATGTCCCTTGGAACAATGAGACCACTTGAGAAATCCTTTTTGTGTTTCATTTTTCTTCCTATTGGGCAGGTCTCCTAGAACAATTAGATCACTTGTGAAATCCTTTGCGTTTCTTCTTCCTATCAGGCAAGTCTTCTAGAACAATTAGAGCACTCATGAAATCCTTTTCGCGTGTCCTTCTTTATCGGGCAGGTTGCCTGGAACAATTAGACTACTTGTGAAAATCCTTTGTGTTTCTTCTTCCTATCAGGTGGGTCGCTTGAATGCAAATTTTGGAAACCTCAAGGACCAAATTGAGAAATGGTCATTCCCAGTCCAAAACGGCACCGTTTCAAACATGCATTGTTATTCTTCTTCTTCCTTGGACGTTCAAAGCCCGCCTGCAAAGAAGGAAAGGAAATTGTGAACCACCGGCATCCCAGTCCAACCACAACTCAAATTGCAAATCTTATCTTCATGAAGATTACAATCCTGGAGAGATAAGGATGAATTTCTCACGCCCTCATGCTTATAAAAGGGAGTGCAACATGGACGAGACTGTTGGTGCCCCAATCCAACTGAAACACAATGTCCCCAGGCCTTATCATGGTCCTGGGGAGATAAGTAGCATGGAAGCCTATAAAAGGCAGAGGAAGGAACGAATCGAAGGGGGAGAGAACAGGAGAACAAATAGGGGGATCCAGAAGAGAAGAAAAAATATTGTAGAGGACTAAACACAGAGGAGAGAACATGAAAGCAAAAAAAGAGAGAGAGAGAGAAAACCAGAAGGAAAAAAAATATACAAAAGAGACGAAGAGAGAATTGACTGGAGAAGCATAAATAAAAGAACAAAAAAGAAGGGGTTGAAGGTAGAAAGGAAGTCAAACACAGAGGATCTGCCAGCAACCAGCACCTGCAAATTTTCATCCAAATCAAGTAAGTCATTTTGTTCCCTCCTTTTCATTTTTAATTACCGTCTTCCTGTAGCAAGCGTGCGTGAATAGTTCATGCACACTTGTAGAGGAAAATATATCGGCCGGGTTACTAGTCTGAACCAGTAACCAGGCCAGTTTGGCTGGATCTTGCCCAATAAATAAGCCCTTTTCAATATCAGAAAATTCCAAAAATATTTAGGGATCTTTGTTGATTTATTGATGGGCCCCTCACGCTTTGTTTTTTTTTTTCTTTGTGTTTCGTATTTTTTCTGCCATATATACTCAATCTGTTGATCATTACTTGTCAAATGCAAAATTTGTTGTGCAACATTTCTTTTACTTCCATCTAAAAAGGGCAAACAAAAATAAAGGGTAAACAAAAAGAAAATGGCATAGAAAAATTCTTCTTCAATTTTTTGCAAAATTATTTATTGGCGGTAGGGTCAGGAATATCGGATTTTTTTAGGTTTGTACGATATTTATCAATGCTAGAGTTGCAAATATTCGTAAGAATTGTTCACTAACGCCAGAGTCAGAAACATGATGGAAAGAACAAAAAAAGAGAAAACAAATTCTTAGCAATTTTAGACAAAACCATAAATGCAATCTGCTTTAGATAGGACGCTTAAGGAGTGATAACATATTTCTTTTTGTGTAACCAGTCTCGTACCATATAATCTCTGTTGACCAGTTAGGGTTTCTAGTAACTATAATATTAGATGGTAACTCCTTGAACTAAACCTTCCCCTTCCCCTTGCCCTCAAATAACAAAATATCAAATATCTATTTTTTTTTTATTAGCCGTCACGGTGTAGTGTTGATAAATTTATAAGATGAAAAAACAAAATGTTTATCCTTTTCTTTTTATCTTTATATGGAATGTTTTTTTAGTCAATTTGCATGTTAACAAATACCAAGTTTTTTCTTCGAAGATTTTTAAACGCATCGCTTATATCAGGATTTTAAAGCGCTGGTTTTAAAGTTTGGATTAAATAAAAAAATAAAATAAACATAGCTGCTGATCCTACCAGTTGAAGTTAAAATAATGTATACCTAATAACTAATCTCTTTAATTTTCGCTTTTGAGTCATCTTGGATTTTTCTCCAGCAGCAACAATGGACTTTCCTAAGTCATTATCCTCATGCAGCCCTACTTCCCTCCCTCTCTCTAAAACACGTTTATGTTTCACCAACCAACGAGCAGAAATTTCCAAAAGAACTATGTAGGGCGGGGCGGCTGCAAAACATTTTAATTTTTTTATTATTTAGTATTTAAATATGAAATAATATAATATTTTTTATTTAAAATAAATAAACTTTTTAATTATCTTATTATATTACTTTTGACCTCCGGTCAAATACTATCAGCTCCGCCCCCTGCTGTTGATCATCTTTATAATCTCCTTCCTGGTGTTTTTCTTTCCCTCCAGCAACCCACCTCTCATTACTGAGAAAAACACGCCGCCGTTTCTGCTTGTGGTTTTTTCCTCTTTGATCATCGTTCTAATTAGTTCCTCCCAGATAATATAGCAATTACCAAGAGAACGAGTTGTGCTTTGCGCATGGCGTTGTGGCCATCACTACTGTCGAAGACTTTCTCTGTTTTGGTTTTTGGATTTGTGGTGTTGAATTGCATTGCTGTGGACAAGTTTGGATCCCATGCTCAAGGAGTCACTCCACTCTTGCCATTAGATGAAGGTACGTACGTGCTCCTAGCAATTCAATAATCTCACTCTCTCTTTAGCATGATTGAAGGTTCCCTTTTTCCTGGAAAATAATTTATTTGCAGAGATTAACGCTTCTTATTTTTATTTACTATTCTTAAATAAAATCAGAATCATTTCAATTTGTGATGATTAGTGAGAGAAATTAGTATATCTACTGAGAAATAAAATAAGAAAAATGGAAATTGTTATCCACTTCGTTAAATTGTGAATTATATTTTTTATTTTGGATTATCCTCTCTCTTTCGTGATTATGAAAACTTATTATATGATGTTGACTACCTTTCCATTCTAATCATTGAGCTTCTTATATAATATTTTAAAATAATAAAGGAGAGCGTTATTAACGATTTCTTTGAGGAGTGATAATAATAATAATAATAATAATAATAATAATAATAATAATAATAATAATTGGTATGTTGATGTCATCGAAGCAATTATTGCTTGATATTGCATCTTTACAATACTGCCAAGTGACAGATAATTTTGGTGGAAAGGTCCTACTACCTTTATGGTATATTAATTGTACTCGTAACTAGCCATCTAAACCGCGGGGCCTTTTTTTTTTTTTTTTTTTAAAAAAAAAAAAATTTAAACACATTTTAAAAAAA
>Ga0325414_1009647_pt1 | contig 10149 bp, 5 predicted proteins | sample PopdelMetagenome_8_FD_206183 | JGI IMG/M metagenome (GOLD analysis project Ga0325414, IMG submission 206183) | Populus deltoides microbial communities from Bellville, Georgia, United States - Leaf-PdKOR-R3 | ecosystem: Host-associated > Plants > Phyllosphere > Phylloplane/Leaf | place: USA...
TCTCGCGTCGCTTTGGTCTTCTCTTTTCTTTTACATTCCCATTGTATTTATCTTTCGTTCAGTTCCACCTACTTAATGGGGCTGTTTAATATATAATTCACTCGTTTACTATCAAAAAAAAAAAAAAAAAAGCAAATCATTTTTTGTGGACCTTCAAAACCTGTATTTTTTGTTGTAATTTGTACTTTTTCTTTATATCTAGTTAGTGTTCCACAATTATGAAATTGTATTAAGTCTTGTATTAGGATAATTAAATTTTATTATGAAGTTAGGGATTTAACAAGAATAATAATCTATTGTTATTAGGTTTTTTCATATTGATTATAATAATTTTCAATACTTTATTTATTTAGTTTTTAATTAAACCTTGCTTTTACGAGCAAAATAACCTTGCCCCAATGGTAATGTCTTGCAACCATGATGGAAGCTCAGCACAAGAAGATACCTTAACTGTTGATTGTATATAAAAACACCTCTCTGGCTATTATAAATGCATTGCCCCCGTTTGTTTCTTACTGCTGAATGAAAGATAATTAATTCACTACTATCTCTTTCTATATTCTCCTTTTGGTACTAGATCCAGAATGAGCACCAGTACTAGATTCAACAATCTTCGAATGTTGGAACAGCATAAGCGTCTCGTTAACAACTGTTTGCATTCCTTCAACGATGAGAGTCGTTTTTGGTATAAGCACGGTCTCGTCTCTAATGCTCTTAACTTTCACTGAAATTAGGCCTTTAAGTTCAAAATTACTTTGTTATTTTTTTATTTTCATTTCCTTCCTTCTTTTCCTTTCACTCTTTTTCTTTCTAAAGCTGGTTAAACCTTCTATATTAGGCTCTTGAACCTTTATAATAGAGTCTATTAATAAATTATTTCCCCATGTTTTTCCTCTCTTTTTCTCTCATTTTCTCCTCCTCTCCGGCTCTAATTTTCAAGAGTATTTATAGGGTTTTTCTAGGTTTTTTTGTGAATTCCCTCAAAGATTGATGAAAGTTTAACCATTTGATCAAAGTTAGAAGTTCTTGTACTAAACTGTTCTTGCAATTGTGGTTTTTGTTTTAAGCGTACTTAGTGGTTTTGTTAGACTTAGAGGGTTAGAGGGTAGAGAGTTATTTCTAACCTTTTGATCTTGAGATAGAGATTTTAAAACCATTGATAAGAACTCTTTAAGAAGGTTTTAAGTATGAACACACGGAAAAAATAGGTGGTTACCATTTGATACAAAAATCAACGATTTCGGTAGCCAAAATCTTTCTTAACAACAACTTTCTCTCTCTAAAATAAAATTCAGCGACCCTCTCTCTCTTCTCCACCCAAAAAAAAACTTGAAAAAGAGAAAAATAAAGTTTGGTATCCAAGTGCAATGTTGAAAAATTATAGGGACTAGTTACTTAATAGCTTAAAAAGAATGTGTTAGTGGTTGTTTTATAAAATATTTTTTTGTTTAAAAATATATCAAAATAATATAAAAATAAAAAAATAAAAAAATCTAATTTGTTTCAAAAATACTATATAAAAAAAAAAAAAGCAAAAACAAAGGCTCTATTTCACTTCTTATTCGCTGCCGTGATTTCAAGTCCTCCATCCCTGCCTTATTTGTAAGAGCATGAAAAGAATTTTGTTATAAAAAAAAATCAAACGAGGATGGCCTGCAATCCCATAGAGCAATTTTAAGAAAATAATACATGTATATGATGGGAGTAGGTTTTAGAAGACAAACAGAGAACGACATTAATGAATTGAAAAAGGCTGTATAGTCTGACATATATTCCTTCCCAGGAGGAGGTAAGGGGCAGCCTCTCTCCCGTGTTTATGTCTTTTGATTCTAACAACTACTCTATTATCCTCTTTTCATGCTAATTCTCAAATTTTCTACAAGACAAGCCCCTACGTGACCTTACTTTCTTCCTTCTTTGTCCCATCCTTTTCTTTCTCCTTTGATCATGCCGTGATTTTAGGGGTTTTTTTTTATTCTTTCTTCTTTGTCCCATTCCTTTCTTTCTTCTTTTGTCATGCTGTGATTTTAAGATTTTTATTTTAAGTGTTGGAATAAGTACATGTTTTTTAAAATATTTTTTATTTAAAAATATATTAAAATAATATTTTTTATTTTTTAAAAATTATTTTTAATATTAATATAAAAATATAAAAAAATTAATTTAGAATACAAAAATTTAATTTTAAAAAATAATACTTTAAAAAATAAAAAACAAACACCTATTTCTCTTCTTATTTGCTGCCGTGATTTCAGGTTCTCTTTTCGTGCCTCATTTGCAAGAGCATGAAAAAACATTAAAATAAAAAAAAATTAAACGAGCATAGCTATTAAAAACTAAAACTCAAAATATAGAGAAAAGTATTATTTCAGAAAAATAGTATTTTTTAAGTAGATGTTTTTTAAAATATTTTTTATTTAAAAATATATTTAAATAATATTTTAAAAAATATATATTTTTAATATCAATAAAAAAAATTAATTTAGAATACAAAAAATTATTTTTTAAAAACAATTCTTTAAAAAATAAAAAAACAAACACTGTTTGTTTTTGTGTTTTAAAAATATTTTTTAAAAAAATTAATTTTTTTTTGCTTTTTGCTTCAAACGATATTTCAGAAAAATAAGCATAAAATATTTGAAATACGTAATTTCCATAAAATCTTAAATAATCCCTTGGATCTCGACTTTATAAGCAACAATTTAAAGGTTGAAGCTTTGTTTTGGTGAAAACATTTGAAGAAAAGTGAAACGAGAAGAATGGTCGGAAGCTAATAGTGGCAAGAAAGAGAGGAATTGGCTCCAAATGAGGCTTTTATGGCATGATGGCCAAAGGATGGCCATTGCTATTCAAGACATATTTGGGGTTAGCTGAAGGCGGGGATTCTATTGGTCAACGTATTTTCAATGTAGTAAAATTAAATGTTTCACTATAAATGACAATATTGATACCTTTAAATGAATAAATGATTTTAATATCGTTAAAAGATGTTTTTACATTGTTATTTGTTCAAATATGGTATATACCCAAGCTCCGGCGAACACCAAGAAGTCTCCATTTTTAACACAAAGAAAATACTAGAGTTAGGGATTGCTTGCATGAAATCTAGCTAAGTTCTTGCATAAATTAAGAGGTTATAATATTTGTGGATAGAATTTGGAAACTTACTAATCAAATGATGCTTGTTAATATGTAATTATTATTATTAGTATAGGTGATACAAGCATGATTCCCTTAGCATAGCTAGCAAGATAATATATATATATAACAATCAAAAGTTTCAGGACCAATTTTGATATAATCAGCAAATAATAGGACATTTCTAAATTTTTCACAACTTCTTGAAAGTGTTTTCCGCCTAAAATAAAAGGAAAACACTTTCCTAAAAACCAAGCTAAATTTTGCCTTTGACTGGAAAGTGTTTTTTGTTGACTAGAAAGTGTTTTCCGTTGACCAACTTTCCTAATGACAAACAAACAAAGGAAAGTTTGGAAAGAAATTTTCCAGAAACCACTTTCCGGAAAATAAACACAGCCTAAAATTATTCGGGAATTTCTAGAATTTCGTTAAACAGATCTAGAGTTGTTTAGAGATTTATTACTTGAAGATTTGATCATCTTCGGTTTTGAATAAGTTTTTTAAAGACTGGGTTGTTGCAAACTAGAAGGCGTCCAATTGTTTGTCCTTCAACAGTAATTCACATGAACCACTAGTGAAAAATCTCCCAAGTCCCTATTTAGGAGAGAGGGATTGTTATGCCTAGAGTGTTAACTCTTTATTATGTGACATACGTAGTTTTTCTGTCTAACAGACAACTCCTAAAAAATAAGAGGCATAGCTTACTGTTGTTACCCATTTTTGGGTTCCCACAAAAAAATGATAAAATACAAAAAGAAATATATATCAAAAAATATTCGAAAGAAATCCAAAAAATAATAGGAGCAAGAAAAGGATGCTAGAATGCCGAAAAATGGCTAAAAATTGAATGAAGAGGTTCAAAAATGCAAAAGGTTGAAATTTGACAGTTTATCGTTAACTGATGAGAGTCCTGTTGACAAAGAAAATTCAATTTTTGAAAAAATATATTCAAAATCAGATATTTATGGACTCAATTAAATTTTATCTAAGGTTTAATTGAATTTATGGAGGGTTTCATTGCAAGAAAAATTGATTTTTAAGTCAATTTAGGTCTTTATTGGAAGAAATTAAAGTTCTGGGGTCCAATTATAATTTTAAAGAGTTGATTTGGTCAAATCATGGGCTTAATTGCATAATTATTAAAGTTTGATGGCCAATTAGGGACTTAATTGAAACAATTCAAAACCAAGGACCAAAATAGAAAAGGCGCTAAAATCAAGGGATCCAATTATAATTTATCCGAGGGCTTGATTACAAATTGTAAAAACATCCAAGGACCAAATCATAAATATCATTTAAAATTGCAAAAAACGGGGCCGTTGCCTTGAAACACTATTCAGTGTCTTCTTCCAGCCGTTTCAGCAGTAAAGGCCGAGAGACGTTTTCTTGCAGCAACAGTGCCAATTCTCTTCAATTATAGGGCATGTGTCACGGCTGTCATCCCTCTTCAAACCGTTACCAAGCCAGCCGTTACCAGCACAAAGCCTTCTCTGACCTATAAAAGCAGCAGAAGAAGACTGAGCCGAAGAGGGGGAGAAGAAGGGAGCAGGGAGAAAACATAGAAAAAGAACGAGAAGGAAGGAGAACTGGGCAGCATAGGGAGAAAGAAACAGAGGGTGGGAAATCTTTTGAAAAGAACAAAAAGAGAGATAGACAGAGGGAGAGCGTAAGGAAGCAGAGGATAGGGAGGAGAGAAACAGAAAAGGGGAAGGGAACGAAAAAAACAAAGAATACCGGGAGGAAGGAGAAGACAGAGACGAAAGGAAAGGAACCACAAGAAGAACGGAAAACAGAAACAGAAAAAAACAGGAAGAACCAGAGGAACCAGAAGAAAAACAAACGAAAAGGTGAAGATAGAGGTCCAAAGCTGTTGTTGCCTTCGTCTTGCTTCCAGGTAAACTTCTCCAACTTTGCAGAAAATGCACAAACACTATGCACATGAAGATTAATTACATCGCGACTGTAGCAGGCGTGCGTGAATTGTTCACGCATGCATGCGGGTAAAAACCTGCTAGGTCCAGCCCCGCCACATGGGCCGGGCTGGCCCAGCCCGGAAAAAGAATTTTCAAAAAATATGTGATTTTCCATAAATTTCTTACTTCATTCTGATCAATATTGGTTTATATTTTTATACTGTAAAGATACAAATCAAGTATTAAAATACTCGGTTTTCGTCAAGACATTAAAAAAATTTAAAAAATAAAAAATATTTTGTTTTCATGCATATGGCAAAGTCTCTCAAAAATAAAAGAAAAAAAATCATATTGTATTTTCATATAACAAAGAAAATTTCAAAAATATGTATTAGCATGCATTTTTGCTTTAATAACCAGTTTATTAAAGTCACGAGAACTAGGCCAATATTTCAAAAATTCCAAAAAAATTATTTTGTTTTCTTTTAATATCTGGGGTTATGACCTTATACGTAAGACGTATTTCGGATATTAAATTCTTTGGTTAACGTCAGAATTACCCGATAAGATAAGGATCTTCTTACCGAGGAGGACTTTTCTTAAACCATAGACGGACCAACAACGAGAAAACACGACAAGATCTTAGATTTTATCAGACAATAAAACAATGCAACTTACCTTAGGTAGGGCGTATTTGGGGTCCTAATAATACCTTTCCTTTACGCAACCAGTCCCCGTACCCGATCTTTGAGACCAGTTAGAGTTCCTAGTGACCAAAATACTAGGTGGCGACTCCCATTCCAATTTTCCACTAATAAAAGACAAGAATTCCTTGTCTCTCCATATTTGCCACACTATAAGATAAGATTTTGAGGGTGAATGTTTTCGCCATGACGCCGCACACGTGCGACACTTACTATTTATAAGGAAATATGAAAAACCCTATAAATTGACAAAATATCAATTTCCCCCTTGAATAATATCCATATATTAATTTAAGATAATTTTATAAATTAACTCAATCAAGTCCTTACTTGATTTTTCTATATCTGAAAATATAATCCTTGTATTAATTATATTGTAGTCCTTAATTTCTAAAAAATATTTTAATCAAGTTATACTTAATTAAATCATCACAATTTAATTCTTAATGTGTATGACCTATTAGGTTCCTAATATATTGACCCAAATATAAATTATAATTATAATTATAATTAAATAAATTACAATTGAAGATTTGAAGATCATGTGCATTGTCTAGTAACGTGTCGTGATCCCATAAATATTAGTGGTTTCAATTACCAGTTTCTCATTGTAATTAATACCATTTTATCACTAATGTTCTTATTTAACATTAAAGCATGAAGCATGTTTGCCATATTAAATCATGTCATTCTCTATATGATAGTAATTGATTATTTGAATAAGATTTGAAATCCTTTTTAAATATCATTCCACAATGGCCAAGGATTTCTCAGTCAATATTATTTGAGAACAGATTGAACATTTTTTCTAATTCACATAGGGTGATGAAATCCTCTCTTGATCACTCAAGTACCTTCATATAGTTCATGATATACCCAATGTCTATCATTTTGTTACCTCAATTAAGATAACATGTAACAGGATCAAAGCATAACATTCTATATATAAGATAACTTAGTGATCTCAAGTCTAAGGATTACATATACAACCGTCATGTGAGTCTTTTCATAGACATAAATAATCTCTTCATATGGAATTCTCATGCCGGTCAATTCAGTGTACATGTCTTATGACAAGCATATACATATTAGTTTTAGGTATCCCTTATAGCTCAACTTATGAAAACAATTGCTTCATTTCATAAAGGAAAAAACATAATATGTATTAGTCTTTATAGTTCTAATAAATATCCAGTATTTAAGAGAGCATCGACCAAGAATATTTTATGAATTATACTTTGATGCATTAAAAATCTCATAATTATAACAACTTTATAATTTCTTTTGCAAAACATTTTTGTCTCCTAAACTTTATTTATACTTTAGATTCATTACTCTAATATTATATGAATATTAAAGTTAAATTAAGTCTTTATTAATAATAAATATGTATTTACATAAATATAATAATGTCTCGTGTAACTAACCGATTGGCTACAAGGCATATTAAACTAACAGTTGGTAACCATTCTATACCAATGGCGTCACAACGAACATGGATAAAAAACTATAGAAAAAAGGATATATGTCAAATGTTCAACCCAAATCATGGAGAAAAGACCAAAACACGTTAACTCCGTTGGGCAATTATTCATTTTCTTTCCCTTCCTTTATTCTATCTTCGCTTAGCCTTTTTTGGGCTTGGATCGAATAAAATTTGATATTAAATTGAAGATAATAAGGGGCTAAATTGAGAGAAGAGGGCTTTCCTCAGGTGAGATAAGCTTTGGGGTCTAATTGAAGAGTTGGTGTCACATTAGGGATTAAATTGAAAAGATGAAATGAGATTTAGAACTTAATTGAAGAGTTATTATCGAATATGTCATAGCCTGACTGAATCTACCAGATATTGTCTTTATAGGGCCTTATCGCCCTCATGGATTTGTTCTTGGTGACTACACATGGCCTCAAAACGTGTCTGACAAGTCAGCAACCAACACTACTAATAAGGCCAGCAACCAAATCCTCACTCACCGATATTGAATATTATAAAATAAAAGGGAAAGAAATGTTGGTGCGTGTAAAGGCACATGTCAGTATGGGAGAAAGGCTATTGAATACGAGAGACACACATGTGGTCTCTACTCCCTTTAAAGGTTGGTCATTCCATTTTGTTTCATTAGGTAGTATATCTTGTATCATTTTAAAAAACATAACAAAGTGAGATAAATTTCATTGCAATTAAAATCTTGGCTCATTCTTCTTGCCTAAATTCTAGACAAGTTGTTTCGAGTTTTTTCCATCTATTGTGCTCCAGATTTTTTTTAATGAACTTATAATTGGTGCCGTTTTGAGTTAGGGATAGAGTTAGGGATAACTTTCCATAATTCTCTCAAAAACAGGTAGCCATGCGCAGATCTTCATCTCTCTTTAATTTCCCGTTACCCATTTCCCCTCTTCCCATCTTCCTTTTATCGATAACTTTCTTGGCTGTTGTGCTCCAGATCTTCATCTCTCTAAAAAGCCAGTGTCATGGCACATGTCTTCATCTCTCTAAAGAAAGAATTTATTTATTTATTAAGGAATTCATTTAGTTTTTTCAATATTTAATTTAATTTAATTTATATTCTTAATAATAATTTTAATTCAAACAACAAGACAGCAGAACACCAAATAATTTATAATTTATTGATTTTACTCAATTATTTAATATTAAATAATTTGATATGGTTAATCTCACAACAAAACACAAAGCAAACTCTTATTCTTAAACTTGTATAAATTATTACTACTAAGAATTTATTAATTTGTATTATACACGTACATATATTATCTTTGAAGGCTTGTATGACTTTTAGCTTAGATATCATTTTATTCTTTATTCTTTATTTTTAATAAAAAAATTCTTTCAATCAATTTATTAAAATAATATTTAAGTGATTGTTGAATTATTTAATTGTTTTCAAGAAGATTAGGCATTTTTATTATGATATTTTCATTACTTTATGAATAATTATGTATTAGAGACATTTGAGCAAAATAATGTTACTCATAAAAAATATATTTTTTTAAATAAAAAAATGCATGAATTAAAAAATTATGTTTCCAACAAAAAAATATATTTTTAGTTCAAATCATTACAGTTTCTTAGGATACTTTTTTTAGTTCAAATTATTACAGTTTCTTAGGATACTTTTCCTGGTTGTTATTACTTTTTATATCGTCAAAAACATATTTTTTAAGAAAAATACATGAATCAGACTAGAGAATTTTGATGAAATATATATATTTTTTGTCTATAATTTTATTTTGAGTGTTTTCTATGAATATATTACATAATTAAATAAAAAATATATTAAAAAAGTTAGATTATAAAAAATACCTCGGGACAACGTTGGACGCAACTACACTAGTTTCTAAGACTCTGTTTGTTTTTACGTTTCTAAAGCACTTTTGAAAATTTTTTATTTTTTTCTTTACTTCAAATTAGTATTTCTTTGATGTTTTCAAATAATTTTGATACGCTAATGTCAATAATAATTTTTAAAAAATAAAAAAAATATTATTTTCATGTATTTCCGAGTAAAAAACACTTTAAAAAGCAACAACAACCACATTCTCAAAAACCCTCTTAGATTGCTTTGATCTAATGGTTTGGCTAGCTTTCACAATCATAATGTTTTAGAAACATACAATAAAATCAAAATATCAAAACAAGAAGAAAGAACAACAACATTAATTAGCTGCTTATTACATTTTTATTATTGTATTTTAAATATATGATTTTACAATGGTAGGAACAGCAGAACACCACATGAACAGAAAAAGAAAGGCTGCCCACTTCCTGGAACTTTCTTGCTGCTGAGTTTGGTGATTTGTTCACACTACCAATCTTTCCTTAACAACTAAGGAGTTTTTTTTTTTTTTTAAATGGATTGATTTTAAACACCCTCTCAAGTTGTTGCGTTGATACTTCTGTACCCAGCTTGTCAATTGAGTTTAAGAAAATTTTAGATTGATTTTATAGCTCGTTCAGGAGTATGGTATTTTTTTATTTTTAGATATTTTTTAAATTAAAAAGTATTTATTTTAAAAATTATTAAATTGTTGGATCTGTTGATTGTTTTCTAGCTATTAGTCTTTTTCTCTCATTCACTCGGTTTCTTTGGGAATAATCTCTTCTGCTTGTCTAGATAATTGAGAACCCTTTAAGATTTTTGCCACTATGGTTTAGTCCTTCACTTTCCTGAAGTTATGAGGTTCAGTTAAATGGAGAAAGGGTTGTTTTTGGTTTTGAGATTGAGAGATGGGGTCTTGAAAGGTGGCATGGCTGGTGGTTGTGTAGGCTATCGTTGTGTGAGAGGTCGCCAAAATTCAGCTGGGAGAGGAAATTGGAAGAGAGAGTTATATATATATATATATATATATATATATATATATATATATATATATAT
>Ga0325414_1009649_pt1 | contig 10148 bp, 3 predicted proteins | sample PopdelMetagenome_8_FD_206183 | JGI IMG/M metagenome (GOLD analysis project Ga0325414, IMG submission 206183) | Populus deltoides microbial communities from Bellville, Georgia, United States - Leaf-PdKOR-R3 | ecosystem: Host-associated > Plants > Phyllosphere > Phylloplane/Leaf | place: USA...
AAAAAGGACCTGAGGTTGCTTAGGCTAACCCGCCTAACCTACGGGTCAAGTTATGAGATTAGGATAACCCAACGAAAAGTAAAATAAAGAAAATAATGAAGCCTAATTTTTTTATATAAAAAAAAAATCAATGTTGAATCATAAGATAGAAAAGATTAGAAAAATAGTAATTATAAGCCAAAAAAAGCTTGAGCCCACCTGGGTCAACTTGCTAAACTCACGGATCAGGTTTCGAGATCGGGATAACCCTAAAGCAAAAAAAAAATAAAGAAAATCACGAAACCTAATTTTTTTAAAAAAAAATGAATGTTGAATTATGATACGGGACAAAAATAAGTAAAAACAATGATGACAACCCTTGTTGTCTTATAAAACCTGTGCCCCAAGCTATTTGAATGGAAGTACCAGATATAAAAAAACTATAAAGATCAATTCTTAATAAATTAGATATTAAAAGATAAAATAAAAAAATCAATATACAAAAGGAATTAATTATCAAAAGGAAAAAAAAGGTGTGAACCACCTAGGTTAACTAACCATACCCACAGGTCAAATCATGAGATAATGATAACTTTATAAAAAAAAAATAAAAAAAAAACCATGTGCAAACATAAAACTAATTGCCTCTAAACCAAGCCTAAATAAATTCTAAAATAAGGTTGGTTTCATGATTTTGCTATGATAAAAATAATGAAAATATTAATTGTGACATAAAGGGTAAGTTAGTAATTAAACTGTGCAAAAAAACATGAATCTAAAATAAAACCCCTAGCAACCAAATATATGAATATTTTTTTTAAGGATAGTAAAGGTTTTTTATTATAAAAAAAAATGAAAATATGTCTGCAGTTTGTACCTGCACTAAGAAAGATAATGATAAATAAATTATATAAAAAAGACTATTTTACTCCTAAACTTAATCTTTTGACCTGATTTGAGGAAGGTTAAAAATATTATTTTATTATTACAATTCATAATAAAAAATTTTATGCTATAGTAAATATTCCATGTCATATATATATATTTTTTATAAACATGAAAATTCACTTAAAATATATCGATTATTTAATCCACCAAAATAAAAAGGTAGTCAGTGTGAATGCATGCCCAATCTTATTTCTAATCCAGCCCCCGCACGGGCCACTACCCATCTCTTGTCAAAAGAGATATTTTCAAAGTTTTTTTTTCACAATCATTCACCAAATTAATCGGAGGCAAATTGAAAGTGAAGGTTAGAATCTATATTTCATGGATAAATAGGGAAATATATTGCAATTATTGACCCCTACATTTCTATCACTTCACATATATTCATATATATATATATATATATATATATATATATATCATGGATAAATAGGAAAAAATATTGCAATTATTTGCCCCTAGATTTCTATCACTTTATATTATTTATATTCATTCACAATAAAAAAAGGTTATTAAACATGGTTTATCCCTTAATCTTTACCAGGGTTCAGATTATAGATTGGATAGGTTAATGTAGATTAATTCGAGTCCATTAAAATAACATTACTTTAATTTTTAAAATTTAAAAAACAAAAATTTTAAAATCAAACTAGGTTTTGATGAGATCAACAAGATTAACTCTGAGTTGATTTTATTATAAAATTTGAGTTCGGTTAAAAGTCGAATCTCAAATCAACCCATCAATCCGGTTTAATAATTATGATTATAAGTTATTCTTCAAAAACTTTAAACTATCCTAAAAAATAATTAAAAAGCATACATTATCAAAAGGAACATATACATAGTAGCAAATTACAATTTTGTACATAAACATTTGATTAGACAAGTATAACGTACCACACCACCAAAACAAGAGAAAAATGACACACATAATCTTATCCTACCTTCTATCATCTTAACTATAAAAGAAGCTAATAATATCATAATATATAGATAAAGGGAAAAGTAATAATATTATAAGAATTTCAAAATATTTGACAAAAAAAAAACATGGTGATAAACACTTGGGGATTCATGTTAAGTTTTAGTAAAGGATTAAAAATCTAAGATTTTTTTGTCAAATATATCAAATTTTTTTTTTTTACAATATTTGTGTGATTTCATAATATCTCAATTATTCATCATCAAATCCGGTCAATGGCACATTTTTTTTTCCTTTTCTCTTGTTTTCTTATGGATTGTGTCCCTATCTCCTCAATTATTCATGATTACATTCTATCTTTTAATTTCTTTTTTTTTCTATTTTTTTCATGTATTATATTTTAAGAAAAGTTATATATAATTTCCTTTTTTTTTTTATTCCATGGTAAGTTTTTATTGGTCTGGGTTTTCTACTTCAATTTTTTTATTTATTTCTTAGACAATGATATTATCAATCAATATTTATATTTTTAATACGTATAATATGATTTAACAAAATTAAAAACTGCATGGATATAGATTAGGGCACAAAAGCCCATCCTCCCCTTAATCTCTATCTGGTCGGGTAAAATTAAGATATTTGGAGCGGATCAGAACCGGTTTCCTTCGGATCCCTACTCAACACCTCGTAATGTTTTTTATTATTACGTTTGGGCCTACAATTCAACTACTTAAGCCTTTGGGTCAGACTGCAGAGGCCTAGTAAGTTAGAAGCCCAAAAGAATAACCACTGGCGTAATAAAATCAACTATACAGGGCCAAAACAGTCCACAAACACAATAAATTTTCTAGGGTTTAAAAGCAAGTGATAATTGTAACTCACCATATATATATATTTATATCTCTCCATCTTAACAGAGCTAGGGTTTGGGGAGCGCTGAGACTTCAGCAAAGACGAAGAGCTCTCAGAGACTCTGAAAAAGTCAAAATGGTAATACCCTTTTAACCTCTCTCCATATCTCTTGCGGTTTTTTGCTTGGTTATTGTAGAGATCATGTTTCTTGGTTGTTAGACAGAAGGATGGGTTCATCTGTGTTTTTATTTTTAAGGATGCTGTGTTTTAAATGGTCATGTTTCTTCTTGCTATCTGTGTTTTTAATGGTGAAACTTTGAAAGATTGTTTTTTTATACAGTGAGAATTTTGAAAGATTGAAACTTGGGTTAAGAATATGAGTAAGTTTTGGACTTTTTAATCATTTTGCTTAGGCTTGTTTGTTGGGTTCTTGATTTTTACAAGTGTGAGGGATGAAACCAAGGAAAATTAAAGCTGTAGTTGGATCTGAAGAGAAGGAAGTTGGTGACTAGTTAATGTGAATAGTAGCTGTAGTTAATCTGAAGAGAAGGAAAATTAGGTGGTATGTATTATGGAATTTTTTTCATTTTTGTACTCTTAGCTTTATCTATCGTCAGGTAGGTTTTAAAGCAGATTTTACTCTGTGATTATTGAGGGTAGTTTCCTATGCTATCTTTTTAATGTTTTACTGAGGGAACTAAAACTGTTGGGAACTGGGGTGGAACTGGGAAGACAATGTAGTCTAAGGTACAATTTCTTGAAACCCAGGGTGGTTACTAATTAGATGGTGAGTGGAAGTTGTCTATTATAGAAGAAGATAAGGAGAGCCTGGAAATGGAGATAGAAAAACAGGGTGTAGTCTTAAGGTAATTTGAGTACATTTGTTGCCTTGTTATTTTTGTTTCCATGAATGGTTTTGTGGTCCTGTTATTTCTTATCAAAAGGAAGAATTGCTCCTAAGCCAAAGGCAGACCTCCTCTCATTTAAAACTGATACCTTTTGCTTAATTGTGAATTAGTTTTTTCAGCTGCTTAATCTCGAGTGATCACTGAATAGAGCTTGAAATCTGTATGTATCAGTTCGTGATTTTGTCCATTCTTCTACATTGAAAGTTATTTGAGTGATTTCTTCTGGTTTTTGTGAATGGTTGCAAGAGTGTTGGATGTACTTAATCTAGTGTTGTCAATCATGTCACTTGATGATATTTGATTTGATACATCTTTTTATTTGTCGATGTATTCAATCATTCTGTCCTTGTTTGCTGTCCTTGATACACAGCCTAAGCAGATCCACGAGATCAAGGATTTCCTTCTTACTGCCAGAAGGAAAGATGCACGCTCTGTGAAGATCAAGAGGAGCAGAGATGTGGTCAAGTTCAAAGTTCGCTGCTCAAAGTACCTCTACACTCTTTGTGTCTTTGATCCTGAGAAGGCAGACAAGTTGAAACAATCTCTTCCTCCAGGTCAGTTATCAAAAAATCTTCCTTAAGAAGTTATTGTTCACAGTGATTCATTGTTCCATGCATCTCCTAGTGTCATGACTATGAAATACACAGCCTAAAATCTGTAGATAGAATAACCAAAAAGAAGGAACGTGAAGAGATAGTCCTAAAAAAAACTAGGCATGTATGCATCTGCGTCCATTATTGACTCAAGATAGCCAGATGCTTTTATTGTTGTTTCTTCCATTTATTGATGATAGGTGGTCTGTTTCATTAATTGCATCCTGTCTATTTTCTGCGGCTGCAGGTTTGAGTGTTCAAGATCTGTGAAAGATGGCAGTCTGGTCCAAGCTTGTCGGCTGATGATTTCTAGGAGAGATATGAACAAGAATTTTCCTATTTCGTGTTCTATTTTCATGGTTAAAATACTTAGTATTGGATTTTGGCTTGGCACTTCATTATGATAAAGTTTCTGTGGATCATTTAGTAGTTAATGTCACTCTGAAATTTTTCTAAACGTTTGTAGTTTTTTCTTTCAATTTTGTTCAATCACCAGTTCCATGTTTCAAGTGCTTCACATAGCATGTAAGGATTTGTGCAAACATCATTTTTAATCTGGGGTGATTCTTTCCTGAGGTTATGCCAATTTCGGGTAATAACTTGCTATTATCATACAAAACTCTGAACGTCGTGGCCAAAACTTTAATGTTCAAAATAATTTTTCATTTTGATTCTAATTATTTTTTTAGCGTCATTGTATATTTTTAGGTCAAATTATACGATAATTGATGAGAAATAAAATTAAAAAAAATAGAAAAGATGTTGTGATGCGTTTAAAATTATCATAAAAAGTTTATTTTACTCCTTAAATTTTATAAATTATATCTATTTGGTTTATTAATAGTTTTGCAATTCATTTTAGTATAAAATTTTATTTTTCTAGTTTTTGGTTTATAAGGAAAAAAAAAAAGAATGCTGAATTTCAGTGATAAAAAATGATTTTGACCATTATGTCAAAAGATTTTTGGTGAAGACTAAGAGAGTTTTACTTGTATGTTTTTTGAACTGGAAATTATCTAAAATATCATGTTTAAGTTTATTTTTTATCTTGAAATTGCCTAATATATTATATCTAAGTTTAGAAAAAAAATTTATTTTAGATTTTTGTGTGGTTTGTTTTTTTAAAAAAACATTATATATAAGATTATTAGGGTGTTTAAGTTTTTTTTTAGATGTTTTAAGTTAAAAAAAATATAAATATTAAGACGAACAATACGTCATTCTCTTTTATTTTTTTATTTATTAAATAGGGCTTGTATACTATTATATTTTTTAAAAAATAATGCTTGTATACTGGTTTTTTTTAATTGTGTCAAGCATCATGACTCAACACTTAACCTCTTTCTTTTTTTTAGTGTTTTTTTTTTAATTTTACCTTTTAAAAAAATTATGTTTTTTTATTTGTTTTTAAAATAATTTTATAGTTAATATTTAAATTAATATTCTTTCTCTTATTTTTTATTTATTGTATTTAGCTCCTTTTTAAATAGTGATTGTTTTTAATTATTTTGTATATTTTTTATTTTTAAAGAAATTATTCTAATTCATCTATAACTTTTTTATGTTATATAATTGAAATCTATTTTTTCAAAAAAAAAATTATATAGTATTTCCAATAAGTACAACCTTGCGATATATTTTTCTCATTTAATTTTATTTAATTAATTTTATATGTATATCTATTTCTACTATCATTTGATTAAATAAAAAGTTAATTTCAATAAATACAATCATGTAAATGGTTTATATTATGAGATTAAATATTTTGATCTATACCCGTTTCTCGACTTTTACATATATGTTTTTAGTTATTGTTAGTGTCTTTTTTTTTCATGTATTGACATAGATTGTTCTCAATTTATTTAATTATATACATGCATAAATTTTTTAATTTATACTTAATATTTTTATGTAAATAAAGAAAGTGTTGGAAAATCCTACAAATTAAATTTTTTTATTCAAAAAGAAAAATACAAGTGAAGCACATGTTAAATAGCTAGTATTAACACTTATTTCAAGTATCATTTTTGTGTGCAAAGACCAATTTCAGATGGCAAAACTGATTTCGAGTTATTGCTTGGCTTGTACATGCAATTTTTGGGTAATAACTTGCATGGAGGCTCAGATTTCAGGAGAAAACTTGCCGATTTCAGGAGAAAACTTGCCAATTTCGGGAAACAGTTTGCCGACTTCAGGTAAAAACTTGGGATGTTTGAGTCATAACTTGTCACGACTTGGCAAGTGAACACCCAGTTCGGGTAATTACTTTTCAAGTTTGGCAATAACCTAGCATTTTCGGGTAATAACTCGGCTTGGAAACACCAGCTTTGGGTAAAAACAAGCACTAACTTGGGTAACACTTTGGGGTTGCATGGTAACGTCAATTTCGGGTGATAGCTTCATGTGCAAAAACTAACATCGATTTCTGGGTTATGAGAAAACAAAATAAAAACAAGAAAATCAGAACATGAACTGAAATCGGGTTGTGAGTTGGTGCCCCCAAGTTCGGGTTGGAGCTGGTCGGGTTAGAACTTGCAGGCAAAGGGTTAAAAGTTGTGTCATGGTTTGCAAACAGCAAATGAGGATAGAGGTTGGAGATTGAACTGTAATAGGAGTGGAAGGGCCTTAAGACATGGAGGATTTATTCATGGATAATGTGTAGAAACCCTTAGGCCGTATGAACTATCCAATGATTTGATTGATGTGGAGTTATTAATGGGTTTGACAAGGAGTTCTTGCTGCCTTTGCTTGTTATTTGTTTCTGTTAAAAAAAAAAAAACCCATCATTGCCTTGATAGATACAAGGTTTCATATTTTAGCTTGAAGGAATTGACACGATCATAAAGAGCAATATATCAATAAATTATAACTCAATTTTTATTAATATATAACCAATAAATATTTGATTTACTGATAATTAAACTTGGTATGTTTTGATGTGGGGTTGAATTATTTTATTTTTAGCTACTAATTGTTAATAATAACTCTATGATTACCATATTATTGTGATTTGATAAAAAAAAAATTAATCAATTTTTAGCTCTACCATCTCATTAATAAGAAAAATGAAGACAGATATTTAGCGTAATAAGAAAATTGAAACTCTCATTAAATTTCTTTGTATCAAAACGGAATGAATTTTTTTAATATATTGTTTGAAATCAAATCATATGCTGAATTGAATGCAATTCATAAAAGATTTTTTAGAATCAATTCTTTATTATAATTCAATTCAATTATGGTGTTTAGTTTGAATTCAATTAATAAATAAATTGAATTCACATGTTTGAAAGAGATAAAACTTGATTTATTTTATTTTCTATATTACCTTATTAACATTATCTTTTTTATCCGAAAAAGGTCTCTCAAAAAAGTATTTTGAGGAAGCTAATTAACAAACAAACTAAATCATGTTATGAAAATATTGTTCATTCAGACTCATACAACTGTGGATTGTAAGAGTTACTTCAGCTCATATACTCTTTCTTTTGATTTGTGCATTATTAAATAAGCGGGGTAATACCCTTTCTTCAGCCTGTATTTGTTGTCGCCTGTCAATTTGTGCATTAAATGAGTGGGGCAGTGACATCATTAATAACACCTGTTTACTATCACATTGGGTCTCTCTACAATATTGAAAAAGCTGTTGTGGTTTGCTTGGAAAATAGTGTCACGTTTGTTAGAGATAATATTCTGCACTCTTTGCATGTGATCGATTGTGCAACAATTGTGCTCTGTTTTTTGTCTGACCAGAAATTAAAAATTTCCTATTCTTTTTTAGTTTACAGCCAAATGATTTTTTTTTTGATTTGTCTGTCTCAATGCATGTGATGGACTTCTACTAAAGATGTTTTTGGATTTTTCTTTGTGCTGTTTTTTAGCTGGTGAAATGTCAGTTCTAGAGAGTTATTATGGCAATTGTTTTTCTTGCAGGTGGGTTCCGAGGTTTCCAGTGGGCTATTGCTTTTTTTTTTTGTGTGTGTCTCTTATATTCAAGTCTGTGCATTTCTTTAGCCATCGGATGTTGCACTCTTTTTTTTTTCTCCATTGCCTCTCCTGCTGATTGTTGCGCCATCAATTTAGTCTTTTTTTCCTCTCTCCATTGCCTCTCTTGCTATCTTTGTTTAGTTTGTTTTCTGATGTATTTTTTGGGGGTGTTATTTCATTCAGATTCTATTGGTTTTTAGGTGTTGCATGTGTGGTATATTTTGTGTTGAACTTGTTGCCCTTCGGTTAGATTATTTCTATTACCGAGGTTAGCTCATGTGTGTGCCATTCTTTTGTTTAGTTGTTTTTAACACTCCTGTCGTAGTGCTTTTCATGCACAACTTCTACATTAACGTTGGTTTTTTCTGCAAGATTTAGCTAGCATTTAATGTTATTTTATATTGGAATTTGCATTTGTTTCTTTTATTGTTTGCAGGGTGGCTAGCCTTATTTTTGTCTTTCCTTGCGTTTCATTGTGCTTTTAACTGTATACGTTGCTCTATTTGCTTTGCTTTGTTTTTTTTCTTGCTTGTATTGTATTGTCACCATATTTAATTTGTGTGTTGCCTCTGTTTTCATCAAATTTGTTGAGCTTTTCTAGCCTTCTTTCCAGTTGGGTTGCTGCTTTGTTGAGATTAAGACTTGCTTGCTTTACTCTGCTAGTATGTGTAAGTATTTATGATCTGGAAGATTAATGATTGTCTTTTTCTTACTTTATTGGACTGTGTTACCAACTTCTCTGTTTTTCCATTTGTTTTGAAAATTATTTCTATTGTGTTTTCTTCCTTTTTTATGGTCATCAAATTTATGCTTTAAATTCCCATCTTTATTTATTTGGCGAATTCATATTGCAATTTACATTAGTTCTTTTCATGGCTTACCCTTTTGATTCTGGTCATTCATTTAGTGCAGCATGGAATGTTTTTTAAGTTTGGCCATTGCTTTGAATAATTGGTTGGTCAAGTTAAACATTTTGTTATTCCCTTATTGGCTAAGATTACACTTTAGGTGCTACCAAAATGCACAGAGCATAAGGGTCTGAAGTTTAAGAGATAGCCAAGCAAAGATGACCAAAGGCCCCTGTGGAACACATGAACAACAAATAAAATCAGCATCAAAAGACAAATGGCAAACCAATCAAATAATCAACCCTGATTGAACTGACAGTGCAACCGACAAAGACCAAGGCTTCAAAGAAAAGAGAACATGAACCTTGGAAAAAGTTTTTCTGAAAAGACCAAGCACTTTAACCTTACTCTAAGAAGATCCTTAGTGATGTTTAAATGGCCTTTAAGTTCAGAATATGCACAAAGACTATCAAAGCAAAACAAAAATTCACAGCAAAACCATCTAAAAATGATGCATCGAGATCTTTCATTTTATCCAAACCATCCATACCATGCATGTTTCCCGGAAGCCACCCTCCTTATACGTGAAAGCCTAACATATATTGACACAATTAATTGTATGCTTTGGTCTAAATCCACAGAGCACACAGGCAGTAACAGAATCCCCCTCAACAACAAAGCAGTAATAAAAACAAAACCACCAACAGCAAATAACCTTAAAAGCAATAGATTGCAGACATCCAAAACAGAAACCAATAACACGAATATAAAAACTAATCCCTGCTGCAACAACATAAAAGTGTCCATCCCAAACACCAGTCAACATGGAATGCCGCCCAACACGAATATCATAAAGCAATAAGAAATTTTCAAAAACTTGTTTTAGTATTAAATTCTGTAGTAAATCAAGAGGTTGATTTCTAATTTATTTTTGCTCCATTCTTAGAGATTAAATTATATTTGGAATTCAATTTTTGACGTACGAACTAATTCTAAACATGAAATTTCATTAAATTTTTTAAATTGAATTCATTTTGAAGAGTTCTAAATAGTCTATAAGCAAATTTAAATTCAATTAATAACTTATTATAATTTTTATATTTGAAATAAA
>Ga0325414_1009650_pt1 | contig 10147 bp, 12 predicted proteins | sample PopdelMetagenome_8_FD_206183 | JGI IMG/M metagenome (GOLD analysis project Ga0325414, IMG submission 206183) | Populus deltoides microbial communities from Bellville, Georgia, United States - Leaf-PdKOR-R3 | ecosystem: Host-associated > Plants > Phyllosphere > Phylloplane/Leaf | place: USA...
GTTACCTTTAACAAAAGAACATAAATAATGTAATAATCCAATGTGCAACCCACAATCATATGTTAAAGTGTGTGTGTGAAAATGAAGGTTTAAGAATACTTGTTAAATGAGTATATGAGCAGAATCATGTGATAAGAATGCGAGAGTTTGTAAACCTGAATATTTCAAGAAGTATTCTAATAGGCCTTGTTATGAATATTGCAAATAACCATTGGAAAATGTTTACTAAGATGCGTCTCAAGAGTCACTAAAATTCCTCCTTACTCTGTCATCCTAGTAATAACAGTTTTGTCAAATGGCTTTAAAAACAAAAGCAGTTAGTTATTTTTTTTTCTCAACTACTACTACCCTCTCCCCCAACCAAAACGAGATATTGTCCTCAATATCATAAGGTAGAAAGATAGAGTATAGAAAACATCACCTGAAACAACGAACACTGACAAACCTGAAACACACTTAAACAAATATAAGAAATAACAAAACAAAATACTATGCTATTAATAAAACCAAAAGACATAAGGTTTCACAAACGAAGGCTCAAATCCAATCTAAGCTTTTTACGGCTTTCCTTAGTTGACCAATTTATGCGACTCATGGAAGGATCAATTACAGGGATGAAAGATTGTAGTTGGTCAATCAATTGTTCAGCAGTAGCAGCAGAGATTATGATTTGTCGTGCCGAAGATGTTAGAAATTCCTGTTCCACAGCTTGATCAAGAAAAGACAACAAATTATCATAAAAACCATTAACATTAAGCAAACCTATAGGTTTATGGTGAATGTGAAGTTGGGCCCAAGAGAAAATATGAAAGATCTCTTCCAATGTGCCCAGACCACGTGGTAAGGCAATGAAGGCGTCAGCATGGTTAAACATTGCATTTATTCGATCAAACATTGTGGACGACCCCCAAAACTTGACTTCCTCCTAAAAATACGGCTATTGACACAGCCCCCATTAACCCAAGGCTGCCTTCTCCATACACTAAATGAATCTTTCTCTCAGCTAATACCTGACCAAAATGATTTGCTGATTCTAAAAACTCTTTTTCTTTTCCAGGACTGGATCCACCGAAAACACAAATATTTCTGATGTGATGACTTGAGGAACCTGCAATTTCTACACACTTCTATATTTGTTAAATGTATAGGTTGAGGAGAAATGAAGGGAAGGAAGAGAAGATTTTATTGATGAGAAATTGAAGATGCAATCATACCACCTATATGTAGGCCAGCTGGAGTCTCACTCTCTCTCTCTCTCTCTCTCTCTCTCTTTATTTATTTATTTATTTATTTTGAAAAGCATGTGTATGTGCAGGTAGTTGTGATTGTGGCTCACGTCTTCCCTTGGTTTTACGTCCAAGAACGGCTTAAACACCCTCTATGGGTCGGGGATAGGCTTCCCGTCCAGTTTTCTTAAAAACTAGCAAACAGGGTCTTTTATAGTCAGATTCCCAAGACTAAGTCGATCATGTTCTTTATGGAATTATGGCCATAAATCATGAATAGCACGGTGCACATCTCCACTAGGATGCATCTCAAGGGTCAATAGAAGACTATCTAAAGACCCCTTACTCAGGCCATCCTTAATGAATTGTATTTTATCTTCACGGTTTATAGATACCATTCTTAAAGAACGACATGTTGCATTACAAGTCCATCTAGCACATCGATAACAAACTTTCAGTCGTTTTGCAAGATGTTTCTTTGCAAAAGTGCTCTTACCTATCCCAAGCATGTATGAGATGAAAGAATTGGAAGACTCACCTGATAATCGGACCTTTGCTTCAATCAGCCATCAAATATCTTCAGGAATTCCATGATTCATTAACAACCTCAATCTTGCACACCTGGCACGGTAAATTTTTTTAATCGCATTCTGAGGTAGAGCGGGAAAGTACTTTTTCAATTTTTCAAGAGTGGTGTCCATTTGTTTTTGGATGAAAATTGGAGAAGAGATTCAAAGAAGAGAGAAAGAGCAAAGAATTGCACAAATATATACAGATATCAGTTATTATGGGAAACTGAAAGAACCGACTGAAGTCACGGAGTACCGTTATCCGCCATTTGACCGGGATGAGAGACTAGCAAAACAAGAGTCACACCAAAAGGAAACACAAAAACAATGTGAGAAAAACAAAATAATCAACCTTTATCTACAGGATCATTCAAACCAATGGATTCATTTTCACTAGGAAAATTATCAAAGTAAGCTTTCAAACGATGTCCATTTACCTTAGAAATATTGTCATTCTTTGGATTCTCAATATCAAAGGCCCCATAAGCATAGTTTTGAAACCCGACCCGGTCATCGACCTGGTCAAGTGATCGGGTCACGAGTCAGATGGGTTGACCTGGGTCAACCAAAAAAAAACCTATAAAAAAAAATACATAACTAGTTACAATGCAACACTTACATAAACCAAATTTAAATTATAAACCAACAACATAAATTTAATTCAATATCCAAAACACAAACCAAATATAAATTCTTAAATATTTAAAACAAAACATCCAACCACATAAATTCTAAAATATTTAAAACAAAACATCCAACAACATAAATTCTAAATCAATAACACATTCACTTTTGTTGAATTAACATATTAAGTTCTTCGGTGTCCATAGGAGCAAAATTTGGATCAAATGTTGATGGAATTGAGCCAATCTCGTCAACACCTAATAAATCATCAGCATGCTCCTTTGAGACTTCATCGTCACAATCATCTTCAATATCATTAACATTTATGACATCTACATTTCAAACACAATTAATAAATAAATATTATGTGTTCAACAAAACTTTATTTTAAATAATATTTATCACTAAATAATCAATCATTAATTACCATCATCTAAAGTATCTTATATGGTCATAGTTGATAGAGCTTGGTGAAAACTCTCTGCTTCTTTAGTTGTCAAGATTGACGGGTCATCTTTTACTACCTAATTTTCAATATCACAAATTATCTCAACATTAATTGGATCATAATTTCGTCCTTTCCAATAATTCCTATATATTAAAAGTGAAGATAAACACAATATAAGTATTAATAATGTTACTAAACAAGATAAAATAATATTTAAGGAATTAGAGAAAAGAAAAATACTTTTGTTTCAATCTTAGATTGCAGTGGACGTAAATAAGGTCATTAAGCCTTTGGTGCTCCAATCTATTTCTCTTCTTGGAATGAATATGTTCAAACATACTCCAATTTCTCTCACATCCCGAAGAACTACAAGTTTTACTTAACACTCGTATAGCCAATTGTTGTAGATTTGGAGCGCTGGTTCCATATGTCATCCACCATTTATCCATACAAAAAAATAATAAGTAAAAGGAGAATATGAACTTGTTTGGCAATGTGGTTGCGGGTGCTTTTCAAATAACTTTTCGTGCCAAAATGCATGCCAATGATGTTTTTTTCATTTTTTAAAAATTATTTTTGACATCAGCACATCAAAATGATCCAAAACGTACAAACCATATTAAATTTTAGCAAAACAAAATTCAAATTTTTTGGGAATGCGGGTTGAACCGCTTTCCCAAACATTCCCTATGTCAAATAATATTTTTAAATATAAAAATTATATACCTGGAGGCATAAGGGTGTGTTTATTTATTGCGGACAGTCAACCAAAGTCATGTTCAGCATTCCTAAATAACTTCATCTCACTTGTAATCTTACTTTGCAATGGTAGATTTCCATGTGCATACTTCTCAAGAACATCTAGAAGTCCAGAAATGGTGCTCATATGTTTATCCATTATATTTGCAACATATTGAAATCGAGAATTCAACCAAAATGTCGCTGCATAAAGATTTCTATAAAATTGTCCATCCCACCGATTATTGATAATGTCTATGAAAGGTTTCACTCTAGCTTTTCTCTTTTGAAATCTCCTCATCATTTCTTCTTTTGCATGATGAATAGCATCATACAAATATCTTATCGAAGGTCTATCATCACCATCAACCATTCGTAGAACTCGAATTAAAGGCTTACTCATTCGTACAATTATTGCACATTCTTCCCAAAACAGAGAGTCTAGCACACTCTCAACAAACTTTTTTCCTTTGTTATCTTTAGCATAAGCAGATGAGATCCATTCCCTAGATGTCACCATAGCTTTCAACTCATCTTTATGAGCTAAAATGCTTTGCAATGCAATGAAATTGGTAGCAAAACGAGTAGGAGCTGGACGAAGTATTTCTTTTCCTCTAGTGAACTTCCTCATCAAATATAATGGATAACAATGATTATAAATGTACTTTGTGATACCAGAAGCATGCTCAACAGCACAACAAACTGACTGCAATTTGCCAATGTCCTGGAGTATGAGGTTGATGCAATGAGCAGCACAAGGAGACCAAAATATTGAAGGAAATTCTTCTATCAATAACTTGCCAGCAGTAACATAATTTGCAGCATTATCAGTCACCATATGCACAATGTTTTCTACCCCAACATACAAAACAACCTTTTTAAACAACTGATACAACAATCTAGCAGTCTTGGAGACATCTGATACATCCACGGTTTTCAAAAAAACTGTTCCTTTAGGACAATATACTAAGAAGTTAATTAAAGTCCTCCTCTTCTGATCTGTCCATCCATCAGCCATTAATGTACAACCAGTCTTCTTCCAAATCTCTCGATAAGTTTCAACATAAATCTTGACTTCATCAACCGCTTTTGCCAAGTAATAACCATGAATAGCATGCAAGTTTGGTCCTTTATAACCAGAACCCATGGCTGTTACAGCATCTATGGCATGCTGATAATACACAGAATTAACAGCATTAAATGGCACACATGCATCAATCATCCACTTCGCTAAAGCAAGATCACACCGTTCAACTACTTCCTTCCTTTTCCAACAATTCTGAAGAGACTTTTAAGCACCAGGAGTTGTTCTCTACATGAAATATGTCCCTAATGTTACAGATTTCTTCTGCTTCCCATAACTTGTAGTCGATTGTTTTACAGTGCTGGTGCTTTGAATCTTTTTCTTTTTTGCAATCTTCGATGGTAACATATGTTTTTTAGTATTGACATCCTCATCATTCTCATCATCATCATCAACAACTTCTAAGTGCCTAATCATCATCTCTTCATGCTCCCTTTGTTGTGCATTAAATGGATTGAATTTTGCTTGCATTTCTCTAACTTTTTTTTTTATCAACATTTCCTTTAAGATTCAAAACCATTTGATGTCGAACATCAGGAGGACATTTGCGACATTGTTCAATTTCTCCTTTAGCTCCATCTAAATGTTGCTTAAATCGATTAATACCACCACCCGCAAATACTTTAGTACAATATAAACAAACTAATTTAGTTTTTTTTACATCTAACACTAAGTTCAGGAGCTTCTCTACAATGACCCCATGTTAAATCTGTTCTTCCTCTACTACCACTTGACATGGAAATTGAAGGTTGAGATGATTGGGCCGTTGAAGGATCACTACTTGGAGTACTACCATCATGTGAAGACATTTTAAGACCTGACATAATTTATAAGAGGGAATATAATTTCAAGCCAACTCACTTTGCAATCCATTCATTGGATTAACAATGACAGCCTTATTGTTAATCACACAATACAGATTCAACACAATACATTGAAATAAAATTCACTACTGTGATTCACTACTGTAAATCACTAAATCTGATTTGGCAAGAAAAAATTAACAAACTAGCAGCCTTTTTTGGCGTGTAATTCAACATAATTGTAACAAACTAACAATTCAATTCCACACAATACACTGTCATAATCTTGTTCATAAAACAGTCATAAACATTAAATAGCTATAAACATTAAACAACATAATCTTTACATATATTTCCAAATTATAAGCTAAACCTTATAATCTTTAACAATCTTTACATAAAACAGTCATAAAAATTAACAAACTAGCCGCCTCCACACAACTTTTTTTCACTGCCAAATCACTGTAACACAATAACAACATCAAAAGAATCAATGAACAATGAATCGGACTAGAGAGATCAGTAACAACAAAATCAGTAATAGCATTCTAGAGTTCATCATGCAAACAACAGAGTTCTTATTTTTTTGGTAGAAGTTGAAATCGGGCTAGAGAAATTGAGTTGACTGGTAGAAGAAAAGACAGACATCGAGCTAGAGAAACATACCTGAGGTGATTGGGCTGTGAATGAATCAACGAACAATGAATCGATGGCAGCGATTAGGCTCGATGGTAGCAGATCAGTTGAGAGTTCTGAAATTGAAATTGATGCCAGAAATGAGAAAACGGCCAAGAATAAAGAAAACAAAGAGTGAGAGAAGGAGATTCAAACCTTTTTCGCGATCAATGGTCAGACGTCGACGTCCCCTGCTCCTCAACTCTTCAGCTGGGTTTCAAAGAGGAATTAGGTTACTGATTTAATGATTTTGCTTCATTCTTCTTCAGTCTTTCTTTAGTCTTCAATGTTTTTTCATTTTAGAAAGCTAAAAACGACGTCGTTTAATGACAGTCAAAATAAAAAAATTTGACCGGGTCTCACCCAGGTTTGACCGGGTGGCCCGGGTCCCGGGTCGACCCGGCGGGTCGACCAGGTTTTCACGGGCCAATTCCCGAGCGGGTTTTTGCCTTCACCCGGACCGGTCCCATGCCCGGGTCGGCCAGGTCCCGGGTCGACCCGCCGGGCCGGTCCGGGTTTTAAAACATTGCCCATAAGGATACACATGTTTCTCAATAAATGGACCGCTCCATCTTGATCTTAGCTTTTCAAGAAATAAATGGAGTCGAGAATTATAATGCAAAACTTTTTTAGCAATATCAACATTTTGACAATTTTCACAAGTTTTGCAGAATGCATGTGTGTCCTTGAACATGGTGGGCCAATAAAATCCATTTTGTAAGATTTTCGCAACTGTCTTTTTTGACAAGAAATGACTCCCACATGCTTCAGAATGACAAAGTTTAATGACATTACTTACCTCATTGTCAGGAATGCATCTTTGAAATATTTGATCAGAACAATATTCTAATAAGTAAGGGACATCCCAATAAAATTTATTCACTTTGTTCAAAAACTTACCTTTGTCTTTAGTACTCCAATGAGTTGGTAAATCTTCTGTAGTAAGAAAATTGATATTTTTAGCAATCCATGGCATTGAACTAAGAGAAAGTAAGGATTCATCAGGAAAGTAATCGTTGATTAGTGTGATGTTGGATGTCGAATCTGTTGTCACTCTTGTCAAAAGATCCGCATCAACATTTTCGGTGTCTTTTTCATCCGTGATTTCTTCCTGAGAATAAATCATTTACAAATCTTCAGATTCATCCAACTCAATTTTACTCAAAGTAGATTCAAGTTGATCATGAACTAATTCTTCAATAAGATCTACTTCTTGTAAATCATTATCATCTCCAGGTTATTTGCAAATGTTAAAAATATTAATCTCCAATGTCATGTTTCCAAATGATAGCTTCATCAGTCCATTCCTACAATTAATCAATGCATTAGAGGTTGCAAGAAACGGAAGTCCTAAAATAACAGAAAATGAATTACATGCTTCAACAGGTTGTGTATCCAAGACAATAAAATCCACAAGATAAATGAATTTATCGACTTGTACTAACACATCTTCAACTATTCCTCTAGGCACTTTTACAAATCTATCGGCAAGTAAAAGAGTTACAGAAGTTGGTTTTAACTCACCTAGATTGAGACTTTGAAAAACTAAATATGGAAGTAAATTCACACTAGCCCCAAGATCAAGTAAAGCTCTTTCAATTTTATGTTCTCCAATAAAGCATGAAATGGTAGGACAACCAGGGTCTTTATATTTCAAAGCATTATTGTTCTGAAGAATGGCACTTACTTGTTCGGCTAAAAAGGCTTTCTTTTTCACATTCAGTTTTCTCTTCACAGTGCACAGATCTTTCAAAAATTTAGCATAAGAAGGAACCTGTTTAATAGCATCCAACAAAGGTATATTGATCCTTACCTGTTTGAAAGTTTCAAAGATTTCAGAGTTGTGATTGACTTTCCTTTGTTTGGTCATGACATGAGGAAATGGAAGTGCTGGCGAAGAATCAGTCTTTTCTTTACAATGTTCGGATTCAACCCCTTCCTTACCCTCAGAGATTGACTCATTATCTTTCTCACAAGGTTCAAGAATAGGTTTTTCAATAACCTTACCACTGCGAAGAGTGATGACTAATTTGGCTTGATCCATGTGTTGGCTTCCAGAACCACTTGCATTCGCATTGTATTGCCCCTTGGGATTTTGTTGTGGTTGAGATGGAAACTTACCTTTCTCTTGGAAACTGAGAGCAAATGTCAATTTTGCAAGAGTATCTTTAAAATTTGTCATGCTTTGAGCAAGTTGAGTGTTGATTGTCTCTTGCTTTTCAACGAATGCATGCAATGTTTCCTCAAGATTTCTTTTAGGAGGTGGAGCATACTAAGGTGCATATCCATGAGAACTTTGGATATTATGGTGTGCTTGAAAAGGTGGCTGTGAAGTTTGTGAACTATTGTTATCACTCTTCCAATTGAAATTTGGGTGATTTCTCCAACCAGGGTTGTATGTTTACGAGTATGGGTTATAATTGGGCCTTTGGAAACTATTTAAAGCATGAGCTTGTTCATGGAGACATTCCTTAAAAGAAGACAAAGTTGGACAGTCATTGATTGAATGTTTATTGGTTTCACAGATTTGACACACAATGTCTTGAACAGATTTTAGTTGACCACTCTTTTTTAATTCTAGTGCCTCGACTTTTTTAGCTAAAGATGCAAACTTGGCTTGGAGGTCATGACCTTCCCTAAGGTTGTACATACCTCCACTAGATGTATGAGGTTGGGTTTTACTTGGTGCCTCATTAGTTCCTGTAGTGTCCTAATTTTATGCATTTTCAGCTAGGAAGTCTAGGTATTCCATTGCTTCATTAGGGTCTTTATCCTCAAAAGTTCCATTGCACATCAATTCAACCATTTGCCTATCTCTAAGAGTTAACCCTTCATAAAAATGTGACACCAATCTCCATATTTCAAAACCATGATGAGGGCAAGTATTAAGCAAGTCTCGATACCTATCCCAGCATTGGTAAAATGTTTCTCCTGGTGTTTTAGTGAAAGTGATTATTTGTCTTTTGAAAGAGTTTGTTCTGTGAGACAGAAAAAACTTCTTTAAAAATTGTTGTTGCATTTCATCCCAAGCACGAATGGATACAGGTCTCAAATTTTGTGGTCATGTTTTAGCTTTATCTTTTAGTGAAAAAGGAAAAAGCTTTAACCTAATGGTGTTCATGCTACAATTTGTGTCATTATAGGTGTTACAGACCTCCTCAAATTTTCTTAAATGCAAGTATGGATTTTCTAAATCTAAGCCATGAAAAGATGGTAAAAGTTGAATAATGCTTGGCTTAAAATTAAAATGAGATGCATCAAGTGGAAAAACTATACATGAGGGTGCACTTGTTCTTGTGAGATTCATGTGGTCTCTAAGTATTCTAACCCGAATATTCTCATTATAAAGCGATTGGTTATCTTCTTCGGCCATATTTTCTGAAAATGATGAGGATACCCTACAAAGTCTATCACTTAATGTACATGACTACACTCTCATGCACGTGTAGGAAAAGAATAAAAGGAAGAAGAAAGTAAAAGAAAACAAAACAAAACAAAAGAAACAAAGTTAGATACACGAATAGTGAAAAGAGAAAATAAAATAAATACTATAATTTGTACAAGAATTTACCTCCCCAGCAACGGCGCCAAAAACTTGACATGACCAAAAGATTGATGTCTTTTCCCAAGTGCAGGAGTGTTGAAGTAATAAATAACCCTGCAAGACCGGGGTCGAACCACATGGAGGTTAATTGTATAAATTATAGATAACAACAACAATAGTAACAACAATAACAATAACAACAACAACAACAACAACAATAATAATAATAATAATAATAAAGATGAAGAAGAAGAAGTTGATGAGAACTTTGAGATGGAAGATTAACGTAAGGATTAAACAATGATAACAGCAAATGTCAAGGTTAGAGGATCCACTAATGGTATTTCAAACAAGTATAGTATAAACTCTTATTATTCAATTGGAAACCACACACAAAGGAGGTTCCAATCAGATTATAAATTGTTAACATGATTAC
>Ga0325414_1009654_pt1 | contig 10143 bp, 5 predicted proteins | sample PopdelMetagenome_8_FD_206183 | JGI IMG/M metagenome (GOLD analysis project Ga0325414, IMG submission 206183) | Populus deltoides microbial communities from Bellville, Georgia, United States - Leaf-PdKOR-R3 | ecosystem: Host-associated > Plants > Phyllosphere > Phylloplane/Leaf | place: USA...
TAGTTACACACACAAACACCCAGTTGTTTTCAGCTATAGATCACTGTGATCAAAACGTACACAGCCATTGGAAAGATGGTCTTCAATTAAAACACCATTTATTAATTAATTAAATCTGGCTTCTAGTAATCTAGATAGGTCAACTCGTGCCTGTTATTAAAATCACTGGCCAGGCTAAGAATTTTCTTAAAGGAGACAGGTTATCTTTTTTTTTATATATAAAAAGTATACCATCAAATATCCGAATTTAGACCTTATCAATATAAATCTATATCATATCGATCTTAGCACAAATAGATAAAAAAAAGCTGTCAATTTCAAAGAAAATCTAAATCAAATTTATTTTTTATTAGAATATTCTAGATTCACGATCCAGTTGATTCGATTTTTTTTATTATTATTTTAATTTCATCATTTTACGTTGAATTGATTAGGAATTAAATTTCGTGGTTTGTTTCAATCTGCTTTATATGAGGTTATCCTCATCTCGTGACTTGAGCTACGGGTTTGGCGAGTTAACCTTGGTTGACTCGAGTTATTTTTTGTGTTTTTTTTTAATCGATATTTTTTTTAATTTTATCTTTTAATATTGGGTTGATTCAGAATTGAGTTTCATAAAAAAATTAATTTTTTTCTATCAGATTATCTCGATCTCGTGACCCAAGTCACGAGTTTGGCAGATTAACATGGGTTGACTCGGATTATTTTTTAGATCTTTTTTATAATTGATTTTTTTCTTCAATCTCATCCTTAAACATTAAGTTTATTGGTAAGTAATTGATATTGGATTTATTAAAAATTAAGTTTCGTAATTTATTTTGATTTGTTTTATATACTCATAACTTGGCATGCAAATTGACAAGTTAACTCGGCTTAATTTGAATCAATCCAATATATTTTTTCATCTCAGTGTTTATTAAAAAAATTCATCTTAAATATTTATTTTGATTCAAATTATTTTTTTATTGGACATCCAAATTATTTTTCTACTAAAAAAATTATCAACAACATCTAAATATTTTTTTACTTTGAAAATTTAATAAAAATCACAGCAAATCGCTATCCAGTAATATATTTATTAGTAACTGTAAGTCAAGAGCAGACAAGAAAATCCAGTAATTATAAAAGAAACCAAAGAAAAGGACAACCGAAGGGGGAAAGAGGGAGAGGATGAGAGGACATTGGTGACGTGGGGTTTTCATTATTAGCAAGGATGAAATCATAAGATTTTTAGGACCTTAATTAAGTTATGGGCCAAGTTTTATCAAACCAAAATAATGAACGTGGGCTTTTTATTCCATCCAAACTCATAAAATAATTAATTTTTTTATTTTTTCTAAATTATTTTGATATTAATACATCAAAATAATTTAAAAATTCATTTAAAATAAAATTTATTTTTTTGAATAAAAAAAAGAACATGTTCGCAAACAGCCTCTAAAGTGCTTAATTAAGAACGTGTTTGGCAGTGTGGTTGCGGGTGCTTTTCAAATAACTTTTCGTGTCAAAATGCATGCCAATGATTTTTTTTTATTTTTTAAAAATCATTTTTGACATCAGCACATCAAAACGATCCAAAACATACAAACCATATTAAATTTTAATAAAAAAAAAATTTCAAAATTTTTAAAAACACAACCGCAATCGCGTTCCTAAACGAGCCCCAAGTCATGAATGATCAAAATGCCAAATCAAAAAAAGTGTGGTCAAAGCAACATTGTTTGGGAAAAGCTAGAAGAAGGTGAAGGCATAACCAATCCTTAGAGAAAAAGTGGCAGCCAGTAAACATAGGCAATGATCGAGCAAGCTCAGATAAAAAGTTGTCATACATATGTTAACCTTAGTGTAAATAACTAAAAGGGGAAGCAAGCATGCTTTCTATTAAACTAATCAGCTTAAAGGGTTAAATATTTTCTGCAATCCATTTTAATGTCCCCAAATCTATACCTATCTGCCCCAATGGAGTGTAAAACCAGTAAAATTTCTTGAGTAACACTTGAAACAACCAGCTAAAAAAATGTTTCAGCCATCGATGGCAACAAAATCTAACACAGTAGTCTCATCTTTCCTCCCAGCAAAAAAGGCAGCATTCTCCTTCCATCGTTACATGATCTATCTTAAGAACATGAACACCGATATATGCAGACTTGCTTACATTCTCCACCCTAATCCATTAAGAGCAAGGAAGACATCTTTTCATTGGAATCTGCATTAAAGAAAAATAAGAGTGTCTAGTCAGTAAAGGAAGAAGAAGTGAAATCAAAGTGGACGTATAATGGTTGTTGTGATCAAACAACTTGTATGCCTCTGATGGGTGCCACAGGTTTTGGCAGCCTGAAAATTGAATATCTTATAATTCTTTGTGACAGTTCAACTCGTAATGGGCTGAAATCCAGAATGGTGGTCAAAGAAACAACAACAATGCCACTGCACAAATCAATCTAAGAAATCTCGGAAAAGGGAGAAAAGTCAAGTGCAGTGAAGCCCAAAAGAGCAACGAGGTCAAAGCAACAGATATAACAGAGGCAAAAAAATGTAAGGAAAAAAAAAAAACAGAAGGGGCCTGCATTGGCTTTTCTTTTACAGGATGTTCTGGACAACTTTTTTTCAAACTTCAAAAAAGGAGATTCATAAACATGAGAGATATTTTAATTGGTCAAGTTTTGAATTTGTTTTCTGATAATTACGAGTTTGAGTTCTCTCATGATCATTAGAGACTTACATAATTATTAATTTTAGTATCCGTAAGATTAATTGAGATACACACAAACTGATCCAAATACCATAAGAATATGTTAACTCATAAGATGTTTCTCTTAAGAATCGCAAATATTTTGTTAACTATGTCAACAATCTTCTTGATTGATTGATTGAATTCTGGGAGAGTGGATGTCACAGACATGAGAGCACCATATTTCACTCCATCATGGAAGACTTAGAAAAGCTTTTCATCAGAGAGAATGTTTTTAATGATGATCACATCAGCATTTATATCAATAATTGTTTGGATAATGTCATTGAAGTTAGAGTAATGCACGTGAGTATGGATCAAGAGTGAGCCATTACATAAATAAAAAGGAATTAAATAAGAAATAAGGTATACTAATCAAAGTTAATATAAGATCTAGATTTAGAAAAGAAATCTAGATTTAAAATAAATTTAAAAAGGTTAAAAAAACTTAAAAATATGATATTTGAAAAAGTTTATAAATTTTTGGAAAACAGTATTGAAAACTCTTCCTTCACTCCACCCTTTTTTTATAGTGGATTTTTAAACCAAAACTGATACAAGAATTAATTCTCACCATTACTGATTTTGTTGATTACCCTACATAAAACCATAATTAAACCTCAATATTTTAGCTTTAGATTTGATTTTTTTAGCAAAAAAACTTGAGAGGTTTAAAAAGACTTTTTTGAAAGAAAACTGATCAAATTCATGAGCTGAACTGAATGAAATAATAGATTAGCAAAAATAGATCTTTAAAGGTCACAAAAAAAACCTAAAGACCCTAGCTCGAGTCGAGCCAAGCACTTGTATACGGGCTAAACCAATACAAAATTGCTTAGGTTCATTTATGTACTTACAACTTCCCCTTAAATAGACTTCAAGACAACCATGTATATTTTCTATGTGTGATATAAATTTTTGGGTTTTAATAAACATGTCAGCCAAGGGTTTTTAGATCAATTTTCTATTCACCCATAATTTATTTTAATCATGTTAATATTTTTTATTAAAGAACTTTTGTAGAAAATAATTTTCAACAAAATTTTAACTCTGAAAGTGAGTGAAACTCACTTTAAATCTAAACTCAAATATGTTCATTAACAATATTTTATTAAAACAAATCTCAATATTCCCTCACATGATTGAAATTATCTTACTACTATAAAAGACTCAAATATATATAGAGATATAATGATTCAGGGAATCATTACAAAAAGATGAGTAGTTTTTAGCTTTGAATATTTCTTAATAAAATACTATTACATTTACTCGGTTAAATAATGAATTTAATGTATTGAATTAGTTAAGATACGCGCAAGCTAATCCAAACATCAAAATTAATTAAATAAAAAAATGTATATAATTACGGATATCATAGCTCTAGATGCTTCTACTTTTGACTTACATGAACGATACACTCGATACAGCCAGTGTAGAGGGATAGGGAGAGGCAAAATGGCATAGCATAGCTTTCAGGAAACTCCTTAGCACAGTAATATTGGAAATGGAAATACAGATCAAATACCTTCTGAGGCCGTGTTCCCTACATACAGTACGGAGGGAAGGGGGGCTGTAAAGAGCTTAAAACAAAGTCTCACCGATTTAGGAAGGAGGGAAAAAAAAGAGAGGGAGGAATAAGGATGACATTCGTTATTGTTCAAAAAAATATGCATCAAGATCAATATAGTCATTTGTTTTTTGAGAGATCAGATTTTAAGTGATGGGGGAATCCATGGGGAACCCAGTTGACATTTTTTTTTTATTGTCTAAAGGAACACTATAGTGAATAATTTACATGAAAGCAAGGTCAGCATCTTGTTTATATCATTGCATGCCCAACTAAATGATGGTGAAAAAATGCTTCTGTGGAACTATAGCTATATGTTTTCTTTAGAGTGGTAATGTCTGCGATCATATTCATCATAACAATTATCATTTCAACACTCAATATCACAGTTCAAAAATGGAATGAATCATTGTCGGTAAAATAGAGTATGTGCATGGACAGTCATGACAACAACAGTGTTATTTGATGAAGAAATAGATAAATAAAAAAGAAAAATGTATAGAAAAACCTTTATGGACCTGCTGCAGAATGTTTTTGTTTCTTGGTGACTGACTTTGATTCATCAGGGGATTCAGGAGAAGAGACAAGTTGTTACTGTCTCAAAAGAAAAATGATGAGGTGTTTTTACTATTTCACAATTGTTCACTATGTGACGTATTATTATTGATTATAACAGTGATTTTTTAAAAAATTTCAATTTGATCCTCATTTTGTCTTTATTAGCTCAAATTATTATCCAATTGCATGTTTTTTTTAAAAAATAATTGAATTAAAAGAAAAGAGACTAAAGTGAAAAACACGGGTAAAATAGATGGTGTCTTTCAATTTTGTTTGAAAAGTACATTTGAGTCCCTCCATCTTTTTTAACTATTAGGTAATATATCCCTCTAATTGTAGAAAAACTAATTTTAGTACCAAACTTTTTTTTCATTGTTTTTCAGTCTTTTTTGGGTGAGAGGAGAGAGAGGAGATCATTGGATTCTGGCCTAAAGAGAGAAAGTTTTCTTTGCTACGATTCTAGCCACAAAAATGATAGATTTTTGTTCTAGATGATTTCATATGATGAGAAGAGTTTAAATTAGGTATTTTCTTTTACACTTTGAAAGTGCTTAAAAAAACATATCTGAGTTCGGAAAAATTTCAAGTTTTTAGTTGATTTTGGATTTTGAAGCTTTTTTTTTGCGCTTTTAGAGGTTATGGATTGATTTAACATTGTTATTAGAATGTTTTCTAGATGTTTTGAGTTGAAAATAGATTTTTAGAAGAAAAAAACAGTCACCTTAATTTTTCAACCGCCATAGTGATTGGAATATAGGGATTATAAACAACACATTATCTTTTTATATATATATTGATCAGGATGGATAACATGTCATCCGTCTCATTAACTTACAAAAATAATTAAGACCCCGTGTGGGCTTTTTTATTTAAACCAAGATCAATTATAATTTATGTCTTTTTGTCCAATTTTAACCTTTTGTTTTAAATTTGGTGAATTAGAATTTTTGTTCATTGATTTTAATTTCACCACCAAGATTTCTTTTGATACGAGGTTTAAAAATATGGATGACTTATTACTAAAATTATTGTTACTCTTTGAAGTGGAAAATTTATGAATAGTACGATTATTGATTGAAGATTTTTTTGATTGATGATTTTTTTCATCATTAGTTTCATTTAATTCATATACTTTTCTAAATCCAAATAATAGAATTGGATTTCTTTTTTATTTTAAAAATTTATTTATTATTTCTTTTAGAAATAAAATACCTTTGATGAACCAATTTTTTGTTTTTTTCAGTAAATATAGAAATAGTTTGATCTATATTAAGCCCAGATCTTTTTACAGTACAACTTTATATACTAGAATAACAAAAATTACTAGAATAACAAAAATAGATAGTATGGTAGTAAATATATTACTTTCTACCATACTTTCGGATCTCATAAAATCCTGCTGATTCTAGTTTGTTTATTTCAGCTAAAACGTAAAATTGAAATTCTTTTCATTTTATTTTGTTAATTCTTGATATTGATAAGAACTAAGAAGTCAAGTTTCATTCAAATTAATCACTTTGACTAACAATTTTTACATATGTTATAAGTAAAAAAATAGTAGGAATTAGAATGAACGGTGCAGTAGCAATAAATGCGAGAATATTTACTTCCATAATCTCATCGTTTTGTTTTTCTTTACTTCACAATAATTTAGGATTTAATCCCAAAAGAGATGAGAAATTTTTCACGTCTAAATTTAATGGGATGAATTCCATCACGATGATATCGAATCAGATCAATATCATAAATAATAATATCTAAATTCTCAAATCAATTTATCTTCGAGAGAAAGTAATTTTTAAAGGTACAAAAATCAACATAAAGCTATTTTATTATAAGGTTACTATTTAAGAGTTTTTAAATTGCAATTGACCTTACTAAATTATGTTTTTTTTTTCATCTCATTATGGTAGTGTGTCCAAAAGGTAGAAAATGGAACCTTGTGGGGGAAAGTTCCTTCTAAGAATTAAATGGAAAAATCATAATTTAGTGATTTAAATTGTTTAGTGATAATTATGTTTATCTATAAAGTAACTATTTAAAAATCGAGTCGATATCCATGGCTTCAAAATGCACTGCCATCCCTAACACACATATTTTTTGAGAAAATATTTTTCTTGTGATTTAAATATTTATCATGTATAGAACGTGAATTGTTAGATATAACATGAGTTGTGTGCTGCTCAACTACGCTTTTTTTTTTAACAGTTATTGCATTTTTTTTCTAGAAAAAAAAAAAGAATCATGCAAATTGGTAACACTATATATTATAATATGACTTGTGTAAATAAATGCTGTGCAATCATGATTGGAAAACAAAATAGTATAGTTTTGTAAGTTTGTGATATTGGAGATAATTAAAACATTTAATAAATAGTATAGTTTTATAAGTTTGGGATATTGGAGATAATTAAAACATTTAATAGCTAATAAGATGGTAAGCTAAATATTGTATTTTTATTGGATTTTGATTTTAGAAATCGAAGATCAAATCAATTAAGTTAAGTTGGTCTATCAATCCTTAGTACTGAGGTCTTGGACAAAAAGTTTAAATTATGAACACGGTATATGGTAAAAGGACTCAATGCATAAAATTAATAATCCGACGACCGAATTAATCATAACAATATAATATAGGGATGGTGTTACATGTAATTAACACTAAATACCGGGTCATTTCTGTCATTTTATGAACAACGGTTTTTGAAAAAGACTAGATTGTTTTATAAATAGCACCGTACAAGTTAGAACAACTAGTTTCCCTTGTCCATCCTTCTACAAATCCTTTCCCCTCGTTACCTCTCTTTCCCAGTCTATACCTTTTTTCTTCACGCGCCGCCTCTATTAAGATTGCCGACCACACACTCATCCGCGACCACCGTGTTCTAGATATCAAGATTCTTATGATATCATGATTTCAACAGATATCATGCAGTCATGTTGGAATTCGGAGTCGGAAGCTTGGACAGATCGCATCCTTTGTATCTGCTCATATCTACATGCTTTCAAATACTTCAAGAAAATCACATCACAGGCACGTTTGCCTGCTTCATTGTAATTATTTCAACAGCCATGCATGTGCTGAAAAGAAGAAGACTACAAAGTAGAAGTGTATATGATCTGTTAATTTCCTGACATTATTACTAGATAAATGATGATGCTATGGTTTATTTATGGGGAAGAATTGTTGATGGCAAAGGAAATCAGATATTCTTACTATTATATTCAATCTATATTATGCAATTTTCAATAAATAATGATATTTTTTATGTGATTGTAAAACCTGTGCTGATGGATTGGCTCTTCTGAAAATTAATATGTGATAATACAAACTAAAAAATATAAAAATATATGATACATGTAAAAAAAGACTGTTTGGGTCAAGTCTTGTTGCGTGGGCTAAGCCCGCTAGACCAGCAACCATAATGACTGCACCTATTTTTTCTTTCTCCTGATTTTTTTTTTCTAAATTTTTTCTCTCTCTCTTATCTTTACATAAATTCCTATAATATTTATTTATTCAAAAATAAATTACTGTTTGTCTAATAAAATATTCTTGTTTATATTTATTTTTGTGTTTTAAAAATGTTTTAAATTTTTTTATTTTAAATTAATTTTTTTTTGTATTTTGAGATTATTTTGATGCGTTAATATTAAAAATAATTTTTAAAATATAAAAAATATTATTTTAATATATTTCTAAATAAAAAATATTATAAAGAATAATTATAATCCAATTTCCAAACATGCTCTTTCACACCTTAACGCTATTGATTTTTACTGTACAATAACACAACCAATCAAGTGGCCTTCCCAGCAGCAACATTAGCTATTTGCTTGATAAGTGAAGCATCTTGGTCAAGTTTTCGGGGGAGAGAAAATAGTGGATTTTTATGATCATCATGATTTCAACAGATATCATGCAGGCAAAAATAAAAATCAATGGAGGTTTTTTTTTTAATTTATTTTTATCCTTCTGAAAGATATTTAATCAAGTTCAAACATACATCATCTAACCTAAAATCAATATCAACAGAAGAATCGTTATTGTCCCCAGGAAAATGCATCAAGATCAATATATTCATTTGTTTTTTGAAAGATCAGATATGAAGTGATGGGGGGATCATGGAACCAGTTGATATTTGTTGGGATTAGTCGAGAAATAAATTATATAATTTATTTTTATTTATTTTTTATAAAATTATTATTATTTCACATAAGTATTTATTTTAGGTTTGTGTTAAATTTTATAACTATATATTTAAAAAAAAATTGTAAAAGAAGCTATTAAACTTATAACACGGGTCGCTGGGGAACTAGGATAGATCTAATCTATCATTATTTTAATTTTTTTCCAAAACAAATGTAATTTTGAAATGTTTTTAAAAATTAAATTATATTTTTACTGATCATCAAGAATTGACTTGAACTTATGAAATTAATTAATTTAATTCGGGCTAACTCTCACGTGATTTAATTAAAAAGTCAACTAGGACAAATAGCTAAATTATAAGGTTTCAAGATAGACTGTTTAGCTAGATTTAATAATATAGTAAAAAAGTATTTATATTTTTAATATTTTTTTACATTTAAGAATATTAGTCTGATCCATGAAGGATTACGTGATAATAAACTAAAAATAAAAAAATTAAGAAAAGCAAAAACTCATTGATGAAAATTTTCCACTTGAGACCAGTAGAAAAACTGAATGATTTCATAAGATCTTAGTAAATTTTTAAGTAATTGTATTTTAATTAATTTTTTATTTTTATTTTTTTTGCTTATAAAAAAAAATATTGATTAACAATTGTAATCAATTTTTTCATTGATTAACAAGAAAGCAGTCATGTTGAAGGAGCAACGGATAATGGAGGGGAAGTCTAAGTTAAAGTTACGTCACATTTATTTATTTTTTCGTTTTAAAAAAATATATCCTGATTTGTTCAACTATATTATTACGTTGATTAATATGAAAACAAAATATTTGAATTTTTTTAATAAACATGGATGTTCAGTTAGTTTGCGTGTATCTCGACTAATTCTACAAGTCCTGAAATTAATAATTATGTAAATCTATAATGACCCTAAAAAAACTCGAACACATAATCTTTGAAAGTTAAGATATGTGATGTATTTATTTTTTATTTTTTATTTTTTATTTTTTTAATTAAATATATTTTTATTTTATTTTATTTTTTATCTCTCCTATTCTAGAACATTGACCAAACATAACCAAGGATATTTTTCTATCTCTTTTTCTCTGTGTCTCAAGGATTTTCTGATTTTT
>Ga0325414_1009656_pt1 | contig 10142 bp, 4 predicted proteins | sample PopdelMetagenome_8_FD_206183 | JGI IMG/M metagenome (GOLD analysis project Ga0325414, IMG submission 206183) | Populus deltoides microbial communities from Bellville, Georgia, United States - Leaf-PdKOR-R3 | ecosystem: Host-associated > Plants > Phyllosphere > Phylloplane/Leaf | place: USA...
TATGAACTTCTTACTCAAATAATAGATCACTCTCTTCTTTTTTCTAGACCCATCATCTTGCTTGAGCACACATCTCATTGCTTTTTTAGTTGTTGTCAAATATAGAATCAATAGTCTGCCAAAAATGAGAGGCATCAAGAAATAGTGGCGGAGCCACGTAGGGAAGGGGGCAATTGCCCCCTTAACTTTTTTTAAAAAAAATATTAATGTATTAGTTTAAGGAATTGTTACTGCAGGGAAGGAAAAAGGAAAGCTATCATTGTTTATAATTGTTGACATATAATATAATATATAATATAATATAATATAATATATATAGAGAGCTCATTTCATAATTTTTTTTCTTTTTCCCTTTTATTTCTATATCAAATTGATGGTGCCGGCTTTAAAATATAGAATCCCCTAACTAACAAACAAAGAGTATTTTTTGTTCCCTGTCTTTGCTGCGTTGTTCTTTTCATGAGTTGCTGTGCCGCTTTATTCTTTTCATGAGTTGTTGTTCTCTGCCTCTCTCGTATGCAAATTTCTTATCAAGTATAGGTAAGTAATTAATCTTTTTTGCCTTTTGCTTTATATTTTAGGTAAATTTTCTTTATTTTTTCTATTTATTTTATTGTTTAATTTTATTCTTTTATAATTAGTTATTAAAAATATTAGAGAACAATTATAATGTAAGTTTTTTCATTTTAAAAGTATTTTTAAATTAATTTTACTTGATATGAATTAGTATATATACTTTGAATTGATTTCTAATGTATATCTATATAATATAGTATATGTTAATAATTTGCCCCCTCATTGAAAAAATTCTGGCTCTGCCACTGTCAAGAAAGGCGGATTTTGCTAATACTGCTTGATTTGATCAAAAGTTCTTGGCATTCCTAATTTCATACCCTAGGATTTTTCTTTCAAAAGAGTCGGAAGATTGGCTCACAAGTTGTTGCCATTTGAGATATAAATCGAGCAATGTAATTCAAACGACTTAAAAATCATCTTACTTCTTTTTCTATTTTAGGTGCTGGCATGGCCTGAATTGCTTTTACTTTATAAATGTCGACTTCAATACTTTGGCTACTCACTATAAATCCTAGTAGTTTTCTATGTTTGACCCTAAATGAGCATTTTATAGGGTTCAGCTTCAACTGATACTTTCTCAACCTTTCAAATGACTTTCTCAGATTCTAACAATGGTTTTCTCCCTCCTTTAATTTAGCAATCATGTTGTCAACATACACTTCAATTTCTTTATGCATCATGTAATGGAACAGAGTTATCATTGCCTTTTTTATTAGTGGCCCCAACATTTTTCAGTCCGAATAACATCACTTTATAGCAAAACGTTCTCAATGGAGTAACAAAGGTTGTCTTCTCTTTATATTCATTGGCCATTTTGATCTGGTTGTACCCATAGAAACCAACCATGAAGGAGTAAATTGAGCTTTACATCGTATAGTCAACCAAAACATCAATGTATGGAAAAATAGAAGTCATCTTTCGAACTTACTTTATTTAAATCCATGAAGTTTCACATACCCTTATTTTGCCATATTTCTTGGGAACTATCACTATATTAGATACCCATTGGGAATACCTAACCACCTTAAAAAAACCACCATCATATTGCCTTTCTATCTTAGCTTTTACCTTGAGCACCATATCTGAATGAGTTCTTCGTAGTTTGTGCTTTATATGTATATTTCTTTAATTTAATGGCACCTTGTGTACTACAATGTTAGTATCTAAACTAGGCATATCTGTGTAAGACCAAGCAAATCAACATATTCGCATAGAAGCGAGATCAAGTTTCCCTTTTTTCTAACAATAATTAAAGTCCCTATTTTCAATTCTCTTTCATCCTACCATGTACCGACATTAATTGTCTCTAACTCTTCTTTTGTTGGTTTCCAAGTTCGCTCTGATTGTTCTAGTAACTTAGCGAATTATTTTACATCATTATTTTCCCATTCATTTTCCACCATTGCAATTGTGTATTTATCAAAATTTTGTCATTCATTCTCATTGTAATGTGCTCATGATTTTATGGATTATCTGCTTTCAGATTTCCTGAAAACAAAAGGTGTTTTAGTGTAAGTGTGTATTTTGCAAAGATGAAGAGATAAAACAATTTATGAAAATGCATAATCTTATTGATAAAAAAAAAAAGCTCAACTACAATGAAAACTATATGTTAACATCTTGAGCCAAGATTGCAAACTTAGTATGAAAGCAAAGACAAACACATAAAAAAATGAATATTGACCATTAATTCTCATGAATTAAAATTTTTAGGGGTTATTGAGATATTGACCAAATTCTCATGGATTCAGTAAAGTAATTATTGAATCCAAAATGCATGCAAATATATATTTTTTGAATTTTGCATAAAAATGATAAAACACCTCATTGTGTGTGTGTGTGTATTTGTAAGGCCATGTTTGGCAACTTTTTTTTCTTTAGAGAAACTGCTAAAACAGGCCTAAGTGTGTGGTTATCAAACACCTCCTTAGGCCAAAAACTAATTTATCAAGATGTCAAACCAAACATGGCCTTAAATGTCTGACCCGATTTTTACTCGACTGAGTTGAGTGATCAAGTTGACTTGAAAAACAAAAAAAAACTAATTAACATAAAACAAATTCTTGGATAAAACGGATCAAACACATAACAAATGAACACGGTGAACATTCAAGCATAAACCTAGCAACGTGTAACCCAAACCAAACCAAATTTCAAGCAAACAAAGGCATGGTTTTATTCGCAAACATGCATGGATCAAGAATTAAGCGTAAAAAACATCGATTATCAGTCAAAAGCCACGATTTGATAAAAATGTATTTCGGACAATCAAAAGAAATCTAGAATCTAAATGTATAAATTCGTGTTATTGGTGTATTTTAAACTTAGATTATTTGTTAATCAAGTTGTTTGAAGGGTTATATGCAAATAAATGGACCAAAAAAGGTCCAAATCATAAAGCTAAGGCAATGTTCTTTTCAAGAACATGAAGAACACTACCTTGGAAACCCAGAAAAAGCTAGCCACTATCCAACCTATAATGGTCATTTTAGGCCTCTAAAATATTTTTTTTCTTCATTCTAAAAAACCATATTATCAATGTCAACCATAGTTGAAAAAAAAACTATCAAAAACAATAAATCATCAAAAAACATGCAAGAGATTCAAAATTGCCAACTTAAAAAAGCCTATACATTTATGCAATTTAGATTCAAAATATTCTTCTAAACCTTTAATAAGAGCCAAACAAAACTTAGAAACCTAGAAACATGTACCACCCAACACACAAAAAAACATCATAACCTTGTTGTTATATTTGGCAAATTTCAAATCAAAATAAAGTGTAAACGTAACATATTAAGGCAATAATCATCATGTCAACACATTAAAAAAAAATTGCATTTAAACAATAAAAAAAATCCAACAAGTCTCATGGACTCCGCTTTCAAAGCTTGAAGAATATACCTTTCAAGCTTGAAATCTTCAAAAGGAATAGATTTCTGCTACTACCTTCCTTTCTTCTTATCTCTAAACCTATAAAGAACAAATGGGTCCTTTTGTGCTCGTGAGCTTGATTTTGGATTCTTTTAACCTTAACCAAATTTCTTCCACATTTCTTTCTCATTTTTATCCTCTTTGCTCTTATGATTATCTCTCCTTTTATAGGTTGATTCTGAGCTTCTAAATGAGTTTGTTGGGGTTTTAACAAACAAAAACTAGGTTGGTTTTATCACAAGGTAAATGGTTTTGGATTTAGATTGCTTTGTAACAAACTTGGAGCCTAAGGTGAAGTATTTCACCTTTTTTTTTTCTTGAGAGAAGTGTTTTCAGCCTTTGATTGGAACCTTTCTGGGATTTTTTAAGTGTGAACACATGAAAAAGTTGGGTGGTTTTGTGCGAATGAGTATCTTGATTAAGGCTGACTGGGTTGGCCACTTTCATGGCTTCGCTGGAAAAGCTCTGACGTCAACGTTGCCCTGAGACTACCTAAACTTGGTAGAGGGGTGCATACCTTTCGATTTGATCCATTCTTGCTCAATTCTGAGGTATTTAGCTCCACATACATTCATTTAAAAGTGTCAACCCAATTAGCGTAGAACCTGAAAATGCAATGATAGCTGATCGGAGACAAGATGTTGTTGAGATCATTGAAAAAAATGGAATGTAATAATTTGATTTCATGGAAATAAGGTTATGAGGGATGTTTCTTAGTTAAATAATGGTGGTTACAGCCTTAGAAGTGGTCGAAAATGCCGCATTCATTCGCCTAAGTTAAACTCTCTTAATTAGCAAAAACTATCGAATAAAAAGATGTATAATGGTTGAACGATGCATCGTCTAGGCTAAACTCTATAAATTAGGGTTTTTCATTTTGGATTTAGAAAACTTCAATTTAATCCCTAATCTTTCAATTTCTTTGGATTTCATCCATAATTGCCTCCTGAACTCTTAATTTCATACAATTTCACCCCCTGTCAAACTCAATTGCCAACCCCAAAATTGAGCGCTTTTTACAATGTAATCTTTGGTTTTTAATTTGTTTAATTGGACCTCCAATTAACCATCAAACTTTAAATTTTCTTCAATTTAGCCCCTGATTTCACCAATTTCATACTTTAAAGTCTTGTGTGTCCTACAAGTTGGTCCTTGCTTTTTGATTTGTTCAATTGGGTCTTTAATTGCCCATCAAACTTCGAAAGTTATGCAAATAAACCCTTGATTTGATCAAATTAACTTTTAAAAATTGCAATTTGACCCCCAAAATTTATTTTCTTCTAATTAAAACCTAAATTGACTTCAAAACGTCAATTTTCTTACAATTAAACCGTCTATAAATTTGATTAAGCCTTGAAAAAAATTTCAATTGAGTCCCTAAACATCCATATATATATATATTTGATTTTCTTCCAACATTTCTTTCAATTTTTTTGTATTATTTTTTATGTGGGGCTCTAAAATGGATAACAAAAAATGTCCCTTCTTTACAATGACTTGTTTAGTGCTTTGCATAGTAAGTTTGTAAAGACAAACTAATTGTTCTTCCAAAACTTATCTTCTTGAAGCTTCTAGTTCAGTTGACTTGAAACTCTGTCTTTGCAACAATCCTTTCAACCAGAACTATGATCAAATTGTTTACAACTTGGGTAACCTCAAATCTCAATTTGGTAATTCCCTTTAACCAGAATCAAAAGCTCTTTCAACCTGAGATCCCAATTTGGAGATCCCCTTTAACTAGAATCAAAATCTAAAAACCAGCTCAACTAACCTGAAATCTCAATCTGGCGATTCCCTTTAACTAGAAACAAAGCCTATGTCAACCTAAGATCTCTATCTGACAATCTCCTTTAACGAGAACCAAAATATGAAAAATATCTTGGCTAATATGAAATCCCAATAACGATGATTTTCTTTAACTAGAACCAAAAGCTCGATCAACTTGAGATCCCAATCTAGCAATCTCCTTTACCTAGAACCAAAAAATCTTTAAAACAGCTTAGCTAACCTGAAATCTCAATCTGATGATTCCTTTTAACCAAAACAAAAAATGTTGCCTTTAGCTTAATTAAACTGAAATCTCAATTTAGAGACTCCTTTTAACTAGAACATTACTCTTTGTCTTTAACTCGATCAACTTAAAATCCCAATTCAGTGATTCCCTTTAACCAGAACCAAAATGTTTCCTTCAGCTTAATTAACCTAAAATCTCAATCTAGAGACCCCCTTTAACCAAAACCTTGGTCTTTGTTTTTAGCTTGGTCAACCTGAAATCCCAATCTTGCGATCCCGTTTAACCAAAATTAAAATGTTTTGTCTCCTCTTTTAGCTCAGCTGACCTGAAACCTTGAATCTCAGTGATCCCCTTCAACTAGAGTTTTCCAAAGACCCTTTTTTTATTGGTTTTTGACTTGTCTAAGTCCGATTTCAAGAATTATTTGTAAAATAAAAAAACCTGTGCAATGTTTTAGGGTTAAATGCATGCATTTTAAGGGCTTTTTTTTATTACTTGTTTTGTTTTAGGACATAAATCTTTTTTAATAAAAAAAACTTTAAAAGAGTTTTGTTTATTCATGAAAACTGAAACTTTCAATGTAATTATCAAAATAGTTCCTTAAGAAAATCCCCTTGAGAGTTTTATCGGATCTCAAAATATGATTCGTCTATAGGTCAGGCTTTTACCTGATGTAACCTTAATTCAATTTTAGTTTTTCAAAAAGGTTTCAATTATTTACTTGAAGAAATTTGTATAGAAAATTGTTTTTGCCTCATTTTAGAATATACAATTTTCTTGCATGGATAAAAGCAGGTGGCTACTCATTTATCACATCATGTGAACAGTAAGATCACCGTTTATCAAACAAGGTTGTGTGTGCTTAATTAGAAAGGACTTCTAAAGGCACGCAATGTAGGCTATGACTATGGCTATAGTTATGAGCTATAAAAGAAATATATGTTTTTTAGGCTCAAAAAGTATTTAAGGGTTTAAAAACTTAGAATCATTTTTCTTCTATCTCTTTTCTCTTGTGAGGCTATCTCGTGGACTTTGTTCGGATAGACTCTTTTTCTTAATGAAGAGTCTTGCTTCAAGATCTTTGCCTCGGTCTTAGAACGTTAAACCATTATTTTCTCTTTCTTTTACTTCTTCCTTTTTTATTTTTCTTCTTTTTATTTTTTGTTTCCTCATTCTTGTCCTTCTCTTTTTATGACGATGCCCCCTAGTGTTAGGTTCTGACTTTCATAGATCCATGTGTGTATTATGACAGCTTGCTCTTATTTTTCTCTTTTTTTGCCCCTCAATGTAGAGTGTGATCCTAGTCAGGGTTTTTGTGAAGAAAAACTTATTCAAACTCAAATAGGAACCACAAGGGATATATTCTTAAAAAGAGAAGGGACAACGTAGATGGTCTTTCCTCATCTCAAAACACATGTCATTAGTATTGATAAACCTTGTACTTTTTTCTGAAAGAACTTGTAGGTGATTACAGAGTTACTACCAACCATTTATCCAGAGACAGGGTTCCATCTCATAGTTAGCTTTGGTTTATTTGGTTTGGTCACCTTTTAATCGAGAATTTCTTAAATCTTATCTTTGTTAAATAATATTTATGTAGTCTTATTTATTAAGGGTAGAATAGTACTTTCAGTTTAACCTATATATACGTTAGCTGTATTTAGGTTAAGACTAAGCATTCATAATATACAGATTATTCAGAATTCTAGCCTCCTTTTGGTATTTGATCTCAATTATTTTGATATGGTATCAGAGCTAGTTTTATGGAACGAGGCTTAATCCCGAACACAACTTCATGGATCCAACTCTGCGGTGAGTTGGTTGGGGGTTTGCAGGGGGCAACACGCAAAATTTGGTATTTTGTCAGTTTCTGTAATTATTTTGGTATTTCATCTTCCCTTCAGCTTTTGCAATTTGGTATTTGCGTTCAGTTTTTGCAAATTTTTTTTGTGTTTTGGAGTAATCGTATAATTTTGAGAAGATATTTGTTTAGTTTCTGCAATCTTTGTTCAGTTTTTGCAATTTGGTATTTTGTTTTCCATTGCTTTTGCATTCTGGTTCTCTGTGTTTGTTAATTATGGCTACTGAAAGAGATGATTCGCTTCAGTCTGTGAGTGTGAGGTTGGATGGGAAGAATTATTCGTATTGGAGTTATGTAATGCGAAATTTTCTTAAGGGTAAGAAAATATGGGGGTATGTTAGTGGAATTTATACGATACCTAAGAATATTGAGGAGGGGGATGCTGTTTTGATAGATACATGGGAAGCAAATAATGCAAAGATCATTACTTGGATCAACAATTCTGTTATTCACGCAATCAAATTTTATAAAATAATATCAATTAGAGAATGACATACAAGCTCTTCATCAGAAAAATATGAGTATTCAAGAGTTTTATTATGCTATGACAGATCTTTGGGATCAATTGACTCTTACAGAATCAGCAGAATTAAAAGCATGTTGTGCCTATATTGAGCGTAGAGAGCAGCAACGATTGGTACAATTTTTAAAAACACTTCACAGTGACTTCGAAAGACTTAGAGGTTCAATTCTGCATCGTTCTCCATTGCCTTCTATTGATTCTGTTGTCAGTGAATTATTGGCTAAAGAAATACGTCTTCAGTCTTATTCTGAAAAGGGAATTCTTTTTGCTTCAAATCCTTCTGTACTAGCAGTACCTTCTAAGCCATTCTCTAATCATCATAACAAGCCTTAAACAAGGGTTGGCTTTGATGAGTGCAGTTTCTGTAAGTAGAAAGGTCATTGGAAGGCTTAATGTCCTAAGTTGAGACAACAAAATCAAGCTTGGAAGTCTGGCAATCAATCACAATCTAATGCTCATCGACCACCTCAGGGTTATAAACCACCACACCACAATACTGCAACAGTAGCTTCCCTAGGCTCTATTACCGACCTTAATACTTTGGCTGAGCAATTTCAGAAGTTTCTCTCCTTGCAGCCACAAGCAATGTCCGCTTCTTCTATAGGTCAGTTGCCTCATAGTTCCTCAAGTATGTCACACTCTAAATGGATCTTGGATTCTGGTGCTTCCCATCATATGTCTCTAGATTCCTCATATTTTATCTCTGTGTCCCCTTTGTCCTCCATTCCTGTTATAACTACTGATGGCACTCCTATGCCCTTAGTAGGTGTTGGTTCTGTTGTCACACATCACTTGTCTCTCCCTAATGTTTATCTTATTCTAAAACTCAAATTAAATCTTGCATCTGTTGGTCAAATATGTGATTCTGGTGATTATTTAGTCATGTTTTCTGGTTTCTTTTGGTGTGTACAGGATCTGCATTCTCAGAAGCTGCTTGGGACAGGCCGTAGGAAGAATGGACTATATATTTTGGATGAGTTAAAAGTGTTAGTTGTTGCTGCTGTCACTGCTGCTACTACTGTTGATTTGTCTTCCTTTCATTTGAGTCTTTCATCTTCTAGTTTTTATTTATGGCATTCCTCTCTAGGTCATGTTTCGTCTTCTCGTTTGAGATTTTTGGCATCCACAGGAGTTTTAGGAAATTTGAAAACTTATGACATTACAGATTGTAGTGGATGTAAACTGGCAAAATTTTCAGCTTTACCTTTTAATCGAAGTATTTCTATTTCATCTTCACCATTTGATTTGATTCATTCTGATGTATGGGGACCTTCTCCTGTTACCATAAAAGGAGGGTCTCGATATTATGTCTCTTTTATTAATGATCATACTCGTTATTGTTGGGTTTATTTAATGAAACATTGTTCTGAATTCTTTGAGATATATGCAGCTTTTTGAGCTCTTATCAAAACTCAACATTCTGCTGTGATCAAATGCTTTAGGTGTGATTTGGGTGGGGAATACACCTCTAATAAATTTTGTCAAATGCTTGCCTTAGATGGAACAATCCACTAAAATTCATGTACAAATACTCTTGAGCAAAATAGTGTTGCTGAAAGAAAACATAGGCACATTGTCGAAACTGCTCGTTCTCTCTTGTTGTCTGCTTTTGTTCCTAGTGAGTTTTGGGGAGAAGCTGTTCTTACTGCTGTAAGTTTGATTAATACAATTCTATCTTCTCATAGTTCGGGTTTATCTCTTTTTGAAAAGTTATATGGGTATGTCCCTAATTATTCCTCATTTAGAGTCTTTGGTTGTACTTGTTTCGTTCTTCGTCCTCATGTAGAACGCAGTAAGTTATCCTCTCAATCCGCTATTTGTGTCTTTCTGGGTCATGGTGAAGGTAAAAAGGGGTATCGTTGTTTTGATCCAATAACTCAGAAATTTTATGTGTCTCGTCATGTTGTCTTCCTTGAGCATATACCTTTCTTTTCTATTCCATCCACTACTCATAGCCTGACAAAATCTGATCTTATTCGTATAGATCCTTTTTCTGAGGATTCTGGTAATGATACCTCTCCCTATGTTCGATCAATTTGTACTCATAACTCTGCAGGTACTGGTACTTTACTCTTTGGCACACTTGAAGCTCCATTCTCATCTACAACCCCTCAAGCTTCATCTGAGATTGTGGATCCACCTCCACGTCAGTCCATCCGCATTCGTAAGTCCACAAAACTACCAGATTTCGCTTATTCTTGTTATTCTTCATCATTTACTTCCTTTTTAGCTTC
>Ga0325414_1009662_pt1 | contig 10140 bp, 9 predicted proteins | sample PopdelMetagenome_8_FD_206183 | JGI IMG/M metagenome (GOLD analysis project Ga0325414, IMG submission 206183) | Populus deltoides microbial communities from Bellville, Georgia, United States - Leaf-PdKOR-R3 | ecosystem: Host-associated > Plants > Phyllosphere > Phylloplane/Leaf | place: USA...
TAGTCCCTTTTATGTAACGAAGAACTCTCTTTACAACTTGTTGGTGTAACTCAGTTGGCCTTTCCATGAATTTGCTGATTAAACTTACCATAAAACCTAAGTCTGGTCTGGTGGCAGTCATATACATGAGGCTGCCCACCATTTGCTTGTATGTCGTTGCACCAACACTTACCCCGCCTTCATCTTTTACAAGTTTGAAACCCGGTATAATTGGATTTTTGACAGGATTGCAGTTTCTTATGCTAAATCTTTCAAGCACCTCATTAGCATATTTCCTTTGATTGATGAAGATCCTTTCACTATTTTGCATAACTTCCACGCCAAGAAAATATTTCATTCTCCCAAGATCAGACATGTCAAACTCCTGTTTCATAGAGTTCTTGAACCTTTCAAACATTGCTATATTATTCCCTGTAAAAATAAGATCATCAACGTATAAACTTACAATAAGACATTTCCATTCCACTGTCTTTATAAACAAGGTATGTTCACTCGGACATCTTTCAAAACCTTCTTAATGAAATAAAACTCAAATTTGTTGTACCAAGCTCGAGGAGCTTGCTTGAATCCGTATAGAGCTTTCTTGAGTCTATAAACCTTGTCTTCTGCTCCTTTTATTTCATAGCCTCATGGTTGCTCAATAAACATTGCCACGTTCAGCTCCCCATGCAAGAATGCACTTTTCAAATCGAGCTGATACACATCCCAACCTCTGCAAAAAGCAAGAGCTAGGATCATTCGAATGGTATCCCATCGAGCTACAGGTGCAAAGACTTCGGTATAATCAATTCCAAATTTCTGTGAGAATCCCTTTGTTACAAGCCTCCTTTTGAGTTTATCCACTTTCCCATTCTCATTTAGCTTGGTCTTAAAGACCCATTTTGCTCTAATTTGTTTGGCTCCAATTAGAAGTGTAGTCAGCTCCCAAGTTCCATTCTTCTCGATGGATTTGATTTCCAAATCCATTGCTTCTCTCCACTTCGGGCTTTTGGCAGCTTCTTCAAAGAATATTGGATCATTAGAGGCTATAAACAACATTAAATTAATTTCTTCATCTAAGTCAGATAACCCTTCACCACTTATATAATCCTGCAAGTAAGCTGGTGTCCTTCTAACTCTCCCTTGAATTGGACTAGAAACGTCTTTGCTTGATGATGAACCTGAGCTAGTAACACTGTCTTCAACCCGCTGCTCTTTTTTTATAGCATTATCTTCAACCTGCTGCTTTTCTTCTTCATTTGCATATTCTGGTTGCAAATTATCTTCATTTCCTCACTCAAGAATTGGACTCCTAGTTTCTTCGGTACCCCAATCCCACTTCTTGTCTTCTTCAAACACCACATCTCTGCTCACAATAATTTTTGTAAACACTGGATCATACATTCTATAGGCTTTAGATTCCTAACTCAAACCCAAGAAGCCTAGATTCCTAACTCAAACCCAAGAAGACACATTGAAGGCTTTTATCATCAAGTTTCTGCCTGTTTTTGTTAGGAATATGAACATGTCCAATGCAACAGAACACTTTGAAGTGTTTTATTGATGGCTTGAACCCATACCATGCTTCCTTTGGTGTTTTGTCTTTTACAACAAAAATAGGACTTCGGTTGAGCAAATGAACAACCCAGTTGACAGCTTCTGACAAAAATTCTTTCGGTACAAGCTTCTTTGTCAACATACAACATACCATATTCATAATTGTCCGGTTCTTTCGCTCTGCAACCCCATTTTGCTATGGGGTATAGGCTGCTGCGAGTTGTCTAACAATACCATTAGAGTTGCAATACTCATTAAAATCAAACGAGGTAAACTCCCCACCTCGATCAGTTTGGAGACAACATATAACATTTGCATATTCTTTTTCTACTAGACTTTTGAATTTTTTGAACATGACAAGTGTTTCTGATTTGAGATTAAAAAAAAAAGGTCCATAACTTTCTGCTGTAATCACCTGTAAATGTGAGTATGTATCTCTTATGGCTATTTGATTCAGGTGTAATGGGACCACAGATATCGGCATGTATGAGTTGCAACTTCTGTGTAGCTCTCCATATATTTTTTCTAGGAATGGTTTCTCGATGTTGTTTTCCTGTCATACATACTGTGCAAACATCAGAGGACTCACTGAGATGAGGCATGCCCTTCACCATTTTCTTACAAAACAAGGTACTCAAGCCCTTGAAATGTAAATGCCCATATTTACGATGCCACAAATCAGTTAGACCTTCAGATGTGGTCTTGAAGCATGTAGGAATAAAGACCTGAGCTTGCACCTGTGTTTCTCTTTCAACCAGAGGATAAACATCCGATTAGCAGACATTTGAGTACTCATAATCAACCCTCGTTCATGATGATAAATTTTGCAATCTCTATGTTGCATTAGAATAGCCAGATTGCGTTCTTGTAGCTGACCAATACTAAAAAGATTATTTTTGAGCTCAGGTAAGTAAAATACATCAGTAATCATCTGATTTGTGCCATTAACTTGAAGCTTGATGTTTTCTTTCCCCATTACAGCCATTTTGGTGTCATTGCCAAGCTTCACAACCTGCCAAAAAGACTCATCTAGATGAAGAACCACTGCCTATCACCCATCATATGATTGCTACAGCCCGAGTCAAGAAACCACATTGTTTCTTTAGAGTTGTTAAAATCTGTTTGAGCCATCAACAACATTTCTTCTTCTGCATTTATTTCAGCATAATGAGCTCCTTTTTCCTAACTAGGACATTCATATTGAAAGTGTCCTAGCTTGTGACACTTGTAGCACTCCACAAGTGCTTTGTTAAATCCATGTCTACCTTTACCTTTTCCACGACCTCGAGATGCACTTCGACCACCTCTACTTCTTCCTCCTTCATATGAAACATTCAGAGCTTGTTCATCATTTTGAATATGACGGTTCATTCTTTGTTCATGAACAAGTAAGCTGCTTTGAAGTTCATCTATGGTAAGTTGGCTCAAATCGTTAGAGTCCTCTACTGAACATACCACATAGTCAAATCTGGAAGTCATTGATCTCAAAATTTTCTCAATGATCATGACCTACTCCATCGTCTCACCATGAACTTTCATCTTATTCACAATAGTCAATATCCGAGCAAAGTACTCATCCACTTTCTCTCCTTTCTTCATCTGCAGCACCTCAAATTCTCTTCTTAAAGCTTGCAATTGAGCTCTTTTGACTTGTGTTGATCCCTGATATTTCTGCCTTATAGAGTCCCATATACTCTTAGCACTTTCTTTATCAAGGATAATCTCCATGATAGTGCGATCAATGGCCTGAAACAGATAGTTCTTCACCTTTAAATCTTTGATTTGGAGTTGTTTTTGTGCCTCGGTTAGCACAGCTCTATCTTCTGCTACTGAGAAAACTTCTGTTTCTATCAAATCCCAGTACTCTTTTGAATGAAGAAGGTTCTTCATGTGCATAGCCCAGTGGACATAGTGACCATCAAATTGAGGAATGGCTGCTTGAACATATTTATCTGTGGCCATCTCAGACTTTTCATTCCTATCTCAATTTGGTGTAATCCTCACTAAGTGTTTTACTTACCAGGTGTTTCACTCTTTCTCTCTTGTTAGGAATTGTAATTCCAAAACTCTCAATCAGGTCCCTATGTGTTGAGGCTCTGATACCAATTGTTATTTTCGTCAGTTCATAACTACACAAATGAATGTTAAAAGCAAAAGGCATATAATTGCAGTTGAAGAACTAAGGCTTTATATCAGCCTTTACACAACAGGAAAAATAACAGAACCACTAAAGACGTGGTCAATTGGTTACAAAAGAATCAAATCTAAACTGAGGTCTTAAAAATCAGGACATTATTAACCAAAACAGCAACATCTAAGAGACTAAATCAAACTGAACTTAGTCAATAAAAGAACCCAACAGAATTTGCCCAAAAATTTAAATTAGGATTGTTCTTCAAATTGGTTATTTAAAGCTTTGTTCTTTTTAATTTCGTTTAAATTTATCCTTATCATAATTTGAACCTTGAAAATTAAAAAAAAAACCCATTGTTCCTGTTTTGGTTCATTACAACTTGGTATCAGAGTGACGTTCCTTAAAAAAAAAATGACAAAAGACATTAGAGTTTCTTAGTTGATAGAAATAGTAGCAGGAATAAAGTAACAACAAGACGCTCAACAACAAAATCAATAGAATCAATAACATGTTTTGGAAGATATAGTTCAACAGCCGAGAATCATGCCAACTAAGATGGACCAACTATTTAAGGCTCTAGAAAAATGGTCAATGAATTCACTACCTACTTCCCCCACGAGATTTGTCAATGGTTATAAGGGATATAAGGTGGTCTCATATAAAGAGCACCGACTAATTCAACCTATATCTATTTGATTGAAATTTCCATGATTCAATGGTAAAGACCCGATTGGTTAGGTCTGCAAGGCAAACTAATTTTTTTAATTTCCACAATACATCACCACCTTATAGGTTATTTATAGCCAATTTTCATATGGAAAGGAAATTGATCTCATGATATTGAAAATTGAAGGAGACATGAGTCGTTACAAGTTGGGAAACTTTTATAACAGCTCTCCAGATCCAATTTGGAATTTCATCATACCCTATGGAGTCCCTCATCAATTTAAGATTGAAGACATCAGTTGAAGCCTACAAGACCTCGTTTGAAGTCCTTTCAAATCAGGTCAAAGGACTCTTTGATTCACATGACTTAGTTGTTTTTTAGGAGGGTTAAAAGATGAGATCAAGTACGAGTTTAAGACACTAAATCCTTATAATCCGGTGACTGCTTATGGGTTGGCCAAAATACAAGAAGAAAAATTAGCTATTATAAGGAGTGCTTAGAGACCCAACCCAACAGGGACTCAAACGAGGAATCAATCTTAGTCTCAGCCTAGTATGGATGTTAAATCTTCAATACCACTTCACAAACTCACCTCGACCCAAATTAAAGAGAAGAGGGATAAAAGGCTTTGTTTTAAGTGTAATGAGGATTGGGCTTTAAACTACTAGTATGATGGATCGAAGATTTAATTGATTGAAGAAGTTGAAGATGAAAATGAGGAAGGATTCTCTAACTTCCCTAGAGATCTTATCAACTTGGGAGATCTTAAAGAAGGGTATACATAAGAGGTAGGAATTTCGCTTCATGCAATTATAAGGAGTCCAAAACCTAAAACTATAAGGTAGAAGTTAAGATAAATGGTTAGATTTTTGTTGCATTAATTGACACATGAAGAATACCCAATTTCTTGCATCCAAGGGTAGCAAAGAGAGTTAGGATAGGAGTTTTAAGAAATAGACTAATTAGAGTGAATATTGTAGATGGTACAAAAGTTTGGAGGAAAGGTAGTTGTTTAAATATCATGATTTCCACTCAATAGGCCCAATCTATTATACAAGCCCATACCCTTCAATTAAGGGGTTGTGATATAGTTTTAGTGATCCAATGGCTCAAGACATTTAGGCTGATTTTATGGGACTTCACTGCTTTAACTATGGATATCCAAAATAATAGCCAAAAGATCCAAATTAAAGGGATATAGATCCAGTAATCAAAAGTGGATTGCGTGCTAATATTTTTATAGGAACTGCACATAGTGGTTTGAGATTGATTCCACAGGTTTAAGAAATGGAGAATGTTCAAGCTTTGGTTTCTAGAGAAGTAGAGGACTTTATGAATTCAAAGAGGTTTTTGAGGAACCTAAGAGCCTACATCCTAACAGATCTCACAACCATTCAACTATGTTGAGGGAGGGAACTTATCCTATCAATGTAAGGCCTTAGAGGTACTTTTATTATTAAAAGACAAAAATTAAAAAGCTGGTCAAGGAATTACTTGAATTGGGCACGATAAGACCCAATCAAAGACCTTTTTCATCACTAGGCTTATTAGTTAGGAAGACAGATGGCTCAAAGTGAATGCGTGTTGACTATTGGGCTCTCAATAAGAAAACAATAAAAGAAAAATATCCAATTTCGGTGGTAGAAGAATTTTTAGATGAGCTCTTTGGTTTCCAGGTTTTTTCCAAATTGGACCACGATCTAGTTTCCATCATATTAGGATGAAAGAGAAAGATATTTGCAAAACTGCTTTCAGAACTCATAAAGGGCATTATGAGTTTTTTGTAATGTCATTTAGGCTTACCAATGCCCCCTCAATATTTCAAGGATTAATGAATGAAGTTTTTCGGCCCTACCTTAAGAAAGTTTTAATGGTTTTTTTACGACATATTGGTTTATGGCCAAAGTGAAGATAAGCATACTAATCACATAAGCTTGGTATTGGAAACACTAATGCAACATAAAATCTATTCCAAAAGGTCTAAATATTGGTTTACTTGTGAAGAATTAAAACACCTTGGCCATATTATATCAAGGAAAGGCATTTGGATCGAGCCATTAAAGATGGAGTCTATGGTTAAGTGGCTCAAACCAGGAACCTTGAAGTCGCTGAAGGGTTTTTTTACGCCTAACAAGTTATTACCGAAGATTTATTAAGGATTCTAGGGCCATAACATGCCCACTAATTATGCTTTTGAAGAAATGAGATTTTAAGTAGTATCAGAAGTAAACTAGGCCTTTGAAAAACTAAAAGAAACAATCATTACCCTATTAGTCCCAGCACTTCTAGATTTTAATTAGACGCTTATAATGGAATGTGACACTTTAGGTACAAGCATTAGAGCAACATTAATGCAAGGAGAAAGACTAATTTCCTATTTCAGCAAGGGTTTTAAGGGTAATGAGTTACTTCTATCCACATATAAAAAGGAGTTTCTAGTTTTAGTCTCAGTAATTTAGAAATGGAGACCATAGTTTTTAGGGCAGGCTTTCAAGGTTAAAACAGATCAGCAACGCTTGAAGCACCTACTGAAACAAAGGATTGGAACCCAAATACAACAAAAGTGGCTATCCAAACTAATTAGTTATGATTTTATGGTAGATTTATGAGTAGATGCCCTATAAAAAAACATTGATAATTTAGAAGAAGGTATGTTATGGGCTGTTCCTAAACTTTTAGTTAACTGGGTAGATTAGTTGAGAGGTAGCTATAAGTTTAATCCAGAGGTCTAAGAGACAGTGCATCGATTAGAAAAAGCAGAAAATATACATTTAAATATCAATTTAAGAGGGGAAGGGGTGTTATATATTATAAGGATAGGATTTACCTAAGCAAAACTTATCATATTGAAGAGACTATTAAGAACTATGTTGATGATAACCCAGTATCAGGACATTCAGACTATGAGAGGATACTAAAGAGGGTTAGAGGAGACTTCTTCTCGGTTGGAATGGAATTAGAAATACATGCCTATATCAAATGATGTGATGTTTTTCAGAAAGCTAAATGTTAAGACATAAGGACATCTGGGCTTCTACAGCCCCTGCCTATACCTAATAAGTCAAGGTCCTCTATATTTATGAACTTCAATGAAGGAGTGCCTAAGTCTAACCACTATTCTGTTATACTATTTATGGTTGATAGGTATACCAAATATGCCTATTTTATTATATTATCTCATCCTTATAATGTTGCTAAAGTCACTAAGTATTCTCATAGCATGTCATGAAGCTCTATAGGTTACCTGAAGACATAGTGACTGATAAAGACCCAACTTTTACAAGTAAATTTTAGGGAGAATTATTCAAGGTTCAAAGGGTTAAACTACATTTATCATCTATTTACCATTCTCAGACTGATGGATAGACTGAGACTACTAATAAAAACCTAGAGGGTTATCTGAGATGCTACGCTAGGGACAACCTGAAGGACTGGTCAAACTGGTTGACCATGACAGAACAACACTACAATTCGAGTTTCCATACTTTAATTAAGTCTACCCCATATGAAGCAACCTATGACTACCCATCCCCGTATATTATTAACTACATCTCAGACACAACATATAACCAAGTAGTAGATTCATAATTTCAGTTAAAACAAGAAATAATAAAAACAGTTCAATAAAACTTTAAAATGGCACAAGATAGAAAAAAGGCATTTGTAAATAACAGGAGAAAAGAGCTAAAGTTAGAAGTTGGAGAGAGAGTTTACCTAAAGCTCCATCCATTTTGATAGTTTAGTATACAACAAAAAAAGAACACAAAAATTAGCATTTAAGTACTATAGACCTTTTAAAATAAAAGCAAAGGTAGGGGGTGTTGCTTATCAAGTGGATTTACTTGAGGAATCTAAGATCCATAACACTTTCCATGTCTCTCTCCTCAAGAAGCGAGTCAATAAAGGCCAAATTCCAGATCCAAAGCTTTCAGCCTTTGAATGGAAGGAGAAGAACAAGAAAGAACCCTCATAAATTTTAGATTGCATAACCCAGATTTCAAGAAGCAAGTCCTCAGAGGAGGTTTTGGTTCGATGAGAAGGGCAAGAAAAAAAAGATGTAGAATGAGTTGGTATGTCGTGTCTCAAAAACACTTTCCCTCACTTTAAGGGCAAAGTTTTCTAAAGGGGATGAGGTTATGGTGTTCCTGGAAGTCAAAACTATATTTATCTCTGAGTTTTTCTCTGAAAATAAAGATAACCTCTAGAACTGAGAAGTAGAAGTTAAATGGTTGAAAAGAAACGCAGAACATGTTAGAAGAGATTAATGGGTTAGCAAATGGATGATGGATGTCTGACTTAGGGAGGAGAGACTTACGTGGATGACTGTAATTGTTTTTTTCAATAGAGGTTGGCACGTGGATCAAGATATTTCTCTTCAGCAATACGATGTAACACCATAAAAAAGGGTTAATATTAAAAAGAGAACGAAAATGTTTTGAAAATAGAGAATGAGTCAAAATTCATATCAGTCCAGGATCACAACACTTCATCACAAAATCTTCATTTAAAATTCAAACTGTTAAAATTTACTAATAAACATGAAGGGGATGATTGGCAGTAGAGGTAGGAAAATGCTTTGAAACAAATCTCATCACGCAGAAGGCCCGGGCTACCTCCAATCTTGCTATAAATTTAGATTAGGATTGTTCTTTCAATTGTTTATTTAAAGATTTGTTCTTTTTAATTTTGTTCAAATTTATCTTTATTGTAATTTGAACATTGAAAATTCAATAAAAACCCACTGTTCTTGTTTTGATTCATTACACATTCTCTCGCATATAAAAACATATCAAAGAATATTTTAATTATGAATTAAAGATTGATTTTGTGAAATAAAATTTTATATGTGGTTAAAAAAAGAAATTAGAAGAAGTAAGATCAAATTTAACAAAAAAAAAAACCCATTTGGATATTGGCATGGAAAACTTCAATTTGTTGTCTAAAGTTTCAATTTATCTATTGTTTGGTCTTTTTTATTTTTGCATTTTATATTTCAATCCCAAAATTTATTTTTAATATTGAGAAAAGAGAGAAAATCATCAAAAAAATATTAAGGAGATAGAAGGTTCTCGAATGATAATATTCTGGCCACCAAAAAAGTTAAGCTTTAATGAATTAGTCTTTTCAAGTAGAGTTTGATGGAGGTAATGTTGTCCCCTAATCTTGTCAGAAAAAAAAAAAACAGTATTTATATATTTTTGAATTCATTTAAATTTTAATTTTTTAGAGAGATAAAAGGTTGTTTTAGGGTTGAAAATGTATTTAATAAGGGTTATATAATATTTTTTTTTTGAAGATTTGTTTTAGTAAAAATAAGTTGAAAAATAATTTTTCAAGACTTTCAAAACTTGGAGCATAGTTTTTTGGTTAACATAGGTGACTGGAAAATAGCGGATATGATGATAGGTTATTTGCCTTCATTTATATATATATATAAAAAAAAATGGAATAGAAGACGCTCCTTCAAAAGAAAAAAAACATTCGTGCACAGGCTTGAGTTTTTGGATCCTTAGCTGGGTGCACATCCTTGTCCTATCAATGCTTTGCCTTTTTGTTTTTATTTTTTTTATATATAAATTGATTAATTTTAATTAATACCCTCTATCTCAATTTTTTTTTACTTTGCATTTATTTTTTATTTAAATCTTAATTAATATGATCTCTCTTATTTTTTAAAATTATTTATTCTATCTTTTTAAAATAGTAATTAATCTTTTTAATTGTTTTTTAATTTTATAATACTTTAAAGAGATTACTATACCTTATTTTAAATTTTTGCTTCCTGTTATATTTGTATAAATAA
>Ga0325414_1009663_pt1 | contig 10139 bp, 5 predicted proteins | sample PopdelMetagenome_8_FD_206183 | JGI IMG/M metagenome (GOLD analysis project Ga0325414, IMG submission 206183) | Populus deltoides microbial communities from Bellville, Georgia, United States - Leaf-PdKOR-R3 | ecosystem: Host-associated > Plants > Phyllosphere > Phylloplane/Leaf | place: USA...
TTTAGCCCTTCTCAATTAAATACATGAATTTTAATTTTTCTCATTTCATAAGATTGTGTAAATCGAGTACTTTCATACCAAATCCATGATAAATATCTTAGTTGAATTAGTAAATGATTCATTTATTTTAATTAATCATAAAATAGTTTTTAACCATAGTACAGATAACTTCCTATTAATTAAAAGAACTTTCTTTTAACATGATTTATTTTAATTGAGGATATTTTTATTTATTAAATATAACATTAATTTGGAAAGTAACTTTACTAAAAAAAAAAATATTGATGAAACTGTCCTGATTGAAAAAAGTTACGTGAACAAAAAGGAGTGCTTGATTTTGATAAAAGGTGAAAAGCTTGTTTATATTGTAGTTATGATTGTTTTTTGAAGTGTATTTTTATTTAAAATGTATTAAATTATTATTATTATTATTTTTTAAAAATTATTTTTGATATTAGTATATTAAAATGATTTAAAAATATTAAAAAAATAATTAATTTAAAAAATAAAAGATCACAGGCATGGACAAGCGATATACGTCAACAAATCTTATGATTTGATTTAATTCTTTTTTAAACAGGGAAATGTCGTATCCTTTGTCGCAGCTTAGATCTTGATTGCATTTTTTAATACTATTCTTTTTATTTAATAATTTTATGCCTTTTAAGGTTGATGTATTCCTTTGTTTATTTTTTCTCTTACAGCATATATATATATAAGACACCACTTTCCCCTTTTTCCTTACACACCACTGCAAGCACATTTTTATAACCTATGACTTTAGCTTATAGTGATTTAGATCAAATTTGATATATTTTTTACGAATGAATGTTGGGGATTATCCGGAATCCCCTCCTAATCCGTAGCTCATGATTATAGAAATATAATAAATTATATTTATGTTATGATTCTTTCCTTCTTATTAGTCCAGCTATACAGGTAAGAAGTTTCTTCCTCATGGTTGAGCCCCTCTCCTTCAATATTATAGTTCACATGACCATCATTAAGCTATTGGCCACAAATATTTTGCTATGAAAAAGCCACCTCATTCCTCTTCTTTGATGCCAAGGTTTTGCATTGGTTTCAATTGATAGTTCTCACATGACATCGGATTCGATTGCATTTACCACCTGAGTAATATGTTGGTAAGGATAAGGTTATTGTGGGAAATGTGGCTCCTCTTCCCATCACCCGTACGGGTACCTCTCAACCCTCTTCAAATTTAAAATATCTTGATGTTTTATTGGTATCACATCTCACCAAAAATCTCATGTCTATTAGTAAATTGACTAAAGACTTTCCTCTTCTGGCCATATTTACTAACTCATCTTTTATTATTTAGAACAAGATCACAAGAACGGTGGTGGCAACTGGAAGATGTGATGACGGTCTTTATGTACTAGAGTGAGACAATGCTGCTTTTATTTCTGTCCTAAATAAATTTGTCCTTACAACGTCATATGATCTATGACATGCGTGTCTTGATCATGTTAACCACTCTATTATTTCTTTATTAAATAAAAAAAGACATTTATTCCTTACTTCTATTTTGCCTAATCCTGCTATTTGTGGTACATGTCAAATTGCTAAAAGTCATAAACTTTCATTTTCTATTAATAATACTAGATCCAACTCTATTTTAGGTCTTATTCATTGCGACATCTGCGACTTAGCTCCTATTAAACAAAAATGAGTTTTGCATATTACGTGATATTTGTCGATGATCACTCTCGCTTTACATGACTCTACCCTATAAAATTTAAATATGATTTTATTGATATTTTTCTTTAATACCAGTCTTTTGTAGAAAATCAATATTCTTACAAGATTAAATTTTTTTGAAGTGATGGTGGTGCTGAGTTTTGTAGCAACCGTTTTCAATCTCAGCTCCACTCCTCTGGTATTCAACATCAAAAGTCTTGTCCCTACATTCCTTCCTAAAATGGACGCACTGAGTGCAAGCATCACCACGTGACTGAAATGGGCAATTCATTCATGAGTACCCACTTCTTACTAGGTTGATGCTTTTAGTTCAACAACTTATATCATCAATCGGTTGCCTACCCCACTTCTTGAAGGCTTTCTCCCTTTGAGATTCTACATGGTAAAGCTCTTCTTTACATCAAATTTTATCATTTTGGTTGCAGAGTCTATCCATGTTTACGTGATTATATTACTAATAAATTTTCTCCACGCAACATTCCATGCATATTCTTGGGCTACATTCCTTTTTATAAAGGTTTTCATTGTCTAGACCTTCTTCCCTTCTAGACCAATGTCACGTACCATGCCAAATTTGATGAACTTAATTTCCCATTAATACCTAACTCTACTTCACAACCTCTTGCATCTTTAGATTTATCTAGTTTTAGTGAGCCCATGCACGCCCATGACCCACCATTATCTACCGCCCCATTGCCCATTATTCCTCCATCTAATCCTTCTTCTCGATCTCGATCGCATGCATGTCGTCTTTGTTCTGACTATTTACCTGAGCTTATACAGGTTTCTACTGATCAAATATCTTCCACATAGCAAATCCCAGCTTCTCCTGAAGCCCCTGATCCTCTAGCACAAGCTCCATTACATTCTGAAGCTCAAGCTCATCATCATAGTCAATTTGTTGCTCCATCCTCTCACTCGATGGTCTCTCGAGCTAAAGCAGGCATTTTCCAGCCATATTATCCCACTTATCTAAGTCAACATGTCTCGGGTCTCTTACATGCCTTCCTAACTACATCTAAGCCCCATGGATTCAAGACTGCTGCCAAAAACCCTGCATGACTCGCTGCTATGGATGAACTCAACGCTCTTCGTGAAAATTGCACCTGGGATCTTGTTCCTTGGCCTTCTAAAACAAACATTGTGGGTTTCAAATGGTTTTTTCATAAAAAATATCAATCTAACAAATCTATTGACCGACTTAAGACCTGTCTTATTGCCAAAGGATACACTCAACTCCCTGATCTTGACTACACTGACACCATCAGTCTAGTAGTCAAAGTTTTTATTTTTCGTGTAGTGCTTTCACTAGCCATCACTCATGGCTGGCCTCTTCGCCAATTTGATGTTAAAAATATTTTTCTTAATGGTATTTGGTAGGAACATGCCTATATGGAGCAACCTCCTGGATATGTTGATCCCCGTTTTTCTAAGCATGTTTGCAAACTTAAAAAGGCTCTTTATGGCCTAAAGCAGGCTCTGCATGCTTGGTTTCAACGGTTCAACTCATTTATTTTAAAACTTGGTTTTACCTGCAGTCGAGCTGATACCTCCTTATTTGTTCTGCATCGCTAGCAGCACATCATTTATCTCTTACTCTATGTTAATGATATTATTCTCACTGACAACAATAACTATCTCCTCAGCAGCTTCATTCGACATCTTCATTCAGAATTCGCCACCAAGGATTTAGGTTCTTTCAGCTACTTTCTTGGTCTTTAAGCCACCTCTACCTCAACATGACTCTTTCTCAATTAGACTAAGTATGCTCGCGATATTCTTACATGGGCTCAACTTCTTGATTTCAAACTGGTATCCACTTCTATGGTTGTCGCTCAGTATCTTTCCTCCGCTGGTTCCTTGTTTGCAGATATCACTCTATACTGTTCTTTTGTTGGTGCCCTGCAATACTTGACCATCACTCGTCCTAACATTGCTCATTCAGTAAACTCAGTCAGCTAATACTTGAATGGACCCACTGATGAACATTTTCAAGCTGTGAAGCGTATCCTTTAGTATGTTGATCAAAGGCACTCTTCAGTATGGCCTTTCATTCACTGCCTCCTCTTTTACTCGCATTACTGCTTACTCTGATGCTGATTGGGCTAGATGCCCTGACATTAGGCACTCCACTTCTGGTTACTCCATCTATCTTGGTGACAACCTTGTTTTTTGGAGTGCCAAAAAGCAACCTACGATATCTCACTCTAGCTGTGAATTTGAGCATCATGCCTTTACTTCCACTGTTGTCGAGATTTTATGGTTAGACCATCTCTTACGTGATTTGTACATGCCTCGTATAGATCGACCTTTCCTTCTCTGTGACAACAAGAGTGCCATCTTTTTAAGCTCCAATCCAGTCTCTCATAAGCATTTTAAACACATCGATCTTGACTATCATTTCCTTCATGAATTTGTGGTCGCTGGTTGTATTCGCATTCAACATGTTCCTTCTACTCTTCAAGTTACAGATGTCTTTATCAAGAGTGTTTCAAGGCCACTCTTCACATTTTTTCGATCCAAGCTACGTATGTGCTCTAATCCCATGCTTAGCTCACGAGGGGGTGTTGGGGATTCTCCAGAATCCCCTCCTGATGCTTAGCTCATAATTATAGGAATGTAATATATTGTATTTATGTTATGATTCTTTCCTTCTCAATAGTCCAGCTATACATGTAAATATTTCCTATATAAATAAAATGTAATCTCCATCTTAAAATATGGTAGTTTTCTCAAAACATTCTCACTGAATTACATAAATAAAGTTTTTTTTTTTACTTTTCTATAAAAAAATTAAAATAACTAAAGAACTGAAGGGGGTGTCTTGAATTGTAGTATAAAGTGCTTTTTAAAATAGTTTTTCATTTGAAAAATCATCAAAATAAATTTTTTTCAGATTTTTTTTGTTTTTAACATTAATACATCAAAATCATAAAAACAATATTAAAAATAACATCAATTTAATGCTTTTTTTTTAAAAAAAATACTTTTAAAAAACACTTAAAAACAAAAACAAAAATTGTGTCAACCCCGGAGTCATTGTAGCAAACATCTATTAGTTAGAAGTGGACACCCGCACTAGGAGTAGATTCATGATTGCCTATGATAACAACAAAATATATAGTAAATAACTAGTTAACATTATTACTAATTATGTCATTACTCGGTACACACACACACACCTTATGTTTTGATTATTATTTTTAAAAATTCATATTTTTGATGTAATTTGTCCACTCGCGCTTCCATTTCATATTTTTTTGTTATTTTTATCTTATTGACATTATTTTGAAAAAATTAAAATACTAAAAAATTAAAAATTAAAAATTAAAAATTAGAATTAAAAAGAAAGACAAGTGATGAAATACAAAACAAGAAAAAAAGAAATTATTTTTATTATTTTTCTCTTATAGACATTTTTTTTGAAAAAGTCAAAATACAAAAAAAATGAGAATATTAAAAATTAAAAAGGAAGACAAGTGAGTGAAATGAAAAAAAAGAAAAAGAAATTAAATTGAAATTTGATCCAATTAATTAGGAGAAAATGAAAAAAAATAAATTAAACTGTAAATAGGAGAGATTTTTAGAGAGATGAGGGGAGAAAATTAAAAAAAATTCAAAGAGAGAAAAAAAAGTTGTGTAGAAAGAAAAAAAAGATGAGGAAAAAAAGATAGAAAGAATTAAGAAAGTACAAAAAATAATAGATAAATAAATAAATCACAACCCCATTAACAACTCTCTCTCTCTCTCTCTTTCTCGATCTATCTACTTCAGTCTAGCCACCATCCTTACCATGGATAGTTCCTTCATCACTAACAACAATAGAGATCCACTACTAGAATAATTTCTCCCTCACCTCAACCACATAGTGAACAACCCCTCAACATCGTTCCATCTCTCTCCTTCATTCCATTCGAGAGCCTTTGTAATAGTTATGGCCAATACACGACCCAACCACCCACCTACAACCCAACCATTTCCTTTTCCACCACAAACAATAGCAATAAACCAACGATAAAAGAAAAAGAAAAAGAAAAAGAAAGTGAAGCTCAGTGTCAGAATAAAAAGGAAGAGGAAAAATCATCACACCTGACATCTAGTTGATGCACTTCCACCATTCATCGACATGTGATCTCCTGCCATTCACTGCCATGTGGCTGTCACACACCGCCGTGAGCCACTACTATCCAAATCAGTTTCAATCGTTTTCAATCACACCTAGCCATTACTAAAGGTTTTGTTTGTAATCATACATAGATCAAGAATCAAGCATCTATTTTTTTCGATTAACACTCAAAAGGCATGATTTGATGAAAATGTGTTTGGGCAATCAAAATACATGAATACGTGTTATTGATGTGTTTTAACCCTAAATTAGTTGCTAAAGGTGACAAGCTAACATGTTTGTGCCAAGAATTAATACAAAACAACTCAAAAACAAGAGGTAAGGCAAAGTTCATGCGAAGAACATAAACCTAAAATCTGGAAAATTTCTAGAAATTAAAGAACTAATGCCAAAACCTAAATTTGGCCTTCTAGGTTTCTAAACACACTGTTTTTTATTCTCACAAACCACGTTACCAATACTAAGCATAGTTGAATACAAAAAACTAACAAATAACATCAAATCATTAATAACATTCATGAAGTTTCACAATTATTACTATTTTATTACAAAACAGATTCAAACACCAATCAAAATACCTCAAATATATCGTTCGCATGCTATTGGGCTAAAAAAACAGAATCAATCAAGCATCAAAACCAAGAATCATGCCTTTAGTGCAAGTCTCATTAACACATTGTTGACCAAAACTAGAACAAACTATCACAACACAAGCTTGGGCAATCTAAAACATGCTTAAAACAAAAAACAAAACAAACTGTATCGAAAAACATTAGATTATTCCAATACCAAAATCAATATAAAAATACAATATGACCTCAAACAACATCAAAAGAGATTTAAACATGAAAGCATGAATAGACAGTCCACATGGACTCCACCATTAAATCTTTACATGGTTATACTTTCTCCAAGCTTTTTGGCTATGGACTGTTGTTTTTCTTCTTCTTTTTTTGTCTTTTTCTTTTTTCTTTTCACTATCTTTTCCTTTTAAAGCTTGTTAAACCCTCTATGTTAGGCTCTTGAACCATCACACCAGGGTCTTTTCACAATGTGTTTCTCCATGTTTTTTTTTCTATTTTTCCTTTTTTTCTTGATTTTTGAGGAGGAATTTAAAGATTTTCCTCGGGTTTTTTATATGATCAAAGCTTAGCTCTTTGATCAAAGTAAAAGGGTTTTGGAGCATATTTCATAGTTATGAGCTCTATACCTATGTTGGTTTTTCAATGGTGGCTTTATGACAAACTTGGTTTTTGAAGGTTTTCCAAACTTGAAGATCAAATAGCTTGTTTATAGCCTTTTGATCTTGAGAGAAATGTGACCAAACTTTGATAAAAAAAACAAACCCACTAATAAGGCTTGAAGTGTGAACACACATAAAATATTAGTGGTTTTGTAAAACGGGTGTCATAATTATCGATGATTAAGTTGACCACTTTCGAGGCTTCATCTAAGCAACTCCGATGTCATCATCGTTAAAGACTACCTGATCTCGATAAAGGGAGTGCACACTTTTCATTTGGATCCAACCTTACTCGATTTGGAGGTCTGTAGCTCTATATTCATTCGTTTGAAAGTGTAAACTCGATCAGTTTAGAATATGAAAATGTAGTGATGGCCGACCAGAGACAAGATGTTATTGAGTTTGTTGAAGAAATGAGATGTAAATATTTGATGGGAGTAGCTGATATTTGTAGAGGGGTGTTTCTCAGTTGAATGGTAGTGGTTACAACCTTAAAGATGGTCGGAAATGCCACATTTATTCGTTTGAAAATGCATACTCGATTAGCAAAATTAGTTAACAATCATGCACGCTTGCTAAAGTAACTATGTAATTAAAATGCAAGGGGGAAAACAAAAGCTACTTACCTGGTGCTGGAGTTCTGAAAGAAGATCCTGTTAGTATTCGTTGCTAGAATTCTGGGAAAAACTTGGATTGCCTTCTCTACTTTTGGCTTCCCCTCCCTTCTGCTCTTTGGTCTTTTTTTTTTGTTTCTATTCTTGTGGTTAATTCTCTTTGTTTTTGGTTTTGTGTTCCCTGTTACTTTCACCTCCTCTGTTTTTTTCGCTCCCCTTACTGATAGTGGCTTTCCTTTGTATTTATAAGGAACATCCTCGGTTATGCCTCAACCCACGTCTCTTCTCCTGATAAGCATGGATGGGGAGTGCTGGTTTTTTGATGTGATTAGGATGCCAACAATCCTACCATGGTTTGACTGTTGGTGGTGGGTTTTAACCCGGACACCAGAGGCGTGTTGTGGGATGAAGGACTAGGTTGACCCGGGATTTATGGAAGACTATTTGGTCTATATTCTTCTTGGATTGAGAGGACAGGGTCTTGGTAGACCAATGTTTTTTTCTGCATATGCGCCCCCTGTTTCCAGAGAAGGAGGAAGAAGAAAAAGAAATAGTGAATATGAAACGACATCGTTTTGGGCTGAGGTGGTCATTCTTCAATTTGGCCAATAAAGTTCTGACATCTTGCAATCAAGCCCTTATTCATGGATTTTTTTTTTAATTTCACCACTGGATAAATTGCAATTGGACCCCTGTTTTTTAGCACCATTTATAAAATAGTCATTGATTTCCAATTTAATCAATTCAATCCTTAATTGACTTTTTAACTTTTAATTCTTTCAAAATTACCTCGGGAAAAATCAATTAACCTCCCTATAGTATCATTGTTTATTCACTTCCGTTCTTGGACTTTAATTTATCGTAATTTGAACCCAAATCAACCCAAACTCTGATATTTATCAATTCTTTTATTTTTTTGACCAAATTAACTTTCAAATTTATAATTCCATCTTTATTGGTCCTCACACTTCCAATTTATGTTGTCTTGACCCGAATTTCAAATTATTTTTCATTCATTTTCATCATTTTTTTTTGCCAATTTTTATTTGTTAAAAAATTGGGTTATGACAAATGAAGTCCCTAATTTCCCATCAAACTTCAATATTTATGCAAATAAGCTCATGATTTGACCAAATTAACTCTTTAAAATTGCAAGTTGACCTCCAGACTTTAATTTTCTCCAATTAAAGCCCAAAATTGACTTTAAATATAATTTTTTTCTTCCAATTAAATCCTCAATAAAATTAACCAAACCTTTCAAAATTCTCATTGAGTACTTACATATTCAAATTTGTGTTTCTTTACCCTAGATAAAAATATTTTCACTAGTGGAGCTTTTTTCAGTTGAAATTGGCTTGCCAATTTTACCAATCTTATGCATTTTAGTCCTCTAATTTTTCCACTTGTCATCTTGGTCCTCCTCCACCAATCTTAGACAATCTCCTCTCGTGTGTGTGTGTGTGTGTGTGTGTGTGTGTGTGTGTGTGTGTGTGTAAAATGTGTGGTAAAAAAGGGTAACATGAGAATGATTGAAGAAACTTTTTAATGAAAGGTTTGGCAAGGACATTCTATGGAATAGAATGAATTATCAGGCATACTAGGTAATAATTAATTTTTGATGCAATTATACTGTATTGAGAATATGTTATTCGCTTTTTATTTCTCAATTAATGTTGTATTTTGGATTCGTTCTTATAATCCTAATTTTGTTTATACTAGTATAAATTTGTTAAGAAATAAGGAGCTTGTAACATATTAGAATAATTAGTATTTGTATATTGTTATGCTACGATAACTATTGCTATATATTGCTGTATCGTTTCTTTGTTTTGTTGGATTTACAAATGGTAAGGCAAATTGCATTGCAGGCGCATGCATGTTCTTTCTTCCACAATTAAGCTGCACCAACCAATTTCAAGCAATTAACCTCTTCTTCGTGCATCAATGGAGGGTTTGACAAATTCAACACATTCTTTTAAATGAATTGAGATATTCTATTTTCTTGGAAACATAATCATATATTTGTTAAATTTAAAATATTAAATTTCAATTGAATACACAAGATTCAGTTTATAATATAAACGGTAACAATTTAAAACATAATCTTTATTATTTTATTTTTCTCCAATAATTAATTCAGATTATTTAATTCAAAATGAATAGCTAAATTTGAAACATAATCGAACGGCCATGTAGGATCCAAATCTCTTTTCAACAGGTCCCTTTTGATCTTCATGTTTTGCCATTTTCTATGTTGCGAGTTCTTTCTTCTTCTTCTTCTTCTTCTTCTTCTTTTATTTTAATTCGTTGAATTTACATACTAAATTAATAATACATCGAAAAGCTTATAATATTACCCAGATTGATTCAACACAGTCGAAACCACACCATAAGGACATCAAGAAAGTACTTACCAATATACTAATAACGATAT
>Ga0325414_1009666_pt1 | contig 10138 bp, 5 predicted proteins | sample PopdelMetagenome_8_FD_206183 | JGI IMG/M metagenome (GOLD analysis project Ga0325414, IMG submission 206183) | Populus deltoides microbial communities from Bellville, Georgia, United States - Leaf-PdKOR-R3 | ecosystem: Host-associated > Plants > Phyllosphere > Phylloplane/Leaf | place: USA...
TTTACCTAATTGTTCTTGTTAAAAATAATATAAATCATATCTTGAAATCTCTTACTAACAATTTAAGCTATTGAGTTGAAATAGTTCTTTAACATTATATTAGAGTTTTGATGATTAAACAGTCATGAATTTGAATTGTATCATTGTTATTTATTTGATAAAAATTAAGTATAGGATAGTATGAATATATGCAAGTTTCAAACTCAAAAGGCTTTTACTTAAGAGATTTTGTTAGAGAATAATTAAATAATATCTTGAGACTTCATCAAATAGTTGAAGTTATTAAGTTGAGATGGTTCTCTGACCTAACAATCAATAACAAAAATTATTAATTAATTTATTTGCATTTCCAAATATTTCAGATGAATAATTTGAAGATTAACTAAAGGTTAATTGGAAAATAAATGGTTTTGAAAAACATATAACACTAATGTTATCATATTAAAGTTAATGAAGTCTTAACTAAGATTTTTATTCATAACATTCACCTTATATTTTTGTGTTAAATATAGATTTTATTTTGAAATAGGACTCCTTTCATTAGTAAATATTCTAAAATATTAATAATTTTTTTTGGAGGAGATTGTATTTTAATTTCATATATTTTTGTATCTATGATACAATAATCATGTTTTATTTTTCTTAGTGAATTTTCAAGATTTTTTTAATTATATTATTAAATACAAGTAATAAGAATCAAAAATTAAAAAACTATTATTAATTACAATTTGTTATATTTTATTACTTTTTACAAATGACTACTAAAATTAAAATTTACTTTAAACAAAACCATTAAAAATTAATCTATGGCTAAACTCTTAATTTATATTCACCTCATATATAATTCAATTAAAATATTATAAATTACATCAAAATTGAGAAAATTATTAAAATATTATTGGTTATTGCCTTGTTTTATCTTTGACTCCTTTGAAAGAAAGGATTTATATATTTTTTTTTATCAAACTATAATAATATTGAAAAGACTCCTTACTCAAAAATAGCATAAAATTTATATTTAAGTTTCTATATTCTTTAATATTTATTTTTATATAATTAAAACATAATCTCTTTAAAATAATCGATGAAGTCAAATATTTCTATATCACTTACATAACCTATTCTTCGTTTCTTCCTTCTAATAAGATGAAACTACAATTATGAATAAAATTCTAAGTAAAGATAGATAGCAACCTTATAAAATCAAAAACAAATATAAAGACACCAAGATATCAAACCTTAAGTCAAGTATATTCATTCCAACGAGAATCACACATCTAAGAGAGACTAGGTGAATGAGAGAGAGGAATTGCAAGTAATTCAAAGAGTATTAGAATTAAAACAAAAGGAGAACAAAGTTGTAAAAGAAAGAATGTAAATAAAGCAAAAAAATAAAGTTGTAAATACTACAAGAAAGATAACTTGAATTGAATTGAATTGAATTGAAGGAAAATTTTCAAATATAAAGCCTGTCATCATTTCCAACTATCAGATGACCTATTTATATCAAGACATTATTTCAATTACATTTAAACATGTAATTCTAATTTTATTAAGTAAATTGGGAGGTACATTAAATTCTAATATAAACTAAACTTCTTATTTTGAGTATGATTGAGCCTTTTGGTCATTTATATGAATTCAAACTCCAAGATCAATTATTTTTCCTTGGTTAATTGTGACTCTTAATCACCTAGTTAATTGCTTTATATTTTTCTTAATCAATTAGTACTTTTTAAGGTTGGTTGATTAGTGCTCATAATTAATTTTAACTTTTTTTCCTTGTTTAGACATGAGCAATTATTATTCTTATTTTATTATCACGTGAATATTTATTTTTTATATAACAATGTCCCCTATGTTCCTTTATTTTTTAAACAAAAGAATAATTCCTCTTCATATTTGTATTAAAATTAATCCATGAAATTGACCATTAATGACATGAAAAGTGACATTATTCATCCAAAAATTTCTATCATGTTCTTAAATGTGTCGGACCTGTTGGCCAATTTATTATTTTTTAAATGTTACATGTGCTCTAGTCTTTAAACTTGATGTTAGATTTCAACAAATCATAGCTAGATTCTTATCCTAGCTATTATATTACAATTCAACTCTTCATGTTTGACAAAAATAAAACACCATTATCCTTAAATGTTTTCAAAAAGAGAAAATTAATTGAGAACCTTAAACCTCATTTATTTCTCTTTAATTCCTAACATGTCATTTTCAAAAGTCAAACTCATCTCTCACTTAAGATTGCTTACCCATATGAACTAGTTTATAGTAAGTGATGCACTAGAAAATATGAATAGAGAATGTATTGGCCTATTTTATGAAAACATACACAAGAAGAATAAAATCGCCATTTGGCTTAGGATATTGAGAAATAAAAAACTTATCTTCATGATGACCATGTAAATATTAATACATGAAAGAAATGAATCTTAATATGGCTAAACATCACCCTCGTAGATTATATCAGATGATTGGGTAAGATGCAATGAAGCTTGTCGAGTGTGACAGAATGGCTTCACAAAACTTTAATGAATAATGGAAATGTCAAAAGATCTTCAATGTTATTTAGCTGTCTAGAATCACCACCAAACTTAATAGGCATCTATTGACCATTTTTTCCCTATTTTGGTCAAAATCTAACATCGTTTTTTTAGATACATAATGCAAACTATTACTTTGAATGAATTGGTCTTAATAGAAAGCTTATACCTTATAGGTAATGAGATTTGTGCTTCCATGCAAATTTCTAAGTCTTTTCAAAGATTTGTTGTTGGGTATACTAGAATTTAGTATGTTAATAAAGAGAGGAAAAGAAAAAATAGATTTTCCCTCTCAATAAGAACATGTGGCTTTTTTGCTATATTAGATATGCAAATACCTTATATATTCTAATTCTAAAAGTCCAAATAAAGCATATTTTAAAATAGTAGTAACTTTGACTAAATATAGGATAGTTGTCTTAAGACCATTTATATTTAGCCACATCTATAATACATTAGGCAAATACCAAACAAGATATAAAGATCATCATTTTGTGATGAAAGGTAGTGTTTATGGAGTTTTATAGTACACACATGCAGGGGTTACTTATACTTTAAGAAATTCATCAATACGAGGGCAATCCTTAACCTAGACTTTATTTTCTTAGGGGAGAGCCTATTTATATCCTTTTTTGAAGACTTTTTTTTTCTCGAAAGGCATGTCAAAAGCTTCTTATTCATTATAAAAAGGATTGATGTTTTTATGTCTCTTTTTACATCTATAAGAGAATGACCTCTATAGGTACTACTTTCTTAGTATTAAAGATAAGACTATGAGAGAAAGGAAAGTAATATAGTTTAGAGAAGTATCATTACCTTTAGGGATCTGCACTTTATGTTAGTGATAGATATAATGTCAAGGAATAACTATTGTTTTTATGAGCCCTATAAGTCTCATTTTATAGCTATACAATCAAGATTTTTTTTAATATATTATGTTGTGAATAAAGTTGGTCTCGACATAATAAATTTTAAAAACCTAAAAAATATAGAGGAAGTAACTGAAATAGCAAAGCAACACTTTGTTTGCTTAGACATAGAAAACTATTCACTTTGTAGGCTATCGACCATGGTTTTTGTTATTATATAAGAAAATAAATAGACCTTATTCACACCAATTTCTTAAAAAAGATGGTAGAGAAATTCATTTTCTATAAGAATTCCTCTTATAAAGGAAATAAAAGAAAAACCTTTGAAAGTCTTATAGAAGGTCAAGCAAAAGATGTGTTCAATATGCTTCTAGTAAGAATTGTTTTTTTTTTTTGTATCTTTTTTAATCCTATCTGATATTTTAGAGAATTCTTCTTTATTTAACTCCTTAAAATATCAGTGATTCACCAGCAACATTCAACCTTCTTAAACCTTAAAACCCTTATATAATAGAAGAAGAAGATAATAATGATGACGAGACTCCAATTATTGGTTTAAGGTCTATGCCTAAGATAAATTGTAACTGTAACATGATGCACTTGTTGTTTTTTCTTTTACTTATCTTATCCTACTTCTCCTGCATTCTTTAGGTATTAACTCCTAAAATTACTCCTCTACCTTTAATTCCTGCTATAGAGATGATATTGAAAACTTTTATCCATCCTTTTAGATTTAGAGCTTTCTAATAATTAATTATTACTCTTATCACAGCTACTTCAAACACGACTACTTCTTTTGTTGACCAAGGTGATACCCCTTCATTGTTATCAAAAAAAGTTAACCACTAGTATATAAAGCTACCTTTTTTGTGCCCTCAAAGATAAAACCAATAAAAATATATACACTCCATGTAAAAGGTGGTTGTAGACCATTAGAATCCACCTTTATAAAGGTGGATATTGCGTTTCTATAAACTTCTTTCTTATTAGAGAAGTGTGGTAAATATAAAGGGGAAATGAGTACACGAGTACAACTGCAATTGATGTCCAAGAAGTCCCCCTACTTCATGAATATAAGATTGGAAATGTCCTCATATTACTATGGTATGAAGCGAATATAGTAGGAAATAGAGTAAAAGGCACTTTAAAGGGAAAAATCATACCATCTATTAAGTCTTATTTTACTAGTTAGGCATTATTAGTTAATGCTCCTATGAATTTTATAGAATATGAACATTTATCTCCTATCATTACTATAAAAGTCTAAAATAATAGGAACACCACATTTTTTTATTATTAGGAATGAATAAATCGAGCTCTAAGTTATATTAATGATGACAATCCTATTTTCAAGCAAAAGTGTAAGTTTTTGTTATTGATTTTTCAATCTTTTTGTGTATGGATACTAATAGAAACCTTTCCTCTTATTTAACCAGGAAATGTTAATGATCTTCTTTATAAAATATTATCCTTTAAACCAATAAAGATTTGTTCTTCTAAGTTGAAGCTTGATGGAGACATCCAATCAAAAGTAATTTTTAGTATCCATACATATCCTGGAAGACAATATTTTAGTCAATCAAGCCTCAATTAATCACCTGCAACAACTTTTAGATTTCTCAAAAGCCTCATGGTTTAATATATCATAACACATACGAGTCCTTAGTACAATTGTAGAAGAGTATTAATCCTCTTACTAATATTGAGTAGTCTATCATAAATATGATATATGATTATAAAGCTTCTTAATAATTTTAAAAAATTTAAAGGCAATTTTAGGATACTAAATATTTGACTACTTTCCATTTAGGGACGCCTTAACATAAATCTAATTCCAAGAAACTAAGGTTATGAAAGAAGAGTTGACTTTGGCTAAAGAGGAGCTTAATAACACTAAGTACTCTACAATAAAGGTGATACATGATTATGAAGCTTCTTAATAATTTTTAAAAACCTAAAGGTAGTCTTGGGACACTAAATATTGAACTATTTATCCTTTAGAGATGTCTCAACACAATTCTAATCCTAAGAAACTAAGGTACTTTGTTTTAGGAAAAAGTTGGTCAATGTTAAAGAAAAGCTTAATAAGACTAAAACTAATTTGACCTTTTATAGAAATCAAGGCTAGAAGTCATATAAAGAAAATTATAATTATTTAGGAGTCAATAAACAACATGTTAATACTTCTCAAATAGTAGAATCTAAAAAGGAAGAAATCCTTAAATGATTTTTATAGTGTTAGCTCCACCTTAGAAACCATTAAAGCTAGAATAAGTAGCAGTTTCCCTCAGTAAACAATCCTAATATTTCATTATATGTACTAAATTTAATATTTATAAAATTCAATTTTATATATTTTGGTTTGTTCTTTAACTTCTTGAATACTAATATTCATTCCAATCTTTATTATTAATTGTACTTGGATAAGAACTAATTTGTTATAAATGGAAAATAGAAAACCTAAGTTATTTTATGAAACGAGGCCTAAATTACAAATAATACATATTTATAAAAGTGTTAGACTTGTGATCTCTAGACTTATTTTCTAACTTTTTTAGGGGTATTAACTTCTAGTATTTTTTTCATGTAGAGTTAGTATTTTTTTCCAATATCAACCATTGATTAATAAAGAATGTAACACCCCATCTTGATTAACTAGATGATATCACCTCATGTAATAACTTTAGGAACAAAATATAGACCCTCCTTGTTTGGGGACCATTTCCCAAACTTTGGATTCTTATAGCCAATTGGTGGTATGACCTTTCTCACCGGATCACCTACCAATATAATCCAACATGTACCAAAAAATAAATAATCCAACATGTACTATTAAACTTCATCAAGATTACTAATTTCTTGTGTTTTTTTTCATGTACAAGTTTGATCATTATATTGAGTTTGTTTGATGGTATATGTTCAATTGGAACAAACAACTGACATTCTTGACATCTTTTTGTATAACTAATACAATCCTTAGTTATACTTAGTAAATGAAAGTCATGGTTCATGGTAAGCTATCTTATCTTGATTCTAGATTGATGGGATCTTAGAGTCTTTCATAAACCTCGAATATGACTAATACAACTTTTTTTTATCTTAAGAATCCAAACAATCTAAAAACATAGGTTTAATTTTATGAATCTAGCTAATATATTAACTAAGAGAACATAGTTAATCGCTTTCATTCTAAACGATCTAAAAACATTTTAGGAACGGTTCTGCAAAAATGTTTTAATCTTCTTTCTTCAATCAACATTTGTTTTATTAAAACACTCTTTTTGTACTTGGAAAACATCTTAGTAATGGTTTTAGTGCTAATGTCTTGCACATTTCAACCATGGAACCTATGTTTTTTTGGTCATTTTTACTACCCTATTTGATATTAGTAATAATTGATTGATTGACAATCCTTATAGAGATATTGGGATGATACCATGATAATCAAATGCCACTTTATATCCTAATCTACATTGAGCTAAGTCGTTGGCTTTTATATTGTATTTTCTTATTGCAAAAAAAAAAGGATTAAAAAACCTTTTAATAAGGTTTATAGCCACTTCATATATAGAGTTAAGGTAAGATGTTCACATTTATATTCACCAACTAGCTAGTTGATAATAAACAATGAATCTCTCATCATTGTAACTGACTATACCCCTAATTCTATTAGTCTTTCAATACTTTATATTAAGGCTTTATATTTAGCATGATTATTTGTAAAAGAAAAATTAAGCTAAAAAAAGGTAATTTAATGACCTACTAGGGATATTATCCCTTCTCCAACCTTGTTTTTAGTTTTTGATCCATCAAACTATAACTACCATAAAATAGGTTATGTTATGATAATATTTATATCTTGTTCCATCTGATAACTGATGTTAATGTATAGGTAATCAGCTAAGAAACCATCCATAGCTAGGTTTTTAACTACTTTTTTTCTGGCATAGAATGCAAGTTAAACTTATGCAATTTTAATGTTTATTTTATAATACAACTTGTCATGGCATGTACTATGTCGAATGGCAAATCTACCTTCTGGATCAAGGGGAGTTTTGGGTCTATTGGGATTAATTATGATTTTGAAGGAGTCGCACCTAGTATCATGGTCATTAAGAAATCTACTGATCTATGAGAGTTTAGATAAGAAAACTAGTTGTGCATGGAAAAAACACATCATCTTTAATGCACCCTACCTATGGTAAGCAACATTGTTGATTGATTGTTTTCTTTATAAGTTACATTTCTATTCATTAGTATATCTAAGGTTCAAGATAGATAATTCTTAATAAGAAGGTCTTTGTCTTATTAGGCTAAATCCTAACCATTTTATAACCTAAATTTAATGTCGTTTTTCTTCTTACTTTGTATTTTTAATACCTAAAGATATAATTTATAATGTAACTTTATACCCCAAATATTAAACTCTACAGTTAATTCCTAATATTTTATTTTTTTTAATTCATTTAATTTAATATTGGGAATATGCATTACATTGTAAAATTCATATCCCAAATGTTAATAAAAAAATTAATTTTTATGGTATTTTTTTAAAATTTTGGTCAAATCCTAATAGATAATCATAAACTAGTTATGATACCCATTTTTATATTTTTTTTCAAAGCATGATAAAAATGAAATTTTTGTTTTCTTATAAAATATGCATGAAAAACTTTTAGAATTTGTATGTATGCACACGAATAAAATTTTTTTTATTTTTCTTGAATAAGGAATCTTTTTTATTTTTTTGTATTTTTAAATTTTTTGAAGAAAAGAAGTCATTTTTAATATCGAGCTAGTATCTTACAGTGTATGTTTACAGCTTTGATATTAAGTGAAATGGTTGGAAAAATACACGAGAGGCCCATAAATAATTTTAAAATGCTCTCTGAATTTTTTCATAATTTTTGAAAATTTATTTAGAGCTTGTTTGGCAAATCAAATATGTTTTCAGAATGGTTCGGATTAGACAAAAAACATAGACTGATCCATCCCCGGTTAGGAGAAGAGAGTACAATATGCATCGTGATGACGATGACTAGGGGAGAGATCTATTGATAGATATTGCCTCTCATGTACCTGTGGCTTCAGTACACTCTAAGAGGGATGAATCAGCTGGGCGCTATGATGATTCTACTTCTTGACGATTAGAGGCATCATTGCTTCTGGTATCAGATGAACAAGGGCAGACAAATAGGCCTCCACCGAAGGCGCCAACTATTGTGCCTACACCATATTTAGACCCTGTCTTTTTGGAACATATAATTAAATTTGTGTCAACGGGACTAGTTGAAGCTTCTAGTACTACACATAGAGGAGAGAAACTTGTCACTCCGGTACATTAGGTGAAATGCATGAAAAGGATTGGGGTGTGTAACATATTCAAGAAAGGAAGATGTTGAGATTATAGGATATTGGCTGAGAAAATGGAAAGGGTGATTAATTAGATTTCGGTGCCAAAGGAGTTGTAAGTTGATTGTGTGACCTAATTGTTATTAGAGAGTGCTCACTCTTGGTGAGAGACTATTAGAGAGAAGAAGTCTAGAGTGGTATTGACTTTGTAGGATTTCATAGTAGAATTTGAGGAGCAACATTACTCCTAACAATATAAGAAAAACAATGAACAAGAGCTCTTAAATTTGAAGTAAGGAGATATGGCCATCCTGGAGTATAAGAGGAGGTTCTAAGACCTATATGTTTTTTCATCTACATACCTCTGTATTGAGCAACACTAGATAGAGAGATTATAGAATGGACTCAAATTGAATTTGAAAAGAATATTAGTAGTCATGTAGTTTTAGATAGTGTGAGAGTTAGTATGATTTGCTTATGCTATAGAGAGAGTCACTAGAGATTAACAAAAGAAGGAAGCTAAACGAGGACAAGTGACATGAGCGAATATAAAGGACTTTGTATTCTCCACTAATAGGCCTCCCCTCCTAAAGAAGGGGAAAAATAGGTAATCATCTAGTTAGTTCTAAAAGAGGAGAGGGAGTTTCACCCTATGAGAGAGTTCAAAAGGGTTCATATAAATTAGTGAAGGAGGATCCTCTGATGGACAAGCTCGTCAAGGGGCAACTACTACAGAAGGGTTTATTGAATAAAAAGGGCCCATATATCCACTACGTGCTAGGTGCAATCAAAGACACCCTAGAGACTGTTCATCTACATTAGGGAGGTGTTACATCTATATTGGAGAAGGACACAGGTGGGGTGACTACTAGTATTTCGGTAGAGGTTGCTATTACTATGGAGAGATAAACCATATGAAGAAATAATGTCATTGTTAATCTGCAGCAACTACTCAGGGTTAGAGGATTGCTATACAGAGTCGATAGTAGTTAGTCAGTATTGATATACCTATGAAGCTTGCCCAATCTATGGTAAGTGCTAATAGAAGTCAACCTAAAAATCAAGAGGAGAAGATCTAGGGCCGAGTGTACCACATGACACATCAAATTGTAAATAACTTGTATGTATTGTCTAATAGAATGGATATGAGAGTAATAGGAGAAAACATAGATGTTGATGATGTATATAAAAGGGTTATAGATTTTATATATGGAGATTATAATTGAGGATAAACTTGATGTCTTTGAGTTTATATGACTTTGATGTAATATTAGGTATGGATTGGTTGAGTATACATTGAGCACAAATGGATTGTTTCACCAAAAATTTTGTTGTTTACTTGTATTCTTTTTTTTTTTT
>Ga0325414_1009669_pt1 | contig 10134 bp, 4 predicted proteins | sample PopdelMetagenome_8_FD_206183 | JGI IMG/M metagenome (GOLD analysis project Ga0325414, IMG submission 206183) | Populus deltoides microbial communities from Bellville, Georgia, United States - Leaf-PdKOR-R3 | ecosystem: Host-associated > Plants > Phyllosphere > Phylloplane/Leaf | place: USA...
TTAGCTTAGTCTTTATTCTTTTAATCATGTCATAAGACTACAAATTATAACCAAAACTCATTAAATTAACCTAAAATCAAGCTCTAAAATCTTATTAAAAACTTTCACATCTTAATAAAATGCAAATAATAGAAATCATTTATTGAAAAAACACATAAAATAAAACACAAAAGGATAAAATAAAACAAGACAAGTTTGATAATCAAAATGAAAAAAATAAAATTTTAGTCTACAATGAATTACGAGGGATGCTACAATGCACATGCATTGTTTGATATAACAAATAGTTTGGATGTAAAATTGATACTAACCCAATAGTTTGGGGTATATTTGATGTTAGCCCTAATAAGAAAACTTCCGTGCGAAACGTTTCATAAAAAAGAAAACCAATGTGTACTCTCTCTCCCAATCGAAACTCTCAAAATCCAGTTTCCACAGTCCTTCCACGCTTGGTAAACCCTCAGCTTCTCTCTCTCTCTCTCTCTCACTTAGGCAGCCAAGACTGCAAAAATGGGAAGAAACAATTTCTCGATCTTAACAGTTCTATCGGTCACACTCCTTCCCATTCTCTCCCTCTCTTTCTCCACAGATTCCCCAACAGATCGTCGCCTCTTAGTCCTCCTCGACGACTTGTCACTCAAATCTTCCCACTCAATCTTCTTCAATTCTCTTAAATCTCGTGGTTTCGATCTTGATTTCAAGCTTGCTGATGACCCAAAACTCGCCGTTCAACGTTATGGCCAGTACTTATATGATGGCTTAATTCTCTTCTCTCCTTCAATCGAAAGTAAGTTGTTGAATCCAAACAAATTGTTGTTTGTTGTTATCAAGTTATGATTTTTATGGTTCAGTTTCCGTTTTGAGAGAATGGGGTTTGTTACGAATTTGTTTTTTTGGTTTTCTTGGAATAATTTGTAATTTGGGATTTTTTTTTTAGGATTTGGCGGTGCATTGGATTTAGCTGCTGTTCTTGACTTTGTTGACTCGGGTCATGATTTGATTATTGCGGCGGATAGTTCCTCTTCTGATTTGATTAAGAGTCTAGCTACTGAATGTGGGGTTGATTTCGATGAGGTTGGTGTAGAATTTATGATGCATTGGATTTTTTGTCATTTTATTTTGTTTATTGAGTTTATCTTATATTGTAGGATCCATCTGCCTTGGTTATTGACCATAAAAGTTATGCTATCGCTGAGACTGAGGGTGATCATACATTGATTGCTGCCGATGATTATATCGAATCTGATGTGCTGCTTGGAAAAAAGAAAATTGAGGTTAGTTTGTTTGATCTTTTCATTCGTTACGTCAATTCCTTGGGAAGTTTAAGATTTTTATGGAATTTGGATTAAACAGGCTCCTGTGCTCTTTAAAGGGATTGCACATTCTTTAAATGCAGCGAATACCCTGGTAAGGTCAAATGTGTCCTGGTTTATTTCTATGTTAATGTAGCCTGATGAAGAAGTTTTAATGGGTTTGCTGGGTTATGTGTCATGATGTATAGGTATTGAAAGTCCTTTCTGCATCTCCTTTGGCTTATTCAGCTAATCCAAGCTCCAAATTGTCAAGTCCTCCATCAGTAACTGGATCTTCCATCTCGTTAGTTTCAGTAGTGCAGGTAACTTAGCTATCTCCATCAAAATGTTGCTCCTTTTCTCTCATCACACATAAAACAGCTGAAGAACATTGGTTTGTTGTGCTGTATTTTATGATTTATTTTAATTTTGTTTTCTGACCATTCCATTTATCTCTAGCTATCCTTCCTTATGTTTCTCTTGAATCCCATACATGCTCCCATGTATGTATGACTTTTGCATGTCATGGTGGGTGTCTGTGTTATGAACACCTGCTCTTAGCTGAGGTTTTAATAAAAAAAGTAATAAATTTGAGCTAGATTTCTTCTTGTTGACAATTTTTACATAATGCAGGCTAGAAACAATGCTCGGATTATGATTACAGGTTCATTAGATATGTTTAGTAACCGGTATGCAATCATATGATGGTTTAGTATTTCTCTAGCAATTATTTGTTTCATATTTGTTGAAATATCTCTGTGTGATTCAGATTTTTCAGATCAAGCGTACAGAAAGCTGGGAGTCCAAGAAAGTAAGTGAAGTTCTTATCAAACTTTTTTTTTAGTTTACATCTATTTTGGGCTGCTAAGGTTTTATAAAACGTGTTGTTTCACAACGTTCAATAAGGAATCGTTGCTGCATAAATGATATGTCATCTCTTTGTGCCTAGGTATAGTACAAACGACTGAGAATAGGAAAACTAATGGTCATTGGCTTAATGCATTTTGAAGAGTACAAGGAAATCACCTTCCTCTACATCATCAAGACTTTTCCTAGGCTTGTGTCATGTTGATAGCGTTATATGAATACATGTCGCAAACTTTATTTGCAAGTTTCATTTTTACATCAAACAAACACACAATGTGTATTCACTTTTTTATATGTCAAGGCTGCTGTTGGTTGTGGTAAGAGCTCTGGGCCCATATATCTTCTATTTATTCTTGGTCGATTCCCATTCTCAATATGCATATGTTTGCAATAAGATGAGGCATAGTTTCCCTGAAGATCCACAAAGCCATGATGTTTGTGTTTGCATGCTCATGAAAGAGAGTGTAATTGATTTTGAGTTCACATTGGGAGAGAGGGAGTGTGTGTGTGTCGGGTGGGGGTGGGGGGGTCATTGCTCATTTTGTTGGGGAAATTTTTTGGCTGGATGGTTTTGTTAATTTTCATCCATTTGGCTATTTTTCCCTCTGCTGGTCAATTGTTTAGCTTGTGAACAGAAATTCATATATTCTGATTTTTTAAGGGAAGAAAGTCACGTTATTTGTGACCATGTGTTGACAGATATGATAAATCTGGTAACGAGCAGTTTGTGACTGAACTTAGCAAATGGGTCTTCCATGCAAGAGGTCATCTGAAGGTTAGGTTTTTATTCCAGTCGTCTTGAGTTACTATGTTTGTCTGGCTAATGTGTAATTATATTGCAACATTCTGAGACATACTAAAGAATATTCTTTAGGTTGTTGATATAATGGCAACTTTTAGGATTTCTTTCTTTCTTTCACTTGATTGTGTTTTGTTGCATTTTCATCTGTTGTATAATATCAAGTCTGTTCTTGCCTCCAGGCTGTGAATCTTAGACACCACAAAGCTGGGGAAACAGATGAGCCAGCAATGTATAGGATCAAAGATGATCTGGTAATTTGTCAAGCTGTGCACTCATTTAGTTATTTGAAATTTTGTTTGGAGAAGCTACTGATGAGAGAGAGTATTGACAATCACCCTGAACTTGTATATGAGTGCAGGATTTTTCTGTTGAGATATATGAATGGTCTGGAAAGAGCTGGGAACCATATGTGGCCAATGATGTCCAGGTCCAGCTTTACATGATGAGCCCTTATGTGTTGAAAACCCTATCAAATGACAAGAAGGTACACTTTTCCTAGGGTCCCATTTTCATTTTACCTTGCAAGTTACAAACATGCCCCATGCCAATGTCTGATCTTTTTTGCACCGGGTTTTGCAGGGCTTGTATCATACATCATTCAAGGTTCCTGATGTTTATGGGGTTTTCCAGTTTAAGGTTGAGTATCACAGGCTTGGATATACTAGCCTGTCACTCTCCAAACAGGTAAGCTTCTTGGACTTGGATAATCTTTCCTTCACTCAATCAACTTAGCAACTTACCTGGTTTACTGTAGTGGATTGACTGGTGTGATTATGATTGATGTTAAAAGTTCTGGCTGCAATTTGATGATAGTGATATAGCCAAATTTAACATATTTGGGATGTCTTACAAAAAGGAATTTGGATGGTTAGTTCGGGTGCAGTGTACTGAGTTAATAGATAGCAGAAGTGGTGCAGCTATATCAATTCAGTTGCTTAATTTTTTGCTGGAAGGACATAATTATGCTCATTTGGGGAAAAGCACTTTGAGAAATATTATTGTGTGCTGACCTGTCCAAAGATCTATTCATGGGACAACGATAACGAATGCCGAAGAAGCAATTGATTGCAAATTGTATTGCTTCAATTTATAAAATGTGAATTGTTTTTATGAAGATTCCTGCATCTATTATTGTATGTTGTTAATATATCCTCCGCACAGAATTCTTCATTATAGTGGTGGATGGCCTGAAAGACAGTTAAAAAACCAATTGAAATTGTGAATGCAGATTCCAGTTCGGCCCTTCAGACACAATGAATATGAGAGATTCATTACAGCTGCTTTCCCCTATTATGGGGCTTCTTTTACTATGGTATTTTCTATAAAAAAGAAACTGGAATATTATTGTTTTGTGAACATATAGTATTTGCATGTGTGCATGCTAATCACAAATTCTCCTGTCGTTTGCAGATGGCCGGGTTCTTTATCTTCAGCTTTGTCTACCTGTACCACAAGTGAGGCCCTATTGTAATAGAGAGGATTGCACTGCTATGAAGATGGTTCTTTCTGATATACACTGAGAATATATCGAGGGCCTTGTAACATTTTTCCCCCTCAGTTTCATTATTTAGGAAGAATTTATTGTAGTAAAATTATCCGGCATTAGTATGGCTCTTCTGAGGTGGTGCCAAAGCTTGAACCTTGGTCAGGTAGTTGGAGCTTTCCTACAACAAACCGCAAGGCCAGAGAGCATTGGTATCGAAATGTCTCTCTCGTTCTCCGTGAAGAAAACTGTTGACGAGCACTAGAGCCAGAAAATTATAGGTCCAACACAGTTTTACTACATGATAAACAAAGTTCTAGATTCTGGTCTAATAAATTTGCCAGTGATAGTACCAAGTCTCAAGTCAATTTTTCTTTCCCTCTTTGGTAGGTCTCTAGGCACTCTTTGGAAAATGGGCTTTTTAGTGCCTTTATATTTTAGCTTAATAATTTTAAATAGAAAAAATAAACTATGAAAATTATTCCTTTCAAATAGGAGAAAACTAGAAGAGCATTATAATACATGATAAGAAAACAAAACTAGAAAAAAATAAAATTAATCATGGAAATATATTTTTTCCCAAAAAAATCTCATGCATCGCTAATTACTCGAGTTTTCTTCTAGTGGTGGCATGGATGCGTGAAAAAGAATAATAAATATATATATATATGAATATGTTTGTATCGAAACTCTACTTGGTTACATTAACTTACCAATTTGTTTTAGCAAAAATAAATAAAAAACTTATCTTCAAATAATAAACAAATGAAAAAAAATCTACTTTGAAAACTTATCCAAGCAAGTTGCTACAAATCATAACATACACAAGTTAATTAAATTCCATACGCCAAAACTAAATAAGAACAATCCTCAAATGATCGATCTCGATCAGATCAATCCCGAAAGCCAAACATATATATATATATATAACAAGGAGAAGAAGAAAGGAGAAGTTAACTTGCTGGAAATTGAAGGCAGGTACTCTTTTGCGTGTGGATCGGAAAGAATAAGCTTGAATTGATGGGAAAAGGGGTGGGACAAGATTCATGGGAAGAGAGGTTTTTTTTTTTTTTTCTCTGCGTGTGTTTGCCAGAGTAGGGATTTTATCCTGGAATCAAAATGGTGACATTTAAAAAATAAGTAGGGTTTTATTTGGGTTTTGTCAAATTACTCGATCTTGAGTTAACTCGGTAGGTCATTTAGATTTAATTAAGTTAATTTCCCAATAGAATTTTGTATGAATCTAGATTGAATCAAGTTTTAAATCATCCAGATCTCGGGTTAACCAGTAAAAACGGTTCGAACGTTTTAACTATAGTGTCAATTCATCAAGTTTTAAACACTAGAAAAAAAAAAAAGGAGCAAGCCTAATTAGCAATGCATCATAACCGAATATATAATACACCAATATCAATTAAGAAATTATTGAAATGGGATTAAAGGGAATATAAAAGTTTTCCTCTTCTTTTTCCTAGCCAATAAAAAAGGAAATTGATTCCTAACATTGCATGGCAAACGGCTATATATATATATATATATATATATATATATATATATATATATATATATAATGTATATAAAAAAAAAAAAAACCTCGTGATAGTTCGTATGTTTTTTCCTATATAGTGATAAAGAAGTTTCCTAGATAATGAAAAAAGAAATTGATTCGAGTACGAGGAACATCATTTATCAAGAGCATGTGTTTTTTAAGGTAATAAAATAATTTTTATATGTACCAATAAAATCCTCTCAAATATAGGTCATGATTTCTAAAGTTTTAAGGGATTTTTACCAAATCAAATGTTTTGACAAATTCCTATTTTTTTAATTTGTATTGTATTTGCGAATAAAACCTTTTCTACTATATTCAATATGGTTTCTAAAGTTTAAGAATATTTTTATTAAATAAAATATTTTGACAAAATTTCTAATACTTTTTTAAATATAGTTATAGACTAGACTGAGAACCAGCACTACACCGCGAGATAATTGTTTTTGAAAGAAGCAAGAAGAACCCGATACTCGGGTCATTAACTTGATTATATCCAATAATATCTGTTAATTTAATATCTTATTTAAATCAAAGGCAACATCATAAAATAAACCGTAAAAAAACACTTGTCAATAATAAATAAATAAAAATAAGTCATCAATATCATATATGTAATTGTCGACATCATCTACAACCAAAAGAGCTCGCTGAGTTGGTTTAAACTCAACTACAAAAGAATGTAAGACAACATCAAAAAAAATTACATGGTTTACTAGAGTAATAGCCTATAAAAACAAACAGAATAAAACACAATGAAGTGAATATCCATTTATATTCAATCAATCAATTATAATTAATTAAAGAAAAAAATATTTTGAGAACATATGTCTACAAATGAACAAAACATAAAAAGACCCTAGATAACTCAACCAAAAAAAAAAAAACAAAGGATGTAAAAGCATATTAAAAAAATAATGAGCTTAATCTCCAATAAAATAAAAATCAAATATATAAACATTAGCTTAAAAGAACAATAAAAAGAAAAAGCAACCCCTAGCAAATGTCTTTAAGCTGGGTTAATTTTTCAAATTGAAATATGTGAAATTTCAAAATAAGATTAACCAAGAAGTTTAAATTCAAATCAACTTAATATTGAAGGATAAAATTGAGTGTAACAAAAAAACTAAACTAAAAAATTTAACAAAGCAAAAAGAAAAAAAAACAATAAAGAGAACAAGGATAAAATCTAATAGAGAAAATGATCGATGGTGAAATTTCCAAAAGAGTTACACTATAAAAATTATCTCAAATGACATAAATAGCAATTAAAAGAATAAGGATTAAATAAGATGAATTTTTTTAAAAATAAAAATTGAAACAAATTTCAATTTTCATAATTTTTTTCAAATAAAAAAATATTAACAAAAAAACCAAGGACTAAATCAAAAAACAAAGAAAAGCAAAAAAAATCAAATGAGGATGAAATTAAAGCAAAATTTGATTTTCATAAGTTATTTGAAATAAAACAAATATCAGCCAGAAGATCAAGGACAAAATAAAAAACAAAGAATCTAAAGGGTTAATTTGAAAAATTATATGGTAAGGCATAAGAATCGAGGAGGAGAGAGGAAAAAAAATATCCTCAAAGCGAAACAGGAGCTCCATTTTCTATATGTTCCACCTTAACATGCAGTAAATATCGAGACGGATCTAATGACGTCTCAAAATGAAATTTTTAGTTGCTAGAATCAACCGCACCTGCTATTTAAAAAAAAAGCAGTTGATGAGTTGACGCGTGCCTAACACACGCTAGTGTTTTTTTTTAAATCTCTTTAATTTATTAAAAGATAAAACTAACCCCTACTTTATCCAATAATAACAAAAAAAACCCTCAAATCTAAGGCAGGTAAAAAACTAAAACCCTAGGACAATGATGTATTTTTATTGTGCAAATACAAAAGATAAGACGTAAACACTCTTCCTAGCTGGCCAAAGGTTTTTTTTATTTATAAAGCTAGATTGATAACTTTACCTATAAATTTTCCTCTAAATATCACTGAACAATGTATTAACATTAAAAATATTTATGATAAGTGTAAATTTAAAGACAAATACTTATTTTGTTCTAAATTAATTTAAAAATATCCAGATATCTCTATTGAGAAAACAATAATGCCTTCATTCTCTAGGCATTTTTTTTTTCATGAGTCAAAAAGAAATAGGGAATGAACTGTTTCATTCACGGTGTACTGTGTCCCTGCGGAACATAATTCTCCATCTTTTTATAGTTTTATTTATAATTTATAATTTATAATATAGTACATGTGTACTGGTGCTTTATGTTTTGTCTGTTTTCTCATCTCCTTCAAGTAAAGTAAATGCTGCCTTATTATCGTACAAGGACGAGAAAAAAAATTAAAAAATTTAAAAAATTAAATCATGAAAAAAAATTAATTAAATAGATTTAAACTTTGAAAAAACTGACTGCTTGCTTTGGTTTTGGTGTTGATTTTATAATTCTGCAACTTAAAAAATCAAATAGAATTAAACTCGAATGGAAAAAAACTAAGATAAAATTGAAAAATTGAGTTAAACTGGTTTAAATCAGTTTTTATTCTAAAAAATTAAACAAAATAGAATCGAAATCGGTCATTTTAAATTAGTTTTAGTTCGGTTTTTTTTATAAAATTTTAATTTAATTATTATTATTTTAATAAAAATCGAATGTAATAAAAAATGATGAAACCTTAAACTTACATCCAAAATTGAATATTTCAGATAACACCAAACATTTATTATTTATAGCTACAGACTACCGTACGTGCGCATGAGTTCGATGTCCTCCATCAATAATTAAAGCCTTATTTGTTATCGGGTCAAGCTATTCCACCAAAAACTGGTCTGACTTGGTCAAATCAATTTAATGTATTAAATTAGTGTTCGTAGGATAAGATTGGTTGGTGGCGGTTTTTAAATATAGTTTTTTATTTGAAATTATATTAAAATAATATTTTTATTTTATTAAATTTAATTTTAGTCTATTAAAAAAATTAATTTAAAATTTAAAAAACAAAAATAAATACACTTTAAGATAAAGATAATGCTTATAACTGCGATAACAGATGCTTTTTAAATTTTTTTTTTATTTTAAAGTACATAAAAATAATATTTTTTATTTTTTATAAATTATTTTTAATATAATATAGCATGGAGGGCAGTTTTTTCATGTCGTGGAAAACGGGTTGAATCCACAAATAGTAAATGCATACGTTGGGAAAGCAATTTCGTATCTTCATCTGATTGGTTAAAAAAATTGCATGCAATAAATTAAAAGTTAGACTAGCCATTTATTGAGTATCTACCTCTCTGTTCCTCTCACTACTGCTAATGCCGTGTAAAGGAACACGTCCGAAATCAGTTTTTTTAAAAAAAATTATTTTTTTTATTTTAAATTATCTTAATGTAATAATATTAAAAAAATAAAAAAATATTATTTTAATATATTTTTAAATAAAAACCACTTTAAAAAATAATTTTATTATATTTCTTAATTAGCTAACAATTTGTTGCTTCCAAGTATGCAACGTAAATATGGTCAGATTTTAACATGAAAAATAATTTCTTTTAATAAAAAAACAACATGAAAACAATGTGCTTGTTAATTTGTTGGAACTGATTAGATTTGTTAAAGAACCATTTCAACCTAAAAATTTAAGTTATTAAGTGAAGTTCTAAGATATGATTTATATTATTTTCTAACACACTTTCTCAAGTAAAAGACTTTTGAACTTGAAACTTGCATAAGATTATATTATTTTGTGTTTAATTTTTATCAAATAAATAAAAATAATGAGATTTAAATTTGTCATTGTTTGATTATTAAAACTCTAATACTATATAAAAAAATCATTCAATTTAAAAACTTAAAATATTAAATAAAATTTCATAATATAATTTATATTATTTACTAGTAAGATTCTACTCCTATCTTACCTATCTTTCCTGGGAAAGGGTCAAGTTCACCACTTTCATGAAAAGAACTTGTAATGGTTGCGGGTGAGTTTTCGTGTTGATTAGGATTTCAATATGACACCATCTTCTTCAAGTTTCAACGATTTCCCCCAAATACTTGGTAGCATTTTCTATCCCTTTCAGTCAGTCTAATTAGTACTTAATTGACAAATACAAGGCTGTAAGT
>Ga0325414_1009671_pt1 | contig 10132 bp, 7 predicted proteins | sample PopdelMetagenome_8_FD_206183 | JGI IMG/M metagenome (GOLD analysis project Ga0325414, IMG submission 206183) | Populus deltoides microbial communities from Bellville, Georgia, United States - Leaf-PdKOR-R3 | ecosystem: Host-associated > Plants > Phyllosphere > Phylloplane/Leaf | place: USA...
GGATTTGTATCTTTATAGTATAAAAATACAAACCAATATTGATCAAAATGTAGTAAAATATACGAGAAAATCACAAAAAGTTTTTTGAAATTTTTTTTTGAATTTATTATTATTTTTTTATTTATTTATTTTGGCTGGGTCCAGCTCGGCCCGTGTGGCTGGGCTGGACCCAGCAGTCCTGTCCGGGTCACTGGCCCAACCCAGTGACCCGGCTGCCTAAGGCCTGCATGCGTGAACTATTCACGCATGCAGTGCACAGTGCGACAACAGACGAAATGAAAGAAAAGAAGTTACCTGGTGCGGGGAGGCAGAGCCGAAGACGATGACTGGACGATTCTCCTGGGCTGACCTGCGGTGGCTCTACAGGCGGTGCTTCTGACGGTTGCTGACTGGAGAATGGCTTGGACGGTGGCCGGCCTTTCTTCTTCTTCTCCTCTGCGTTTTTCTTTTTCTGCTCTGTTCTCCTCTGTTTCTGTTTTCTTCTTCTGTTTCTCACGGTGCTGTTGCCGAGTGTTCTGTGATGGCTCTGAAGGCGGCGCTGCTGGTGGTTGCTGACCGGAGAATGGCTTGGCTTTTCTTCTTCTTCTTCTCTGTGTTTTTTTTTCTTCTCTGTTCTCCTCTGTTTCTGTTTTCTTCTTCTGTTTCTCACGGTGCTGTTGTCGTGTGTGCTGCGGTGGAGGTTGCTGGTCGGTGGAGTTGCTGTGGGAGGCGACGGTGGCTCTTCTCCTTTCTGTGCAGAGGCGTGAGCCTGTTTTTTTTTTCAGCTCTCTCCCTCCCTCTCTGTCTCGTTTTTTTCTCTCCCTTACGTTCCCCCTCTACTGTTTTTCTTTTCCATCGGGTCCTCTCCTGGGTTCGGTTTCTCCTCTGGCTTTTATAGCCAGAGGACGCACTTGGTAACGGCCGGCGTGCATCACGGTGTCGTGAAACATGCCCCCTCCCCAGACTGAAACGGCTCCATTGATGGAGTTCATTTACTGTCAAAACCGTCGCGGATGAAGATGATGAGCAGCTGTCAAGGAAACGGCGCCGTTTTCAAATTCAAAGAACATTTCCAGTTTGATGTTTTTCGCAATTTTGTAATTAAGTTCCCGGATAAATTGTAATTGGGTCCCTTGATTTTAGCACTTTTTCCAGTTTAGTTTTTAGTTTCAGATTGTTTCAACTAAGTCCTTAATTTGCATTTTTGAACCTTCTCAACCAATTTTATCATTTTTTCAGCATTCCAGTCCTTTTCTCGCACCTATTATTTCTTGGATTTCTTTCGAATAGTTTTTGATATATTTTTTTGTATTTTCTCATTTTCAAAATTATTTTTTTTATGGAAACCCAAAAATGAGTAACAACACTGTTCATAAGCGACTTTTTGTTGTGCAGACTCCGCTCTTTGTTATGCATGAGACACTTTGAGCTGTGCGTACTCCGTTGATACGTGGTCGTATCTTTCGGTGAGCTGAGCCGTGCGTTGCTGAAAGGCCACGAAATCCTTAGATTGGGAGCTCGATATTGATTGGGAGCTCCCAACAGTTGAAACACTACAGGCCGTTCGCAAGTTGTCGGCTGTAGTGTTGGAGAGCCTGTAAACCCGATTTTTATCGGGTCCACTTGACGATCCAACCTCCATCCACAAATCTGAATCGAATTCCGGATAGGTCAAAATATCATCCCCGTATCTCTCCCTCAACCGATTATTATAGGTCTCCTGAAAATAAAACAAAAGGTAATCATCATATTCAATTCAGTAAACATAATAACTTACAAAATAAAATGGTTGAACAAACATACCACAAAACGTTGAGCACGGTTATCAACGAATTGTTGTGCCCTCTTTTGGCGGTCTTGACTCCGCACGTGCATCTCCATAAACAGCTCCATCGGGCTCGGCTCATGTCCAAGAGACGTAGCCTATAATGAAAAAAGATTTATTAATAACAACTTAATTTAATGATATATTTCATTTAAATTAATCTTACCCTCTGTTTCGTATGTGCAGCAAACAAAATGGAGCTGCCAGTGTGTGTTGTCACCGAGCCATGAATTGGTCGATTCCGGTTGCCAACACCGGACTGGGAGCGTCGTGTGAACCGCTCAGATGTCACATGCTCAAGATAGTGCGGCCATATATCTTCTGGGATGTATATCGGTTTGAAATCCCTCCAAACCGCAACATCGTTTCAACCTTGGAAACCCTTATCTCTCGAGGTTTTTTTTTCCTTTTTTGTGCTTCATACCAAAAATCACGCAACCTACTTCACGCAACCAAAAATTACATTTCGAAACATAAATTTTTGTCTAAAAAAAATCTTGTATTGTTTTTGATGTTACCTAGTTGCCGCGTGATTTCCCACACCCTCCTCGCAATAGTGTTATGGTCACTGTCCCAGCAGAATTTGTCCTGTGTATAAATAATTAATTTTAAATAAAAATAAAAATTTATTTATAATTATATTAATAATTTATTAGAAATAAGCTGAAAATTATAAATTAACACCAACCTCAAATTTGTCAAACCATGCATTGATTTGAAGCATCCATTCAGGATGCTTGGATATCTGACTCCATTGAAACAATGGAATCTCCATCGACGATTTAAACGCCGATGATATTACTAGGGTGGCCTCAATGTTTGTGAGCCTGAAAATAAAAGAAATAAATTCAATAGTGATTACTTCATAAATTATGTTGTAATTTTTATATTAAAAAAAAACTAAAACCTTAACAAACTTACATTGAAAAGTCGTCCTTCCCCTGTGCCTCGTACTTGCGGGTAAATTGATTCCGTTGCGAAGACACGTTGCCCCTGCACTGTGAAGTAGCGCAGGAAGAGGTAGCATCGGTTGACGGCGCAGGTGGTGTAGGTGCCTCTTCTTGAGAGGCACCTAAGGAAATATCATCCTCACTGCTAGACGAACTAGCTGCGACCATACGTGAGCGACCAGCTTTGGTTTTCTTTTTACGAATCTACATAATTTTATACAAATAATTATATAATTAAATTCAAATGTTAAAAACAATTCGACAGCACCTCCCCTATACTGGATACTACCTAAATCCACAAACCTGCACATATTAACATTAGCCACAACCAATTGATCCAATCTATACTACTTATTCCAACATATTCAATTACTAATCCTAAGGTAAATTCAACATTAAGAATTACAATTCAACAAATTATTCAATAATTATGTTAATACAACAATAAAATATATTCAATAAATTAAAAAAAAACTCTAAGCTAACAATTATTATTAATGGAAAAAAATTAAACATAAATCATGCAATAATAGAGTAAAATTAACAATTATTTCGAAATATTCACTTACTAATACTAAGGTAAATTCAACATTAACAATTACAATTCAAAAAATTATTCAATAATTATGCCAATACAACAAAATAATAAATTCAAAAAAAAAAATAACTATAGACTTTAGGAATGAAATATGCTTACTTTACTAATGTGTTGAATTTAATACTTTATCTACATTACAAAAAATACACCAAAACAAAAAACATAACAAAAAAATTAGCAAAAAAAACCCTTAAAGTAAAATAAAATAGAAGAAACACATACTTTTTAAACTGATGAAGATGATGAAGATTCACAAAATCAAAATTGAAGTGTCAATTTTGAAGAACGAAGAGGAAAAGAATGAAAATTTAAGTTGAAAAACTGAGGAGAAGAAAAAATGAACTAAAGGGGCGGTCGCTGGAACTTATATGACAGTTTTATCGATGAATTCACTGACGGATATAAAATTAATTATTATTTTAATTTATTCCGTTAGTGAAGTGTCAAAAATCCGTCGGTAATTTTTGAATTTCGCACCAAAAGTTTTAATGACCCTTCATATTTTTCGTGGTTCGTCAGTAATTCTGTCAGCAAGATGACGCGGTCAGAGATGCATTTAATGCACAACCCTTTGGAATTCACACAATCCGTCGGTAATTTTGTCAGTAATATTGACTTGCCAATAACTTACCGATGGAATTATATCCGTCGATATAGACGTCGGGGATTGTTGCATTTCAAGGAATTATTTCCGAACTCTTTGTGAAATGGCGATAGTCTTATTCTGTCGGTATTGATGTCGGTGATTATGGCATTTCAAGTAATTATTTCCAAACTCTCTGTGAAATGCCGACAGACTTATTCCATCGGTATGAACGTCGGTGATTGTGGCATTTCAAGTAATTATTTCATGTTTCAAAATATATCATCCATGATCTATAATTATTTCAAGTAATTATTTCATGATTGTGGCATTTCAAGTAATTATTTCAAGTAATAAATATTTCGTGTTACAAAATATATCATCCATAATCTAAATTACATGAAAAAAAGGGTTTTACACAGGGCTTCATTTTGATAGTTAGTCAGAATTTTCTTCTTCTTCATCATCATCAATTGAATTGTCATCACCTTCATCGCAATCTTCAATATGGATATCATCTTCTTCATCGACATTTGCTTGTCCGCTAGAGCTCAAAACAACATTTAACTCCTCTACGTCAACATCAACAAGACTATCATCGAAACCATGAAAATTTGAATTTTCTTCCAATTCAATCGAAGGAGCAACTCGATATGGTTCAACCAAATCACTAACTTGAAAGACTTCATCTCACACACTTGTGTCTTCGTTCTCATCCTGAACAACCTCGACACAACCCTGGGGTTTTGTTTTTAAAACAGACAACCAATCCACTCTTGATCGATCCTTTCTAAATGAAGGGGTGTATGTGTAATAAACTTATTGACATTGCTTTGCGAAAACAAAGGCATCGTTTATGTTGCGAAGTCTAGCTTTTGAGTTGATTTCGACCAAACCATAGTGCGGATCAACTCTGATTCCTCTGTCAGTCGTGTCATACCAATAGCATTTGAATAAAAACACTCTATTATGCTCGTTATGATATTGCAGTTCGATGACCTCTTCTAATCTACCATAGTAGTCAACTTCTAACTCACTACTAGTGGATCCTTAACACAAACACCGCTGTTGTGTGTCTTTCTTCCTTGCCCATATTCTTCAGTTTGGAAAACATATGCATTGACAAAATACCCATTGTAGCACTTACATTTTCTTTCAGGCCCCAGGCTTAGTGAAGACAATGACTTAGGCACACTCCTTCCCATTTGATAAACCTTGTATGTAATATACATCAATAAACAATAAATGAACAAGAATCTTGTAATAACATGCATACATACAGTAATTTTGCAAGTTAGAATGAGTTTGTGATAGTGCTTACATGTGTTCTGAACCACGTGGCAAATTGTTCATCTTGTAATTGAAAGATCTGGGATTCGGTCAGCTGTGAGTTATTGGAGAGCAAATATTATCGATGTTGCCTGCAAGTAATAGTGAGTGTATGATATTACAATATATTACTAACAAAGTTTAATTAGTATTACACATATATAAATTTACTGAATAAAAGGTCTCAGCTCATCACAGTTAAATAGAACATAGTTGTGTGCTTGTTTGAACTCTATTTTCGACAAATATCTTTCTCTTACGACATTTTTAGGTGTGGGTCGTCCAGTATTGGAGAATATTGACAAGTTCCCACTGGAAGGCACTTCACCGCCATCATCATGTCGTGGAACGCGATTGATTCTCGTTCTCAGATGAGGTTCGAAATAGTACGAGATAAATGTTGAGATCTCCTCAACAATATAGGCCTTACATATCGAAGCCTCAACATGCGTCTTGTTCTTAACCTTTTTCTTGAGATTAAACAAGTACCTGCATTGAAATATTAATCAAGTATTTTCAATTAAGAAAAACATATAAAATACTTTTATATATGAATTACATTGCAACTGTAATATCTAATCGTTCGAATGGGTACATCCATCTATATTGGACCGGTCCTCCAGCTTTTGCCTCGAACGGTAAATGTATAGGGAGATGCTCCATTGAGTCAAAAAATAATGGAGGGAATATCATCTCAAGTTTGCATAGTGTCTCGATGATATTCGTTTGAAGCTTCTTAATGTGATCCACATTCAACTTGCTGGAGCATATATCTCTGAAGAAATGACTGATCTTCGTGAGTGCTTCCCATATTCCCTTTGGCAACAAATCATGAAAAGCTAATGGGATGAGTGTTTGCATAAACACGTGGCAGTCATGACTCTTCATTCCATACAATCTGCAGTCCTCTATGTTAACCAGCCTTGATATGTTCGATGCATGTCCATCCGAAAAACGTAGACTCTTAAGCCATTTATAGACTAGCAGTTGTGCGTTTTTCTCTAACACGAAGCTTACTCTTGGTTTTGCGACCCGTGACTTATCATAAATTAACTCCATATTTTTACGGTTACAATATAAAGCTATATCCAATCTAGCCTTGATGTTGTCCTTTGTCTTCCCCTTCACATCCATGACGGTGTTGAAAATGTTCTCAAACATGTTCTTTTCGATGTGCATGACGTCAAGGTTATGGCGGAGCAAATTGGTCTTCCAATAGGAAGCTCAAAAAAGATACTTTATTTTACCCAATTATGGGTCAAACCAAAACCAGGAACTTTTGCTTACCTGATTGAAGGCCAAACACAATGTCACCGTACTCTGAGACAACATCATGCAATTCTTCACCAGAAAGATGCGGGGATGCAACATCTTTTTCAACTCTGCCAACAAAGAAATCTTTTCTGTTCTTTCTGTACCTGTGATGAAGTGGCAAGAAGCGACGGTGACAGTCAAAAAAAGAAGCTTTACCTCCATTTGCTAGCGTGAATGCCTTGTTGTTTTCCATGCAGTATGGACATGCGAGTTTCCCATGCGTGCTCCAACCAGAAAGCATTCCATAAGCTGGAAAATCATTGATAGTCCACATCAATGCCGCCCTCATAAGGAAATTTTGTTTCCTCGATATATCATAAGTCAGAGCTCCGGAGGACCACAACTGCGCCAACTCATCAATCAACGGTCGAAGACAAACATCTATATTCCGCCCCGGGCTTCTTGGACCGGGTATGACAGTAGATAAAAACATGAACTCCGGCCTCATACACATTCCCGGTGGCAAGTTATAAACTGTGAGTATGACCGGCCAACAAGAATAAGGAGCAGCAAATGACCCAAATGGGTTGAATCCGTCTGTACACAACCCAAGACGCACATTCCTTGATTCAGCTGAAAAGTGAGGATGAACACTGTTAAAGCGTTTCCACGCTTCGCCGTTAGAAGGATGAACCATCACTCCATCAACCGCATGGTGTGCTTGGTGTCATGTCATGTGCTCAGCAGTCCTTGGTGACATGAATAACCTCTGCAGTCTAGGTGTGATCAGGAAGTATCTAAGTTTTTTATATGCCACTAGAGTCTTTCCCCTGCCAGTTCTAGGTTTGTAACGGGAATGTTCGCATGTCATGCACTCGGTCATCTCAGCATTTTCAAGGTAGTATAACATGAAGAAGTTAGGGCACATGTCAATTTTCTGGTATCCTAAACCGAGGGGTTTCATCATGGACTTCGCAGCATAAAAGTTCTCTTTCAGCCTGTTCCCTTCAGGTAAAATGCTTCTTGCCCATTCAATAATCTTGTCATACCCGGCCTCACTCAACCCGTGATCTGACTTGATGGTGAACACCTTTGCTACGGCCGATAATTTACTGTGGTTCGTGCAACCATCCCATAATGATTCATCTGAATCTTTCAACAAATCAAAAAACCTAGTTGCATCTGCATTAGGTTCTTCTTCTACGATTGAAAATTGACTGACATTACCTTGATTCATTCTCATTGCATCCATAACCATATTTCTGTAAGGATTAGTGTTGTCATTTGTCGCTTCATGCACGTTGCTAGCACTAGAAGTTGACCCAACCACCGTTTCTTTCATTCTCCTCTTACTAACAAATACTTCTCCATGTGCATACCAACACTGGTAATTCTCCATAAACTCTTTGTGTAGAAGATGCATCATTACAACATCTAGATGCAGATATTTTTTATTTTGACACTTCCTGCATGGACACCTAATACCGCCTCCAGTAAAATTTCTGGGAATAGATGTTGCGAAATTAATAAAACCCTGAATCCTGTTACAATAATCAATCCTCCGCAATCCTTGGGGTGAATCTCGATACATCCATGAACGATCATCTATGACTTATATCGAACCTCTATAAATTTATAATGATATCATGTACGTATTAATTAACTAATTTAGGTAAATAAACTTGCAAAAATATTACTTTACCTCGAGATTATCCAACAAACCAATCACAACTTCTCATAAATATTAAATATTCATTATCATTTATCAACGTCCATACAAATTAATATATATAAATTTATGAAAATTACCACTCCACAATACCATTGATAAAACTTTAAACGGACCCATTAAGCAAGCTATTAATTATTTCAAAATAGCTCATGTAATTCGATAGTTCCATAAAGTTTTAACAATTTACAAACAAATACAATCTTACAGAATCTAAAACAAACCATAACAGGTATAAAATTATACATTCATATACTACAAGTTTGTTTAAGAAATAACAATAAAACATGTACATCTACTAACAAAATACATATACTAAAAAAACAATAAAGTTGACATTTAATTAAATGTTAAAATTTAAAAAGATAGAATTACTTACAAAAATTGATAAAATCCGTCGGTAAATCAGATCACGGATGCTGTAACCACAAAACTTCAATAAATATAACTTGTTGTGCTGATATGAGGGAAATTTTTGTTTGGGGGGAGGGGGGCTGGTTGTTTGCAGACGGGGAGAGTTGGTATTAGGAAGAAGAAGGAGAAATAGGGGAGGAGAGGGTCTGCAGAGCGGACATATATTAAATGTTTCCGACGGATTTCCATCAGTGAAACCGTCGGTGATTCTGACGAAAACATCGACATGTCACCGTACAGATTTGTCATTTCAAATCACTTGGTGATTCCGTCGGCATTTTAAATAGCCAACCGGTCACGTCACTGTACAGGCTGTCTTTTTGAATCCGTCGGAAAAAATAACCCGCTAGAACCTCCACGTCAGCGACCCGCCTTTTTTTTAATTCTTAAACTTTTCCGTCCGTAATTCAGTCGGTAACTATCGACGAACAATTTCCGTCGGTAGTTACCAACTGAATTACAGACGGAAAAGTTTTCGTCGGTAGGTACCGACTGAATTACGGACGGAAATGTGTCCGTCGGTAATATCGACCTCAAATTACCGACAGATTTATTCCGTCAGTAAATCCGTTGTTATTTAGTGAATTTCTAGTAGTGGTAGGAAGATTAAACAAAAAAAATTTGGGTTCAATCTAGTTTTCATGATCATACTATAAATTTCTTTTACTTATAATAATTAAATCAGAATTATATTTTGAAGGTTACAAAGTACAAACATTTATGTTTTTGGTGGTAATTATCGTGAGCACGCATAATACTAAAAGAGAGTAGACGTAGGCTTCCTTAATCTGCTACACCGATAAATCCTTTTTAGCCAGTCTCACAACCAGTAAATTGACTTTTTTTTATCTCATAATTTATTATTATTATGCAATATTAATATTATACATTACAAGTAATAAGAAAGAAATTACTAAATCTTGTCGAATACAATCTCAACCCCATCAACTGGCATTGGATGTGAAAGATAAATCATGTCAGCATCAGGATTAAGTAGTTCCCACCTGAAATTTCATCACAATAACATTAGAGAGAGGGTGTTCATGATATAGCAAGGAGAGAAGAATACATGTCATTAAGGTAGGTTTGCACCATCGTACATAACAAAACTACGAACATAATAACAATACAGTTAATTGTTTCTACAAACAATATTCATTACGTTTAACAAAGCATGTGACTAGTGAAAAAAGATTTGGATGCTTACTGTATCCTATAGACAAATGATGTAAAAAAAGTGCCAGTTGTAGGCGAGCAAGCTTGTTTCCTGGACAGATTCTAGATCCATTACCAAAAACTTGATACGTTCCTGGCCTTGCCGGTTCCTATGTAAGAAAATTGTTATAATGATAAGCCAGGCATAATATTCAGCTTTCTCATGTAACCGATATGATTTGCAATTTTGAACTTACATTCCATCTGTCTGGGTTGAAGCACATAGGATCCTCAAAATTTTCAGGATTTGTATGGA
>Ga0325414_1009672_pt1 | contig 10132 bp, 4 predicted proteins | sample PopdelMetagenome_8_FD_206183 | JGI IMG/M metagenome (GOLD analysis project Ga0325414, IMG submission 206183) | Populus deltoides microbial communities from Bellville, Georgia, United States - Leaf-PdKOR-R3 | ecosystem: Host-associated > Plants > Phyllosphere > Phylloplane/Leaf | place: USA...
GAGAGATAAACAAATGGTGAGAAAGAAATAGGAAATAATTGTTTTTCAACATCTTATCCCTATAATATCTTATTTGAAATCATAGGATTACATAAAAATTTCATCCAAACACTCTAAAATAAAGGACAACTATAATCCTGATAAAAAATAATTGACACTAGAATTCCATATAATCTTATCACCTCGTTCACATATAACTTAACCAATTTTTCCACCGGGTATATCACCTTTACAGGTAAAAACATAGCATAGTTGATTAATTTGTCCATAATAACTCATATCGCATCATTCCTCTTCTTTCCTCTAGGCAATTCCAATACAAAATCCATGATGATGTTGTCTTATTTCCACTCAGGGATCAAACGGGGTTCTAGAGGTCCCGTTAGCTTCTGATGATCTACTTTCACTTGTTGACAAACACCACACCTAGTTACATAATCAGCTATCTCTTTATTCATATTCGGCCACCAATAAAGCTCTTTCAAGGTCGTGAACTAGGTAATTAATTCTTCATATTCACATCCTTTCTAGTTAATTATGTCAGAGGAGTTGCGATAGTGGAGAATCCCTTAATAAATTTCCTATAATATCCAATTAGACCAAGAAAACTTTGAATTTTTGTTACATTCCTCAACTTCTTCTAGTTGAATACACCTTTTACCTTTCTTGGATCCACAAAGATACAATCTTCCAAAATTACATGTTCTAAAAAGACCACATCATTCAACCAAAACTCACACTTGTTCAGTTTTGCATACAACCAGTGATCTATTAAGGTTTAGAACACAACTTTTAAATGTTGTTCATGCTTTAGAAATGAGCTAGGATAAATCAAGATATCATCTATGAATATCACTACATGTTTGTCCACCAAATAGGAAGATTCGGTTCATCAAATCCATAAATATTGTTGGAATAGTGGTTAAACCAAACAACATTACTAATAACTCATAATGTCCATACCAAGTTTTAAAGGTAGTTTTTAGCACATCATATTCCTTTATCCTCAACTGGTAGTACCACGTTCTCAAATCTATCTTCAAAAACACCTTAGCTCCTTTCAATTGGTCAAATAAATCATCTATTTATGGTAACAAATATTTGTTCTTCACCGTTACTCTATTCAATTGTTTGTAGTTGCTACATAATTGGAAGGTCCCATCTTTTTTCTTTACAAACAATATTAGAGCTCCATATGAGGAGTTATTGGGTTGTATATATCTTTTATATAGTAACTCTTGCAATTGTATCTTAATTTTATTAACTCAATCGGTGTCATTCTATAAGGAAATTATGTTATAGAAGCAGTTCCAGGTATCACATCTATTGGTACCTCTACTTCTATTTCAGGTGGTAATTCGAGTAATTCTTCTGGAAATACATTTGAAAACTCTCTAACTAGGAATATCTTTCAATTCTACTTCCTCATTCTCTAACTTTGATACATAAGCTAAATAGGATGGATATACCTTCCTTAATAATTGTTAGGCAATTATAAGTGAAATTAGACAATTCGGTATAACATTTTTTTCTCCTTTAAATACTACATGTCTTCCATCTACCCTTTGTAGTGTTACTGTTTTAGAAAAATAATCTACTTAAGATCATTGAGTGCTTAACCAGTTCATCCCTAGGATTACATCATAATCTTATAATTCCAAAGGCATCAAGTCTACCATAGTTCTATACCCCCTAATATTAACAAGTATCCCATGGAAAACAAAATCTATGTCAATTGTTTCCCCTAAAAGAGTACTAATCACCAATCATTTTTTCTAACTTATCAGTTATACATTTAATTTCTTTTCAATTCTATCCGACACAAATGAGATGGTTATCCTAGGATCAAATAAAGTATATACCATGTGAGTGTTTGTAGCATACTTGCTACTCCTTCCAGAGCAGTCTAAATCTCCTCCTAAGTTATGTGGTAGACTCGACCTTAAGGCCTTTCTCATTGTCCTCTCAGTCAGCCTCTATTAAAACTTGCCTTTGACTAGGTTGGTTGACCTAGCCTATTCACGGTAGATGACTATTGTAGGCTCTGTGTCGGTTGCCTCTAACTCTTACTCTAATCAATAGTCCTCAAGAGGCATTCCTTCTTGCGATGCCCTGTCTGTCTGTGGTGATATCATAGTGCATTTAGATATGGAAACTCTTTCCAACAGTGCCCTTTCTATTGATAGATGTAACATCAGCCTAGAGAAGTCGAGCAATCCCCTAAGTGGCTCTACTCACACCTTATACAGTGGGGGTAAGTAATTTTTCTCTATGTTATGAAACCTAAAGTTATACTGGTCTTTAGAGATGTATGTCCTCCACTAGTACCTTGAAATGACCTAACAGGTGCTCCACTCTGGCTAGAGCTACCCCCTTTCTTATTAAACATATGTCTACTCTTACTTCTTTTTTTTTATATATAATGGGTGGTCTACTAGATGACAAATGAATAGTCTTCCTCTACTCAAACTCTAATTGACCTTGATTTTCTATAGTGCATGCCTTCAAAGCTTAGACTGCTTCAATGAGTTCCCTCACAATCTCAAACTAATGAGCAATCAATCCCTGCTTCAAATCATATCTAAACTCATCTCACAATTGGTCAGTTATATGTTTCTCAGTTGGAGTATGATGTGAAGCAAATATGGAAAGGTCATGAAATTACCTCTTATACTCTATCAATGTCATCCCCTCCTGACTCAGTGCTAAAAACTCTTGTTCATTCTTCTTTTGATGGTGTCTTATATAGAATTTATTTTTGAACTCTATTTTGAAATTAGTCCAAAACAGTACATTTATGGCTCTCTTTATACGCATAGCCTCTCATCAGGTATGTGCAATACCAGACTAATTGTACAACATATTTCACTCGTACTTCCACTGGTACCTCAATCTCTATAAATATTAATTCCATTTTTTTAATTTATTTTCCTGTAACCTTGTCATCTTGTTCACCATAATACTATCACACCCCACTTATCTCATAATCTTTGCGCATTGAATAAGAGTAACTAGACTATCTGTTGGGGCTGAGGCTACTACTGGCATGATTAGTGCCACTACACTAGATATGTTGGACATCACTGCATTTACTATTTGCTCTACGTATATTGGATCAATATAGGACCTAGAGGCTACTATTGGAGCTACAAGTAGAGGCTCGGTTATTTGTCCCTATTAATTTAACTTCTCTGACTGAACAACCCCTGTCTGTCTTAATGCAGAGTCATCATGGGGTCTAGTTGGACCCTTCATTAGGACTATGTGCTACTAGCATATTAGATGTTGTATATGTCAGAGGGTTCTCCCCTGACATAGCTCTAGTTGTGGATCCTGATACCTCCCTCATGTTGGGGATTTATTGGTTCTAGCTCTATATCACATTTGGACCATCATATAACAATCAAATATCTTTCAGTATCAATTTAAATCCACTAAATCAAGCCTAGCTCTGATACCAATTGTAACATCCCTACTTCTCGGGGAGAAATATAAATTTTTCGAGTTAATTATCCATGGTAATTTACTGAGTAATGGTTCATTAATCCAGATTTCTGTGAATAATTTTTTTTTAATTTTTAGTAGAGTATCCCCTGCATCTTTGCCATCTCAAGTTATCGATAATGTCTATTAAGTTCACAACTCAATCATCATCAAAAGTCCAGTCATCCAGGAGTTTTATCAATAGATTATTCTTTCTTGATATTTAATATGACTTAAAATTCACAAACAATAAGAGTTTATATAAAACAAAAAAGTTATACATTCCATGCGAAACATACATATGTCTTTCATACAATACTACTTCGGTATATTGATTAAATTCGTTAACATGTATTTTACATATAAAAGTGTGAGTCATCCAATACAACAAAAGAAAAATTCATTTTTCTACATACATAAGACTATGGTTTAGTGCATGTACAACACCTATTTAAATGGGGGGGGGAACATAGTTATGAAAGACTACCCTTGTCAAGATTGTAAAGTACTTTAAACCAAAAAAAATAACAATCAACCTTAAGAATAAATATTTCAAAAATTTTTTCTTTTAAAAATCCTATCCATTTGGTACTCTTACTTGTTCTTTATTCAAAATTAATTCTATATCTTTTATTCTATCACAAACAATATGATCTTTCTATTAAAAAATTTGTTATCTATCTTTCCTGGAATACCTCTAATCCAGTGTCTAAATTGAACGTCCATAATTAATTTCCAATTATTCTTTCTTCCTAAATAACCATTAATGTGGTTGTCCTAACTAGACACCTAAAATATATTTCTAGTTATTCTTCCATCCTGAATAACCCTTATTCTGGTTGTCTCAACTAGACACTCAAAATATGTTTCTGGTTATTTATCCATCCTGAATAACCTTTAATTCGGTTGTTCTAAATGGACACCTATAATTTCTACTAACTGACTTGTTAACCTTTCAATCAACAATCATCTCGGATTCTATCATACTCAGTAAATCCTTTAAATGTCATCTCATCTGGCAATTCAAACTTATTGCTCATTGTTTTGGCTTTCTATTTAAAAATCACATCCTTCTAACATTCGTATTTACAAATCATTGTTTATCTTATATCTCATATAGATATCCAACACTCTAGCATTTTTATTCTAGTGCCAACCAATCCAATTATTTTTCTCAAGTTTTAATTATTAATACATGCATCTAACATTTATATTTGATAATGTAATAACTTTAATTTGTAATAATAAAACTCGGAAGGGTGTTCACTGCCTACCTATTGATACACACATGTAGGACTTGCGTGACTCATTAATGCAGATGGCACCTGCGTAACCAATAAAATCCATTTCTAATGGTCTGTAAGAGTCTAGGTAAGAGAATAGTTGGGCAAGGAAAAGCGTATCACCCCCTGTGCATCCTACCTATGATAAGCTGCTTTGTTGTTTATTCTAAATTATGTTTCTATTCGTTAGTCTATCTAAGATTTGATAATAATCCTTCTTAGTAAGGAGATCCTTATCTTATCAAGTTAAATCCTAGCCATTCTAAAGCCCAAAAATATTTGTTTAAGGTTTAAGAAAAGTCCTTCTCAATAAGAAGATTCTTATCTTATCTTGTTAAAACTTAGTCATTCTAAAGTCCAGAAAAGTTTGCTAAGGTTTAAGAAAAGTCATCATCGATGATAAGATTCTTATCTTATCATGTTAAAACCTAACTATCCTGAAGGCTAAGAAATTAAAAAAAAAGGTTTTTATTTGAATTTTTTGTCAAATCCTAATGGATAATCGCAAACTTGTTGTGATACCCATTATCTAAATATTTTTTATATTATTCAAAGTATTATGAAATGCTACTTTTATTTTTTTCATATAAAACATGCATGAAAATCTTATAATTTGGTTGAATGCACACTAAATAAAACATATTTTTTTGTATTATTGATATGAGGAATTTTTTTAGAAAGTTTTTGAATTTTTGAAGAAAAATCTGGTATTTTTAATATTGGGTTTGTATTTTACAATATCAGTTTCTATAAGTCCGCAACCATAATATTAAGTGAATTCCTTAAAAAGAAACATATTATTGTGTTTTTGAAATACATGATTTGTTTAGTTTTTGAATTTTTTTTGAGATTTTTTTAGAAAAATCAAGTATTTTTAATATAAAGCCCATATCTTACAGTATAAGTGTACGGTCTGATATTAAGTAAAACTAAAAAAACAAGTAAGGGGCTTTAAAATAATTTCAAAAAGGTCTTTGAGATTTTATAGAATTTTTTTTTAAGGCTTGCTTGGCTAAACAACACTCTCTTAGCCTAAAGGCTGAGCTTATTGGGTTTGAGGCCCAAACTCAGCCTAGTATGGTTGGGCCGGCTGAAAGAGGACTTGACAACTGCTTCTACTTTAAAAAAAAATAGGTGGACTTGGCCTAGCTAGCCATATGGGCTAGGCTCGATCCATCCCATATAATGTGGTCACTAGCACATCCTAGTGACTAAGTTGTGCAACAACTTAAAGAACATGAATTACAATTCATGTTTTGCATGCTTGTACAAGAGGGAGTAATTAAAATGAAGATGGGAGAAGAAAGCTTACCTAGCCCAGGGAGGTGTCTACTGTCATTGTTGGCCTACCACGAAGATAGTAAAGAAGCTGGTAGAGTCCGTTGTTGCTCACGATGCTGGTCTGAGAGGAAGACTCATACTCACAGCATGGAAGGCTCCAAGTTGTGATGGAAGTGATATCACACTATTGTGTTAGTGCTGCTAGAATTGGATCATGTTGGAGCTGAAGCTATTGCTATAAGACATGTCGTCATGATTGAATAGAGAAGGCATTTCTTGTTGTTGGTGCTAGAAGGCTAATAAAAAAAAGTCATTAGTGGTGGCTGACGGTGGCCCTGTTGTTTGAAGCAAATATGGTGGTCTTATTTGTTGTCATGGTTTGTAACTTGGAACAAAAAGGATTGTTAATGGTTGGTGTATAATGTAGAGGCTTTTGTGGGTAATAAGAAAGTGATGGAAGCTGGTAGTGTTTTCGGTGTTAGGCTAAACAACTACCGTAAGAGGAGAAGTGTTGAACACAGTGGAAGCATTTATTGTGACTATCACCCATGGTTGGTGCAACTAAAAAAAACTCTTGTTGTTGTTCTCGATGGAATCAACAGTTGTTAGTTTGGTCACAATATTAAGGAGCTAAGGTAAAAGTTGTTGTCGGTTTGGAGAAGAAATGTTGGGCTAAAAAGATACGGATTGAAGAGAAGTAAGTGATGTTGTGGTGTTGTTGCCATGATGAGGAGATAATAGCATGTAATAGAGGTTGTTGGAGTTGTGGAAGAGCCAGTGCAGGGGTGGTAGTGACTGCTGAAAGGGAAAGGGAGGTAGGTGCAAGTTTTTGGTTCCTAATGGCTTGGTTTTTTTTGGGGGGGGGATTAGGGTTTTTTTATGTGGGAGAGAGTGAGAATTTTTTGGTTTTTTATTTTTTTTTTCTTATTTTTTTCTCTAGCCTCCCCCTTTTTCCATTATGTAAGGTAACCATCTACTTATAGGTGAAAATTTTTGTTTTTTTTTTCCCTAATTGTTTGGTCTAACAAGAAACCTAAATTCATTTTAGTCCTTTGTTTTCTTCCTTTTCATTTTGGTCCCTTTGTCCAAATACTTTTTTATTTTTCTTATTTTTTTATATTTTTTTTAAAAGGCAACATCAACGTTGACTCAATAAGAATAATTAATTAGTGATTTGGAAATATGCGTGTTAATAGTTAAACGCGCTGAAAACTAGTTTTTGAATTCTTTTAAGAAGACGTTGAAAATGATGTAAATATATCAAGAACATTGTTTTTTGTGTTTTGAAAATATTTAGAAAAACAAGGGGTCAAAAATTGGGTTATAACACCTCCCATATTAAAAATATTCACCTAATATGTAACAAAAGCACTTTTGTTATCCACAACTGTGAAAGTCTGTAGATGGGAAAGCTTTAACAGTTTTCTTTACCAAAGAAAGGTTGATTGAGAGGCTATGATTGTTTATGAGGATCACTAGTTTTAAAATGAAAAGTCAAAAAAATATTTATCATGCTTATAAATTACAATAAAAAATAAAGGAAGTGGGAAAATCTTTGTTACCTACACCTATAAACATTGTGATTATAGTGTTTTGTTTCTTATTTTATTTTATTTTATTGATCTTTTTAATTTTATTATTTAATATTGGATTGGTTAGAAATTAATTTGATATTTTTTACTTTCAATCTTATCTTTTGATAGAATTACCACGGAGTCAAACAAATATTCTAATATTAGATTGATTATCAATTTTATAATCATTTATTTTTTTAATACTTAGTTAAATAAAAAATGATTTCGAGAAAAAACCAAGTTATTAAACTTTGTAGAGTCCATAACTTAGTTTGCGGGTTTAGTGGAGTAACCCGGGTTGCCCTGGTTCTCGGGTTTGGCAGGGTGCCATTTTGTTTTAATAGAACTCAATTTATCTATTTTTTATCATGTAGTTAAAAAAAATATTTTCAAAAAAAAATATTGTTGAACTTTATAAAGTTCATAGACATGATTGCAGGTTTGATAAGTTAATCTGGTTCGCATGTTTGGCTTGTTTAACTTTTTAAAAAAAAATATTTTTTATTTTATCCTTAAATGAGTTGATTGAGATTGATTTTCATAATTTGTTTTGTTCACTTTCTATGAGGTTATTACAACTTTAAAAAAAGACTCGGTATTGTGTTGGTTCTCTATTTTGAAATTGTTTATTTTTTATTATATAATTAAATAAAAAAATGATTAATAAAAAAAAGTGATTAATCTCAGTAGAGTCCATGACTGAGTTCGTAGTTTTGGCTTACTAACATTGGTTACTCAATTCACAAGTTTACCCACAGAACCTAGTTTCTTTTGTTTTTTTTAATTTGATTTTTTTTTTAATTTTATCTTTTAATATTAGATAGACTTCCTGATTTGTTTTTTGTTTACTTTTTATATTGTTTTCACGGTCTCAAACAAACATTTACTTTAAAATTGATGTTCGAGATTAAGAGCATCTATTTTTTATCATAAAATTAAACAAAAATATTAAAAAATATTATTAAACCCAATAGAGTCTATGATCAAGGTTGCGGGGTGATCGAAGTCGATCTAATATGTCGTTGTCTCAATATTTTTAAAACAAGTTGTCATCTTGAAGTTTTTTTAAGAGTTAAATCATGTTTTTACCAATCATTTAGGTTGTTTTAAACCCGGAAAATCGACCAAATCACATTAGGTCAAGTTCGATGCAATTTAATTGGAAACTCAAGTTAAGAAAGGAGATGGATCAAGAGTTTTCGAGATTGATATGCTTGTCCGGGTTTAAGGACATTGCCAAAGAATCCCCGCGTTCTTAACATTTCTTTTTAAATTTCTAAAAAATTATATCACTCATGGTAGAGCATGAGTCAATGAACTAGTTAAAAAAAAACATGTTGGTCCAAGAACCGTTATGCGAAGTAAAATTAAAATTATAGTTGTTTAATACTCATGACTGGGTTTCACCTTGATCTCATAATTAAGAGTACATTTTTAAGCTGGATTTATGTCAAAATGAGTTGTGAGTTTACCCAGTCAAATTCAGTTAGTTAAGCAAGCTAACGTGTGAATCATTCGACCAGGTCAAAATCCAAGTGAGATCTAATTTAACTTTATTAAAAGAATTTTGAAACAATATTGTTTTTGAACTGTGGTTTTTTGAATTGACTCAGGTCAATGAACTAGTTAGAGTTGTTTAATACTCATGACTAGGCCGCACCTTCATCTCAAGATAAGGATGCATTTTGAAACTAGATTTATGTCGAAATGAGTTGTGAATTGACCCAATCAAATTCAGTTCACTAAGCAGGCTAACGTGTGAATCAATCGACCCAGTCAAAACCTGAGTGAGATCTAATTTAACTTTATTAAAAGAATTTTAAAACAACATTGTTTTTAAACGATAATGTTTTGAATTGACTCGAGTCAAACCAGCTCTTGGACTGAGACATCAGTCAGACTAGATTTTATAACTATGATCCTATAGGAAGGGGTGTTTTTTTTTTAATAGTGTTTTCTTTGAAAATGAAAAGGAGACAAAATGACAATAGTTTGGTAGATGATAATAGTTGGAAATACATTACATGTATGACTTTTAACCCAAGAAACAAGATCATTTTCTTCTTGTTCCTAGTTTGGTCATTAAGTCAGTAAAAATTAAAGGCAATTACGTTAAAACAAACGTTTTGATAGAGATGGAATTGCTTGCATCCATAGAAAAGATCGCAAGAATCACTCGAATATCGAATCGTCTTTTGTTTGTGAAAGCTAATCTACTAGAAACCGGAAAGTTAGCCATAGGTGCTGCCCCCTCTAATGGCACAGTCCCTAACATGCTCGTGTTAAACTCACAAATTTGATAAAAACAAAGTCATATCATCATCTCAAAAGACTGGAAATCGCACTACATACATTTTCGGAGATAAAAAGAACATTCCAATGACATTGCTGTAGATGACAGTCAAAGCAAATAAAATACTTGATTTACTCCACGTAATAAAAATAAACTACAATATCCAGGTCATAATACAAACCTAGGCACACGCATAAATTAACTAAAGCACGTGTCTT
>Ga0325414_1009673_pt1 | contig 10131 bp, 3 predicted proteins | sample PopdelMetagenome_8_FD_206183 | JGI IMG/M metagenome (GOLD analysis project Ga0325414, IMG submission 206183) | Populus deltoides microbial communities from Bellville, Georgia, United States - Leaf-PdKOR-R3 | ecosystem: Host-associated > Plants > Phyllosphere > Phylloplane/Leaf | place: USA...
AAACTAGTGATTGTTTGAAGTATAGTGTCATTTTAATTTAGAACTTTAAATCTAGTGCCTTTATTTAATTTTGTTAATTAATATATAGTTCTTTTCAATCAAATTCAGGAAAAGCAAATGGAGGACACGGGAGGGAGGGAGGGGACTCTGCCTGTGATCTCATAAAGTAAGTGAAAATTAAGGGCTCATAGTCAAAAGCTTTGTAAAGCAAAGGTGGATTAAGCTGCCCAAGCAAGGAAAAGTTGCAGCCTGGGGGGGCACTATGTATACAACACATTTTATTTAGCTAGGTTTTCTTTGCTTTTATGCTTCTGCCATGACCGCTTAATCCAGCATATTTCTTTGATGATCCTGCATTTTATTTATATTTCTACTGTTGTGAAACGGAAATTTAGCAAATCCAGCATGGAAAGCCTTTTGTTTTCAATCTCTTTGATGATCCTACACGTGCCTAATGGCATGGGGAATGTAATTTATTAACTAATCAAATGGATTATACCTCTCCTCTTGTTTTTAGCATTCCTCTTTTCTACACGATGCTTTGTCACAGGCCATCATTGTTGCCTATCGTAGACTATATAATATAATTAATGAACTCATATATTTGGCAAGTTCAAATGGGAGAAAGGTGAAATATACAAAAATTAATATAAAGTTGAGAGAAATTAACTGTAATAGTTTAAGAAAATAAACAATGGTTTTCTTTTCTCTTAAAGAATTAATGGCCTGGTCACAGAATCTATGACCCTTGACTCTTCCACTGAAGATTTGAAGAGACAAATAGATATATAAATTGGATTGGTTCCATTTGACCCCATGAACTTATCGAGCAATGTCCATGTGGACCAGAACATTTCAAAAAAGGAGCAAAAACGTTAGGCAAAACAAGAACAAGATGAAAAAGAAAGCTTATTAATTTTCGTGGAAATGAGCAATTATATCATTCTATGAAATGCCCTTTTAATTCCTTGTTCGTGACTCACAAGGAAACCCCCCTCAGGAAAAGTAGTGTGCAAACGTGTGTTTGATTGAAGACATGAAATCGGAAACATAAAAATAAACTCGTTTTTTCCAGACGATCGTGTAGTGAAATTGTGTTTTGTACAAGTACTGAGGTATATGCTTTCCTTGTCATGGAAGGTACGTAGGTTTTGAGACTTCACCATTTGAAGAAGAGAAGAAAGGTTGGTCGGTCAAGCAAGCTCTGTCTAGAAAGGAGCGATCGAGCCCAGGTGGGATGCAAGGGTGGTAAAGCTTTTCAGCTCCTCAACATGGATGGGATGGTTTTCTTTTTTTAAAAAAGGGCACTTTTTGGTTCAAAATGAGACCACCATGTAGGGGTCGCTTTCAGGTTTTCCTCCTCTTGGCATGGTATGGTAGTGTACTTGTCTGGTCAGATGAGAATTTTTGCACATTCTCCAAAACAGCACACTTTTTCTCAGTGTCAAGGGGCACCCCAGGATTTAGGGGAAAGAGTGTTGGACTTTGAACGCAGAGATTTTCTTGCTCTTCTTTTAAACAGAGACGGAAACTTTGAGTTGAACGGAGATCGTCACATAAAAATGGAGAGATGCATGCCTTTTATCGTCTAATGATCCCTTTCCAGTCAAGCACATTCGTGGACATCTACGAATAAGCTGGGATATTGTTTTTTTTTTGTATCCACATGCATGATGGAAAGTACTTACTTTGGTTCAAATTAAAAACATGTACATGTTGTTTTTTGATTTAAAACTACATAGGCAAACGGTTGTTTACTCACTCGATTACACACATACATGTCTCCATGAAGAATGTCTCTTGCCCTTTGGAACAGTGCAAGGGAACTATAGAACATTTTCTGTTGAAATATTTGGACCGACAGTCCTGCATTTGATTCCCATGCTTTAATTTTATCTTAGTGTAATCCCTTACTCTTTACTTGTTACAGCCATTTGTCCTCATGATGCCAATGGCAACATGTGCAACCGTGTGGCACTAATCATTGACAATTATCCACTATTAATTGGTAGATCGAATGCTCACAAAATATAAAAAATTATAGAGATTATGATGAAATTAGCATAGATAAAATTAACGAATCTCATTATGAAAGAAAAAAATAAGGACACGAGAAGGACCAAATTTACCATTAAAATAAGAAAAATTCATGAACAATCACAATTATGTTTTTTTAATTAAAAAAACTATCCAGATTATGAAGAGTGACATGTCATGAAATTAAAACCCTCCTGCAACAACTCTCTCTCTCTCTCTAAATTGATTTACCCAACCCTTATCTCTCTAAAAAAACCTAATAAACACTTATTCTTTTTCCTTTAAAACACCCAAAAATAAAACCCATAATAATCTCTAAGCTTTTATGGATGTTTTTTTCTTTAAGATCCGTCGCTAATCCTTTGCCCTCGTCGCTCTAACCCTTTTTTTTTAGTCCTACAAGAAAAGTAAACATACTACATTGCTGTGAAATTATGTATAATTTAGTTGAAAGGAAATAATTTTTTAGATTGAATTTATGATTAAAGTAAGGATAAATTAGCTATGAATATCATCAATTAAGTTTGATTTGATATAGTTGAATATGAAAATAAATTCAATTTATTATGTGTTACGTTTAATTTTAGATAAGTTGTCAAATTAGAGATTTCGTATGGATTATTGGAATCAGCTAATATATAATGTTATCAACTACGCATTATGAATTTAATGCAATAGAGCATAAATACTGTCGCACGTGCGCAACATCACGGTGATTGTCCCCTAGTTCGGGATCTCTCCGGTGATGGGAAAAGAACAAGAAATTCTTGTTTTTTATCAATAAAAAAGGATGAAGTCGTTATCTAGTATTTTGGTCACTATGAATCCTAATTGGTTTCAGAGTTTAGATAAGAGGATTTATTGTGTATAGGGAATACCCATCACTCCTAGTATACCCTACCTAAGGTAAGCTGCATTGTTTGTTTGTTTGATATAAACTAAGGTATTGTTGTGTTTTCTAACTTTTGGTATGTCTAAGGTTTAAGAAAAGTTCTTATTGGTAAGGTCCTTATCCTATCAGGTTAAAACTTAACCATTCTAGAGTTTTTTTTTATATATTTTTAAAATGTAGCCTAAGTTCTCGTGATTTTAGTAAACTAGTTACTAAATCCAAAAATCCATGTAAGAATAAAAAGCCTATTTTTATGATTTTTTAATATAATAAAATATACAAATATAATTTATTTTTGAGAGACTTGGCCATATGTAATTTAATTTTTTTTGAAAGAAATATTTTTGTTGTTTATTATTTAGCTTGTAATTAAAAGAAAGGTATGATAGATTATAATGCAATTTAATGATCCAAACCTGACTTTAAAACCCACAAACTCATTAGCCCTAAAAAAGGAAAATACCATATTTCATTATTAGAAATTAGACGAATACAAACAGAATTATCGACGGATTTGTTCTGTCGGTATATTGCAGTGAATTTTATTGACAAAATTTTCCATCATTATATCTCTCGGTATATAGCAATAAAATATTTTTGTCGGTATATACCAACGGAATTGCAGTGGGAAAAGAAGGAATAAAAAAGTAAAAAAAGTACGATGACATGTAATTTTTACCGATGACTTTACCAATAGAATAAACCTGATGATAAAATTCATCCATAAATATACTGACAAAAATAATCTCTCGGTATCTACCGATAGAATTATGAATGATATTACAGTGGGACTAAAAAAGGCAAATTATATGGTGATGTGACACTTTTTACCGATAGAATGTCCGATGAAATGCCCAACAGAATAATTCAGTCGGTAAATTCATCCGTAATATTAAATTTATGACTTGGAGATTGACCCTCCTCTCCTTCTCCCCTATTTCTGCTTCTTCCTTATGTATTTTTTTTGCAACAAATAACCACCCCCTCAATCGCAATATAATTTAACCTCCCACAACAAATTCGGCCACCACAATACTCTGTTTGTCAACATCCGTGTTTTGATTCTAATTTTTTAGGAATCTCCACCTTAAGTAAGCAAATCTACCATTTTTCTTTATTTGAACACAATTTTTAAATGTTAATTTTTTTTTTGTATATTGTTGTAGTATATGTATTTTGTTTGGGTATTTACTTGTTTTATAGTTTTTTCTCATATAATTTTTTTGTATGGATTTATGATTTGTACATGTTATGGTTTGTTTTAGATTTTGTAAAATTATATTTGTTAATAAATTGATTGAACTTATGTAGAATTTTTTACTTTAGTGTTTTGTGATGAAATAAATAATGGCTTATTTAACGGGTTTGTTTTTATATTTTGTCAATTTTATTTCTGATTTGTAATTTTTAGTAAATGTGTTGAAATTTGAATTTATGTAGATATATAATTGATAATGAATTAAGAGAACTATTAAAATAGATTGAATAAGAATGAGTTAAACCAATATTTTTGCAAATTTGTTTAGTTACTGTAGTTAATTAATACATATTCTCATCATTATTTAAATAGGTTTTGTATAAGTAATGGATGATCGTTTATAGATGTATCGAGATTCACCCCAGAGGTTGCGGAGGATGGATTATTGTAATGAGGTTTATAGTTTTATTAATTATGCACTATCTAATCCGAGAAATATTAATGGAGGTGGTATTAGATGTCCATGCAAAAAGTGTAAGAATAAAAAATTTATCAATCCAGATTTCATCATGATGCATCTTCTACAAAAAGGGTTCACGGAGAACCATATATTCCTCACGTTACCATGGTAGAAAGGATGGTTGAGTCAACTTCTAGAGTTAGCAACATGCATGGAGTTGTATATGACAATAGTAATCCTTATAGGAATATGGTTATGAATGCGATGAGAATGAATCAGGATCATGCTGATCAATGTCCAATTATAGATGAAGAATCTAATACAGACGCTACTAGGTTTTTTGATCTTTTGAAAGATTTCGACGAACCATTATGAGATAGTTGCACAAATCATAGTAAATTATCGATTGTTGCACATGTATTCACTATCAAGTCGGATTATGGGCTGAATGAGGCTGATTATGATAGAATTGTTAAATAATATCAATAATTATGTGCTATTTAACTGCGATGAACTGAGACCTTTTATTCAGTAATATTTTTGAACAATTTGTCTCTTATTTTATCTTAAACTAATACATTGTTGAATTTCTCTTAGGAAACATCGTTAATATTTACTATCCTAAGACTCACAACTGATTGAATCCCAAATCTTTCGATTATAAGATGAACAATTTTCCACATGGTTCAGAACACATGTAAGTACTGTTTAATTATTCTTATCTCTCAGGATACTTAATTTTATCACACATTTCTCGTTAACTATACATGATTGTACTTCATGTGTCAGGTTTATTAATTGGGAAGGAATGCTAGTGTTACTTTGTCTTTACTAAGTTCAGGTCCTGAAAGAAAGGTGAAGTGCTACAACGAGTATTTCATCAATGAACATGTGTTTCATACTAAAGAATATGAGAATGGTAGAAAGATATATAACAATTAGGTTTGTGTTAAGGGATTGACTTCTAATGAGTTTGGAGTTGACTATTTTGAGAAGTTAGGAAGATAATTGAATTGCAATATCATAACGAACAAAATATAGTTTTTATTTATTCAAATGCTATTAGTATGACACCATTGATAGAGGAATCATAGTAGATCCCCATCATGGTTTGGCCAAAATTAGTTCAAATGCTAGACTCTGCAACGTCGATGATGTCTTTATTTTCACCAAGCAATGCCAACAATTTTATTACACATGCATTCTTTTCTTTAGAAAGGATCGTTCAAGAGTTGATTGGTTATCCGTAATGAAAACCAAACCCAGGGGTTGTATCGGGGTTGTTCAAGATGAGAAGGATGAATGATGTCTTTCAACTTAGTGAGTTAATTGATCCATATCTAATTGCTCCTTCTAATGACTTAGAAGGAAATTCATATTTTCACATCACTGATAATATTTTTGTTGATGTTGACGCTAAGGAATTGAATAATGTTTTGAGCTCCAACGGATATATACAAGTCAATGAAGATGATTATAGCGATAAAATCAACGTAGAAGATTGTGATAGAGATGAGGATGAGTTAATTGGCGAAGAAGAAGATAATTTGCATTAATTTCCACAACATAAATTTGTAATGCCATAAAATATAATGTAATATTTATGGACAAAAAATTTATTGAATGACATGGAAATATTTATGTTATTATTATGATGTAAACATGTGTTATTGTGTTGTGCGTATAACTGTGAATTTAAGTATTTGCAAGATGGATAAATAGAAAATACAAATACAATATGGCATCAGACATTATTTTACAATGATGGAAATACCTGACGGGATTTGTACATCGATATATTCCAAAGACAAAGGGAATTGTTTCCTTTCTCTCTGTCACTGTTCATCGTATTAATTACACATGGATATACCGACATAATGTGTCTATCGGTATATTCCAGTGGCGATGAGAACTAATCACTTCTTAAGGCATTTTTCACTTATCAAGGCGGTGATAATTAATGCTTTTTTTACCAATAGAATCATCGACGGAATGAAAATTACAACGTACTGAAAATTAATGCTCTTTTTTTTTTTTATTGTGGTACACAAACCCTGACGGAATCACTGATGGAATAGGAATTTCAAGGCACTGGTAATTAATGCTCTTTCTGACTGTTAACTGTTTACTCTTTTACCGACAAAATCCTTGATGGAATGAAAAGCTATTAGTAATATTCAGAGGGGTTTTTGAAATTTTTTGTGCGAATTGAAAATTTTATTTTACTTCACTGATAAAATCATTGACAAAAATTTTAATATTTAATATTCCGCCCGCAAAACCTAATATAAAAGACCATAAGCATAACAGACATCACTTCATCTTCTTCATTATACTTCTTTCATCCTCTCTCTATTTTTCTCATCCTAAGGTATGTTGTCTTTCTTTATTTTTCTCCTTATTTTTCTATTTTTCAAGTTTTTTTAACAATCCCTTTTCATTTATTTTGTTTTTCTCCTTTTTTTTAATATAATTCTCAGCCGACACTAAGCACACCATAAATGTATGAATTTTTCATTCCTTTTTCTTCTTTATTTGTGTTTTTTTTATCATTATTTTTGTTCAATTTTATGTTGAACTTTAGTTGTTATTTGAATAATTTTTTCATTATTTTGAAGAATTTTAGTTTTTTTTTGTTCAATTTCAATTAAATGTGTAGGATTAATTTTAATTATTAATTATTAATTTTTGTTAATGTAGATTAATTTTTTGTAAATTAAGGATTAAATATATTACCACTTCAAAAATGAGAATTTGTGTGAAATTGAGTTATTCGAATTTGTTGGAAGAAATTGAATAAAATTAACTGGTTTGTGGCATACATGTTGTGTATTTACAGGTTTAAATTTTTTTGTTAGCCTCCCGTATAAGGGAGGTGCTGCCAATTGTTTTTTAAATAGAAATCTCTTAATTTTTTCTGTTAATTTGTGTAGATACCATGAGGAAAGTCTATTGCACGTCGTGAGGACATGATCGCTGCTAGTTCTTCTAGTAGTGATGTTGACGGCCATGAGTCATTAGGTGCCAACCAAGAATAAGCACCCGAGGCACATGTATCGACTCACGATGCGGGATTATTGAATGTGATGTCGTAACGTCGAGGGGGGTCCCTTCACAGCGGGATCCATTTACCTGCAAGTACAAGGCTTAGTGGAATGATGGCCTTTCAATGTAAAAATAATTTTCATGTTTTCACAATGACATGTTTAATAAGTTTATTAAAATAATTTTATTTAACAAATATAATTTCATATTTACAAACATTGAGGCTACAAGAACAATAATATTGACCTTTAAATCATCAATGAAAATTCCATTGTTTAATAGAGCCAAGTTTACAAACATCTTAAATGGAAACCGTAGATCAATGCATGGTTTTTAAGGTTTAAGGTTAGTATCAACTTAACTATTTTTTTATTATGTTAATTTGGTTAGTTTATTGAAATTACAGAAATTTTCCTTTTACAAATTTTTTTTGATAATTTTTTTATTTCAAATATTTAAATTTTATTTTTCATTTGCCAACAAATAATTTATTGGTTACATATATGTTGCGTGATTTTTTGTACGAGGCATAAAAGAAAGCAAAAACAACATACAAGAGAAAGCAAGCTTCCATCCTGGAATGACATGACAGTTTGGAAGAATTTCAGACCACCATTTATCTTGGAGGCTATATGGGCAGACTACATTCAACATATGATGTCCACGTGTTTCACTTGACAACCACAACCCTGTATGGAGAATCAGCACCGGGATGTTCACGGTTCTGTTAGCACACACTTCGGTGGCTCTGTTCCGTTCATTTCACTTGCGAAGCAGATGGTACGATTTTTTTATCACTTCCATTTTTTTATTTGTTATTTTTATAAATATATTTAACTGACAACATTTTTAACTTGCAGGCTACGGTTCTTGGATTCAAGCCAAGCTCGATGAAACTTTTTGTTGAAACGCATGTGTGAAGTGATGACTTCCAAACAGGGTGCAGCAGCTCGTGGATAGCCGAGCTCAGCACTTTGTGGTATGTAGGTTTTCAACTATTTTTTTAATTAAGTTATAATTTTCTTTAATTTGATGAATTTATTTTTTCATTCCATGATACATATAATAGCCACTTAAAGGAGAGATACTGGGACGATCCTTCAACACATTCGGATCTTCATCCAGATTTATGGTTGGAGGCAGGATTATCAGGTGTATGGACTCTCTAACGCTACGAATGAGAACCTGTGGATGACCCATAATGTTTCGACCATTGGATGCTCGCAATCGGTTCCAAGCGCTCAAACTCCTGAGATTGAGGCAATGTTAGACCAATGAGTACAGGATCAGAAGACCCATCTTAATGAAAAATATGAACGACTCACTACGGATTATGAAGAATTCCGACGAGTGGTAATGGAGATGAGATCACACATGGGTGATCCATATGCTCATCCTTATTGGCCCCACGATCTCGATGACGACCAACCTCCTCCAATGCCGCCTATATTTTATATTTATTGTATTTGAACGTACAAATGTTTATATTTTTAATTGGATATTTAATTTTTATATTATTTTAATTTCTTTTTATATATTTGATTTTAATTATTTTTCAACTTCTGTTCAATATATATTTTTTAAAACATTATTTTAAATTATTATTGGGTTACCGACGGAACACTTCTGTTTGTATATTTTAGAGAGTTGAAAAAGAATTACTATACATGTCACTGCTACTGTTAACTCTTCAAAGGAATTAAAGATGGTATTTTGTTGGTGATATGTTATTTACTGACAGATACATTGATGAAAAATTAAAAAAATTGATAAAATTGCATATGGTATTCCGTCGGTTGTATGAAAAAGAATTACTATACATGTCACTGCTACTGTTAACTCTTCAAAGGAATTAAAGATGGTATTTTGTTGGTGATATGTTATTTACTGACAGATACATTGATGAAAAATTAAAAAAACTGATGAAATTGCATATGGTATTCCGTCGGTTGTCTGAAAAACTTCTCGAGAGAAGTATTGTTGTAAAGAAGAGGGTAGTTTTTTTTGGCGCACTTTGTCCGTCTATAAATCCATCAGTATATTTATTACTAATGGACTCACCGACATACAAAAAATTATTGACGGGAGTTTTTTTAACGTGTTGTTTCTGTTCGTGAACCCGTCGGTAAAATACTTATCGACAGGATATGAGTGCAAACATCGATGAAATTTATGTTAGTAAAACTGTTAAATATGGTAGTGTTTGATCCTGTCGCGTAAATATGGTGTGCACGTCGAAGGCCAACGGGTCTCCCTCCTTAGAGGTGTGTTGGAAATGAGTTTTAGATTTAATTATAAAATTATGATTATAAAGTTTAGGAATCGCCACCTAATATTATGGTTACTAGGAAACCTATGGTCTGCGAGAGTCCGAGTAAGGGACTGGTTGTGCAAGGGAAAGACGCATCACCCCCAGTGCACCTTACCTGAGGTGAGTTGTATTTTTGTTTGATTAGTATTTAAAAGTGTATTTTTATCAAGGTTTTATATCATCATTTT
>Ga0325414_1009675_pt1 | contig 10130 bp, 8 predicted proteins | sample PopdelMetagenome_8_FD_206183 | JGI IMG/M metagenome (GOLD analysis project Ga0325414, IMG submission 206183) | Populus deltoides microbial communities from Bellville, Georgia, United States - Leaf-PdKOR-R3 | ecosystem: Host-associated > Plants > Phyllosphere > Phylloplane/Leaf | place: USA...
TACAGGGTGGGTAGCAGACACTACCCAACTCAACAAAGAGATACAACAATTGACATAGAAGGGGCACAGCTGCAAACTTTCCTCCTCATTTTCTCCCTTGCATCCGAAGAACAAAGGTTTCTTATTATTGAAGGACAATGTCATCAAACAGGAACAAAAATATCATGTCTTCTTAAAGTATTTGTTTATTGCTGTAGGGGGGGCCACGACCCTTTTTTCTCTGTTTGAATCAGGCCATGGAAAGGCCTATATTAGTAGTAGACCTGTGTGAGAGAAGGATCTCAAGGGAAGTAAGGAAGCAAAAGAAGTAGAGCAGCCTTAACACCCTCTTTCTTTGTTTGTTAGAAGGCAAGAAAAGAATCCATTGTTTGCAGGAAGCTCCTTGTAACTTCTTGTTTAGCTCTCACTAGCTTCAAATGTTTTTGGTGGTACTATAAATTAATAAACATTACTTCGTTCTTTCTTTCAAGAAACACACCTCTTTTTTTGTTTTCTAATTTCTTTCTCCCCCACCTTTGTGTCGTTATTTCGAGAAACAATCTGTCTGGGGTTTCGTTATCTTCTGTCAAGCTCTCAAAAACTTGCGTTGGTAATTCTGACTTTTTATACTTACGGAGAAGAATATTTTCAGAACCATTGAGAGACCATCTGTAACCTAAAAGATGGGAGTTAGTGGCACTTTGGAGTATTTATCTGACTTGGTGGGAAGTGGAGGCCATAAACACAAGAAGAAGAAGCAGTTACAGACTGTTGAGCTTAAGGTCAGGATGGACTGTGATGGCTGTGAACTTAAGGTCAAGAAGGCCATTTCTTCATTGAGTGGTATGTTGCCTGCCTTTTCACCTCTCTTGTTTATTTTCTGCAGCACTGTTTTTTTTCCCTCAATTTTGCAGCTGAAGAGAAAGTGATACATTTGAACCTGATTAAATTAATTTTTGCGTTTGCCATTTATGCAGGAGTTAAAAAGGTGGAGATAAACAGAAAACAACAAAGGGTGACTGTTACAGGATATGTTGATTCAAGTAAGGTGTTGAAGAAGGCAAAGTCAACAGGAAAAAAGGCAGAGATTTGGCCGTATGTTCCTTACAATTTAGTGGCTCAACCTTACGCTGTTCAGGCTTATGACAAGAAGGCTCCTCCTGGTTATGTCAGGAATGTAGAAAACACTGTCACCACAGGCACCGTGACCAGATATGAGGACCCCTACACCTCCATGTTCAGTGACGACAACCCAAATGCTTGCTCTATCATGTAACGCAACCGAAATGAAGAGTACAGCAAATGTCCCATCCACCTGCTTCTCCTTCTCACGAGTTTAAAAACCACTGTAAAATTCCCATGTAGAGTTTTTCTCATTTTCAGCTTCGTTCTTGGGGGATTTTCTTATTATGCAGTAATAAAATTATGAGTAGATTAGTGAGTTGATGAATGTCGTCACCCCTTTTGGTTTTTTTGAATGGTCTCAATCAATGTTTTGTAGCTTTGCTGTGAGTGGTTTTTGTTGGGCCTAGACTACTTTAGCATGGGTTTAGGTATTTGATGTTGAAATGTTGTGGGTGGCCACTTTTAGCAGTAGCAGCTTCCTCACTTTATTTTCTGGTGCACGATGTTAAGTTTTTTAATCTATTTTGTGACTGAATAGTGTTAACAGCTGTGGTCAAGTCACCATGCTTGGGTGATGCAAGGAAGTTGCATTTCCAACGAGGGTTCGTAACAAGGAATTAAGGATGTATGGTGGAGATCTTAAGTAACTAAAAGTTTTAATTTAAGTAACCAATCAGTTTGCCTACTGAGGAGCAATCCCATGTCTAAAGAGGTTTGTTTATATTCTAGATCTGTGAGCTTCGGGCACTCAGCTAGAATGGTATATAGACTAGGCCAGAATTTGGCTGAACCAGCAAGAATGCCTAACCCCAAGGTGTGGCAAAAAAGGCATTGGCGTTAAGATTTAAAATCTCAAGATTTGGAATCCATTCGGTTCCCAATCGAAGGCAAGGACAAGGGCAAACAAGAGAAATTCCCAACAAAAGCACATCCACTCAAAACCAAAACTGAGAAAAAGAATCCTTCTTTCCAATTTTCTTCAACCTTTCTCTGATCCAGAGGAAGCGTAAAGACATATATCAATAACATAAACAGAGATTCATGTGCAATACAGTTTCTCACACAGCTTCAAAAAATCATGCCCACGCTCAATGTCCACTTCAAGATTAAGCACCTGATAACACAAGGAAAAAACAAAAAGAAGCAACTTTCTTCCTTCTCGGACATATTTTATGGTCATTAATTTTCCTTGGGATTTCTGTCAAGGCAGACCATGTGAATCGTCGCGTATATTAAGCGTCCGAATCATGCATTTCAGCAAACTGATACAGTTTGTCAGATGAGGCTAAAATGATCGAACATATAAGTACGTTTAGCACATTTTGGCTCCTGAGGTAGAGCAGATTATATGAATTGATGAGAGGTAAAACCTCTAGCACATAGGAATAAAATAATTTTTAGCTAATAATGAGAAACTTGACAGACTAACTAGACAAATCAAATCAAAAGATAACATCCAAAATGACATAAAAAATTTATGCTGTTGCTGCATACTCGGGAAAGAAAATCAACTACTCTCGACAATGAGACTGTTTAATTCCACCCCGTGAGAAATAGAATAATTCCCACCTCCGAGCAAGCATAGTTGAGCATGTCAGAAGAAACCACTGCTTATGTTTTTGAATAAAGGCGAATATTGTAAAGTAATCAATAACTTGTACTCAAAAGTTTGCTCTTCATTTCTATAAGGTTCTAGAAAGTAGAAACAGCTCCTTTCAGGAACTTTCAACGGAAAGAAAACATTTCGGTATGACAGGAGCAGAGAATGACATTCACTTGAGCTATTTACTTCCCGGTGATCTTAATGGTGATGCAGTTAGTGCTGATTAGCCTTTTGAGCCATTGGTAGCGCGTATCTTATACAGCCTGGTATGCAGAATCATTTTGTTTGAGAAGCACTAGCATGGTTGAAAATCCCTGGAGAAGAGGCTGATGGATGATGCTTGTCATGAGTGGGGCACTTTATATTTTAGTGATCTTCTTAGGTAGCGTTATCACACAGTTACAATCATAGCACGTAACCAAAATCTGCGCCTAATACGTGACACCAGTCTTCCTGTCTTCTCCTGCAACTAAAGCATGCATTGTCTAGCAGAAAATGTTGTTTCAGAAGCATAATTGACCTCATCCTCCCCAGGTTTTCCAAGATTTCAAGGAGACCTTTAACTTCATAATGAAAAATGGATGCGTAAATGACCACCATTAATCTCCAAGTCACTTTACATACACAAACCATTGTCCTCCCCATTTGAGTACTTTCTAGCACTCAAACAGGGAATAATCCTCCTTTTTTATGTTTTTACTACTTCAATCCCCAAAAGTAGGATTTATCGCTTTATCAAGGTCAGAGAGATTATGACATGCCGAGGAGGGGGTGTGAAGAATATGCTCTATTATGCACTTCTTCAAAATGTAAATTTCCATACATGAGCCATGACCAACCTATGAGGCTCTTGAACTCATAACTGAGTCAAGTGTATACAAAAAAAAGCTGCTTCTGGAAGTTCAAGAAGTTCCTGGATTCCAATCCCAGCATCAATCCAACAAGGTGCAATGACATCATTTCCAAGATAACGAGAGGAAACTCACTTGATGATCTACACTAGACTTTCATTGTTTTGGTAAACTCCTATTCCCAGAGTAAACTCCAACAAAATTAATATCATAGAGAAGAGTTGCATTGCCAGGGATATTGCAATCACCTGTGTAAACAATATAATGGCAGTTAGTTTCCAAGTAACAAGTGCAAATATTGGATGAATGCATTAGTGCTTCTAATTCTATCCTATGCACTAGAACGGTTTAGCTATACAAAAACAGTCATGGTAGTGAGCATATAACATCATGACAATGATACATCACGAGTAAGACCACACATTTGATTCAGAATTAGTGGGCATAAGAAAACTAAATGACAAAAGACATTGGCAATACAGATCAACAGCATTAGTCATTGTACCAACAGTAATAAAACAAGGAATCCATACAGCTGCGCTGCAAATTCAATACACATGAACTCGAAGGCAGGAGGATGGAGAAACAAAAAGAAACAATTTATAGTTTTTCTTATGCCTCACTGTCTGAAGTTAAACCTTCTGCATCTGTTTTGGAATATTTTAAGCTCAAATACCTACGAGTAGTTTAAATGTTCAATGACAAGGAATGCTTCATATGAAAAATCACCTGAGAAGCATCCTGCAGGTTCTGGACCATATGCTAAAGGAGGAGGAATATATAGCTTACGTCTTCCACCTGTGAAAAGCGAGCAGTTTGACAAAACCTTGGGGAAAATAAGAATAAATACAAAGAACAAAATAACTAACAGAATTCTTTCCTTTTTTTTCTTCTCAAAACCGTACCTTCTTGCATTGGGGGCACCCCTTCACCCCCTAGAATTCCCTGATCCAATCCTCTAATGACCTGAACAAATAAATAACCATGTAAAATAAAGTTGTCTGATGTAGATGTATGTGGGGAAATTATACGCAGCATCATTTGATTTTTGATATTCTCTGTTTATTGTTTCTGTAAAGAATGGTAGAGCAGCTTAATGAAAGAAAAATCCCAATTCACAAGAGTCGCATAAAAAGTTTCAAAAGTTCTTGTTGTAGATTACCTAATGGAAGATTCAATTTAGCTCTTTAATATCCTTCATCATGACAATTTACAATAGAAGGATTCACAGAAAAATGCTAGTACAGAGCAGTATAAAAAATATTTTGTTAGGCATTGTACATGAAAACTCTAATCTATCCTTACATGGGGACAGTATGGAATATGGTGATCCGCCCACAATCATCCATTAGATTAAGAAGGAATAATTTATCACCAATCTAAGCAAAGAATATCAATTAACTAATATGGCATGCAGATAATGTAACCTATGAATGAAGACAAAAGTAGTAAAACTCACATCTCTACAGAGCACTATGAGCTGTGACTTGGCAAATACATGATAGCAAGTAGTTTAGACCCTAGTCTTACAAGCCTCTAACTTGATCGGCTGTAAATTAGGAGTTCGACATAAAATCTTTCCACTTGCATGTTGAGAAGAATATGGAACCAAACTGATAATTCTAGCTAATACTTTCACACCTTACCAACGCCAATGCGCATAGTGAGAGGTCTGCCGCGTTTATAGCTGCTGTCAAAGACTCTCCCATCAGCGAATCTTGCAGTGTAATGGACCTGTGTCGAGGGAGGGAAAGAAAAACACAAATTATGATGCTTCAAGGTATTTACTAGTTTTTTTTCCGGTGAGATTATTTATAGGTGCTACTGCAGGAAAAAAAAAAAACTGAAACAGTACTAAAACAAGTTGAATCTTCAAGGAACAATTCATGACCAGAACACATCAAATAGGTAGATCATGAATCAAACAAACCTAAACCTTTAAGGATAAAGTTATTCACAACTCCAGTTAAGTCAAGTACTTTATCAAAATTATTTCACAATTTCTGAGCACATGCTTTATTTAGATCCATTACATACCTTCAGCATGAAAGCCTCAAAATTACAGAAAATAAAAAAGACACCCCAATTCTCCAATCAATATTGCCCCAGAAAACATGAGAGAACCCATTCAAGAACAGATAAAAGCTTATTAAAGTCTAGACACAGATTGAATTACTATCATTAATTAGTTAATTTGAGATTGAAGCTTGGTATAACTACTTCAATAAAGCGAAATTCAGGGAAACAAAAAAAATCAAGATAATAAATTAGCAAAATTCCTCAACTGTTAGACTCACATTAATGAGCTCATTATACGGGGCATCAACACCAGGCCCTACAGAAATATCACAGTAACCAAGGCCAGAGGGAACAAAGTTAAGGTCACATGGTGGGTCTGCTACCGTAGCATAGTACTCAATTCTAGTGGCTTCAGCATCCAATGGTGAGAAAGCAAGAACAGAAGCAGCTAAAAGCCCCAAACCCACGTCAAGAATGCACTTCTTTGTCTTAGAAACTGACTTCAATGAGAGATTTGTTTCTCTGTCATGTGACAAACAAGAAAGACAAGAAAATGGTGAAGTGGGTTTGGAAGTGAGAGTGGGTTTGTTAGAATTGAAGAGGTTTTTTGAGGTTGTGAATGTTATAGCAGAGAGTGCTGCCATGTTTTGGGCAGTATACTGTAGTTTGTTGTGCTCTCAGCTCTTTCTATCCAGTTGAGGTGAGGTGAGTGGTTTTAAAAAGCGGTTAAGTTAGGATGGTGGATTGAACAACAAAAGCACTCTTTTGGAGGGGAGGAATTTTGATCTTTGGATATGGATAAGAGCCCTTATTGAAAAAATAATTAATTTAAAGTAAAAAAAAATCAAAGTAATTTCAACCTCAATGCCAATGCCAAACACTCCTGAACTCATGCACGTGCACCTGCTGCCTGCTTGCTTACAGATTTTGTCCAGTGGTCCTGATCATGCTATGAATTTAAATATGAAGGTAACTAAAACCACCCATCGTTTTTCCCCCTCTGAATTTCCTCATGGATTTGGAAACTTTTTTCCTTACAGCATAGAGCACAATTATGGATTTGTTTTTTCTTGTACAAATCAAGGAACTCCAGCTAGAAGTTAGTAATCTGCAACTTCACCTTTATATGGCCGAGGAATGGTTAAGGCCAGACAAGAGTAACAACAAAAGTTTTCCACTTCTTCACTTTTGTTGCCATTTTGGTATTGTATCGATCTCAAATTACTGGTGTTCTTTTATCTTTTGCTTAATAACTAATTGAAAGGTTATACGAGGCCGACCCTCTGAAATTTACATCAATTCTGGACCTTGAGTCATTTGAGAAGACTCTTTTGGATACCATGGCACGTCTTCAAGAGAGAATGCTAGTGTTTTTTTCTCTTGAAATTACATGATTGATTAAGTGTTATATTCCAAAATGCCATGTACTGGTATGATAATTATATATCCATTTTGACTCTAATCTTTGCTGCAGAAATACATCTCGAGTAATCCAGCATCTACGTATGACCCGTCAAATTTGCAGTTAATCAATTGTACTTTGATGCATAATTGGCATCGATCTTGAATTACTTGAATAATTAATTAATTAGGACTAAGAAAATGAAGCTCGTGCCACTTCATCTCTTATTAATTTGCTGGTGTTCTTGGATGCAGAAGGGGGGATGCCAGACTTTGAAAATGAGATTGCAAGTCTCATCAGTAGCATAAATATACAGAGACATTTTTGTGCCTGAAAATGGAAACAACCTCAGTTCTGTTCGCGTAGGATCTGATCAATCTTCTTGTGTTCCTGTGAGGTGAATAAAGGTTGAAAGTTTTGTACGAGGATGATGGGAAATCTGTGTATATTTATGCTACTGATGAAACTGGTTTTTGTTTTTCTCAGCAACCAATCCTCCACAGCAAATTTTGAGGCATTGTCTCATGGGACTAATAATGTAAACGCAAATCCTTGCAACAACATGGAAGGAAGCAATATGAACAACTCGACCAGTGAGGTCTTCCTAGCTTGGTACCAAGCTTTCTCATCATTGTCATCAACTGATCTCCTCTCTGCCTTCAGCCTCCAGCCTCATTCCCAGCAGGATGCAGTAAAGGTTCTCCCTCTCTTTAGGCATCTTTGAAATTCTATGTGATACTGCTAAAAATGTATAGCTAAATTTAAAAACCTATTTTTAGTGGCTATTTCATAACAAGAACATATAAACTTCTCTTGTCGGCAAGACAATGTTGCTGGTCCAGGCTTTACTTCAATGTTGCAACAGCCACAGGCAGAGACCACATCAAACTGCCATCAAATGCCTCTACTACTGCTGACCAATGTTCAGAAAATGAGAATAATGCTATAACACAGCCTAAGGTATAAAATGCTTCACTCCGATAACTTCTTTTGGGTGGTTAAATAGCAGTGTAAACCAGAATTTGGGTGATCCAATTTCGAGGGGACATGCAATTTTCCTTTTCTTCTTCCTGTTTCTTCATGTAGGAAAGGAATATTAATGATGTGTGTGTATTATGAGCTCATGGATTTGTATGATAAAGAAGGTAGAAAAAACAAGGATTTTCTCTATATCATATGCCCTAGGTAGACTTCGGCAAAAGAAGAAGAAGAAGAAGAAGAAGAATAAAAACTTGTTACAGATCGAGGATAATTATTCGTAGAAATCTGCTTGAAGTTGATCATGAAGAGGGTCTGTGTGTTTCAATTGGGTCTGAAGATACACTCTTGACTCCTATATCCGAGAAATATTTATCGATCTCATGGTACTATGTTCTTTTTTTTCTTCTTCTTCTGTGAGTTTCAAATATAATCCAATATTTGACCATAATTCCAGCAAGAGCTATTTCTTTTAATCACTTAAAAATTGCATGTTATAGAAGCTGAAACACTGTGAGATCTAATCTTGTGTAAAACATTTTAACGACATTCTAAACCATAGCCACGCGTTTATTTATCCGGGGGATTATAGAGTTCATCGGAAGAAATGCAATGGCGTGGCATGTAGAAGTTTATTTTTCGAAACTAGATGGCAAAACACCTTCAGCTCTCTGATGCTCCCTCCCTCCCTTCATTTTAACCCTAAGTACCCAGTCGACACCTGTATAAACAGTGGAGATATCAATATTCTATAATATCAACAAAGAATCAAGGTTCTATATGGCTCATAATCATTTTTCTTTCTAAAAAATCATATTTTCTGGACAGTATTTTTTAAAGGGTCAACCATGTAAAGAATTTTTTGGCGAACATCGTTAGACATCCCGCCAAAACTCTCTGACACAGCACCATCTCATGCCTCTGTTTTTATGTCCGATAATCTGCCATTGCTGATGTTCACTTAGGAAGATGAAGGAGATGACTAAAGCAACCGGACAACTTAAAACAGTTTTATCCAAATAACTTTTTAAAAAACTCACTTTTAGTATTATTACCAATAATAATAAATAAACTAAAACACTTGAGAAAAATATTGTTAATATATAGCTTATCACATTGTTCATTGAACTTTATTTATTTTTAAACTTTGATTTGTTTATCCAATGAATCTTTGAATATTCCGATGTTGAATCAGAGACCACTTTTACAAAACTTAATTTTATGTTTTTATTAAGACTAAAATTAGAAGATTAATGATCAAAATTAAAATTAAAAGAACACTTTGATTTTTTCGTCGTTTGATTCGGGAGAAATGACAAGTTCTTTATTGTTTGTCAATTAAATAGAAAGGGGGAGGGATGACATGTCATATGGTGTCAATGATTGTTATAATATATTTGGGGTCTCGTGGTTGCTCTGTATTAGAGATGAAAGCTAATTAATGAATAAATAATGAAGCTTTTATTAGATATGCTATTATAAAGTTATATATATATATATATTTTTTTGTGATGGATCGATGGGATCTCTAATTAAATCCTGATCAAAATCAAGTCAAGTTATACTATTTTTTTTATTATTATTATTATTCAACAAGAGTCCAATATAATATGGAACTTGCCACAGGGTAGGGATGGCTGTCTTCCAATTCTTAAATCCACATCTTTGTTCTTTTTTGGATGGCATATTTTTAAGCCCTCACTGTCACGGCTTCATTTTTCTCGCACAGATTTTCTAGCCCCAGCTAGATTCAGCTTCCCTCACAAATTGCTCATATTTGCCTGGAAACCAAGTGTTTCACACCCACGGAGTTTAGCTCACACTCAACAGGCAGCTAGGTTCAGCCCAGCCCTATATATGATTCTCTTGTACTTAGGTCGATCCCCACAAACCAACTGGCCAGCTGCGAGCACCCATGCAGCCATTGTAGCTGTATATTTCTGCCTTGGCTAGCTAGGACAACCCTTTGTCCCAGCACCAATGTCCTGAACATTCCGTCGCTCGGCCTACCATTCGTGCCATCATACACCTAATGCTAGCGAGAGTCTTCGCACGTTGCCTACCGATTCCAGCCCATGCCGGCCCGTATTGAGCAGCCAATGTATATATATGGCTTCGTCAAGGCAACGTGCTTTTGTTGGCGTGACAGCGTCTAGAACTCTAACACTCACCT
>Ga0325414_1009677_pt1 | contig 10128 bp, 8 predicted proteins | sample PopdelMetagenome_8_FD_206183 | JGI IMG/M metagenome (GOLD analysis project Ga0325414, IMG submission 206183) | Populus deltoides microbial communities from Bellville, Georgia, United States - Leaf-PdKOR-R3 | ecosystem: Host-associated > Plants > Phyllosphere > Phylloplane/Leaf | place: USA...
GTGGTTAATTTTCTTGCTTAAAATCTTGTCTCAGATTTCTTCTTTTACTGTAGCTTGAAAAGGGAGTTGAATTTGGAGAATACTTTCCAGCTAGAGAAATTCACTAGGCTTTCCATGTGCATTAATTGTGCAGTGGAAACCATCTTAAACTTTGAAACCCAAATGACAAGTTGAGAAATATAAACAAAAACTAAGCACAATTACATAGAATTTATATAGTTTGGAAATTTAGGCCTATACTAGATGAGCGAGTTGGTCAAATAATTTTTTTATGGGAAAATACAAGGTTACAAGGTGTCACATGTAACTATTATTTCATTTAAAATCTTAAAATAACTCAAAACTTATTTTCTCTCCCCTCTCTAGCCAACAAAGTATATAAAATAAAAGCACTCATTAAATAAGTTTTGCCCTAAAATATGATAATTTTAGATTTTTATAGGGACTAAATACATGGATATTTCTTTACTTGGGTTCATAATTTAAAGCAACCCCAACAATTCTCAATCTTAATTTAAATTGAATCAACTTACGAAACTTGAACACCTCTCAAGTACCACACAAACCAATCAAGTTTAGGTAACGTATAAACTTGATTATAGAGATAGGCTTTGTAAACATATTTATAGGGTTCTCAATTGTAGTAATCCTTCTTCACTTATACAACACCATATGATATGATATCTAGAATGAAGCAATACCTGACATTAATATATTGAATCATTTAATGGTATATTCGATTCTTGTCCAGATGACTAGCACTCCTATTATCACAATGCATAATAGTTAACTCATGTGATAAACCAAGATTATCAACCAAACCTTTTAGTTATAAAGTTTATTCCATATCTTTGTCAATGTCATATACCTGGCCTGTATTGTAAACAAGGTAATAGCGGATTGAAAAATTACATTCCAACTAATTGCACCCCTCGAGAAAGTAAAAATATAACCTGCCAATGATGTTTTTATATTCAAATCATTAGCATAATTTGAATCTACATAACCCTTAACACTACCTCTAATGTTGCTACCTTTATCATATACCAAACCAATATTCGTACTACTTTTAAGATATCAGAGTATCAATTTCATATCTTTTTAGTGAACTTTATTAGGATTTCCTATAAACCTGGTGACCACAGTAATAACATATGAAATGTTTAAACGAGTGCAGATTATAACATACTAATGCTTCCAATTATAATAGTATAAGCAATACCTGACATGTGCTCCTTCTCCTCCTCAGTTTCTATAACAAGGCTGAAGATAACCTGAAACATAATGTAAATGGAGTGTTTTGCTAACATGAAGTCATGCATACCAAAATGCTCAGGTACCTTCTCAAGATAATTCCTATATGACAATTGTAACTTGCTTACACTTAGATCTCTACCTATGTTCATACCTAAAAGCTTATTGATTACACTAAAACCTTCATTTTAAACTCACAATTCAACTGATTTTTCAAATTGTTAATCTTAAACATGTTCTTGGAGGCAATCAACATGTCTTCAACATACAACAACTAGTATACAAATAAACCATCTGAGAGCTTTTTGAAGTGCACAAATATCATAGTCACTCTTAATGTAACCATGTCTAAGCATAAAAGTACAAGACCTTTTATAATGTCATCTCGATGATTGCTTCAATCCATACAACAATTTCTTTAATAAACACATATGGTCTTCATTACCTTGAGAAATGAAACCCTCTAATCGATAAATATAAATCATCTCCTCCATCTTATCATATAGAAAAGTTATTTTGACGCTCAACTGCTCAAAATCTATGTCAAACAAAGCAATCATAACAAATAATGCCTTGATATAACTATGTTTCACAACTAGAGAGGACACTTTATTAAAATCAACACCTTCTATTCATGTAAAACACATAGCAACTAGGCGTGCTTTAAACCTTGCACCCTCAATCCCTGAGATTTCATCTTTCCTCTTGTTAACTCATTTTACATCCAATAATTTTCTGGCCCTGTGATGGCTTAATTAGCTTTCATGTCCGATTCATATATATATAAAAAACTCAATCTACTTATTCATAACAACATTCACTAAAAAGATTTTTTTTGCAAAAAATTGCTTATTTATAAGAATAAGACTTATGACTATCAAGATTCTTTGCAATATTCAAGTCAAAATTAACTAAATCAGCATAGTCATACTTAATTGATGTTTTTATCTGTCTTTTTTATTTTCTTATAACAATACTATAAAGTTGTTCTTTAGGTGTATTTTTATCAACAATATCTTACACCACTTCCTCAACTGGCTCAACTAAAGCATATTTCTACATTATCTTTGAAGCTTTAACCATAAGTTTCACCTACTTACTAGTACTCTTGTTCATCTCAGCATTAACACCATTCGACTCTTTTTTCTTATGAAATATAGCAGACTCATTAAAGGTCATATCTCTATTAGTAATAAAACTCGATGACTTAGGATCAACACACCATAAATGATATCCCTTCACTCCAAATGTAAATTCTAAGAATATGAATTTCCTCGCTCTCATCCCAAATTTATCTTTCTTAATATGAGCATAAGTAGGATAAGCAAATAATCTCAGTTTATAGTAATTAGTTGGAGAACCAAACCATACTTCATATAAAGTCTTTAACTCTAAAACTAGAAATAAGATCTATCCACTAGAACAAGCCATGTTAACTACTTCAGTTTAAAAGTCCTTTGACAATCTAGCTCTTAAAAATATACAATGTGCTTTTTCTAAAAGTGTCATATTCATATGTTTTGCAATCCAATTTTTTTTTGGTGTATTCTTGACTGTGTGATGTCTAACAATTTCTTTATTCTTATAGAACTCATCAAACTCACCTGATTAGAATTCCAAATCACTATCAATTAGTATGTGTTTAATCTTCTTACCAGTCTACTTTTTAATCAAGGCTTTCCATTGCTTAAAGGTGACAAACATGTCACTCTAATTCCAAATCACTATCAATTATTATGTGTTTAATCTTCTTACCAGTTTACTTTTTAATCAAGGCCTTCCATTGCTTAAAGGTGACGAACATGTCACTCTTTCTCTTTATAAAATACACTCAAACCTTCATAGAGTGGTCATTAATAAATCTCAATAGAAGTCGTGCTCCACCTTTTGACATAATAGAATAAAGAACCCAATAATCAGAATAATCATAATCCATAATACCTTTGGTATGATAAATAGTTATATTGAATTTCATCTTGTACTGTTACCGAAAATACAATGCTAATAGAAATCCAATTTATCTTATTTCTGACCACATAGAAAATCTTGTTTGGTTAACTATATCATCCCTATGGCATTCATATGTTCTTATGACACTAGCTGAATAATAAATATTGAACCTTAAAGATGGTAAATACCATTAACCAACTTTTCTTTAATCATTCTATGAGCACCCTTACAAACCCTCATAACTCAATCTTTAGTAGAATAACTATGACCTTGAGAATAAAAAAGACTAAAAAAAAATAAATTATTCTTTGTCTTTGAAACATGTCGAACCTATAATATCCTAACAATGTAATTATACATCCTAATTAAAATTGTATTCACACCAATAACAGAAACTCTATTGTTGTATCCTAATAAAATAATAACATTGATAACCTTACATGTGTCGAACCAACTTTTATTAGAACAAATATGAAATTTACAACTTGAATCAAGAATTCACTCATCACTTGAGCTACCAATATATATAGTTAAAACACTTTCTGCATCATCTGAAACTTCCCCTTCACTAGAAATATTTCCAGGATCACAATTAAACCCTTTACATGATTATCATTATGACTCTTTAACACATGTCTTTTTAACTCTTTAGAGTTTATAAAAGCTTTAACATCATCTGAACTAAGACTATCCCTTCCATACAATAAAGTATCAATAAAATGATTATAAGATGGAGGTGATGAACACAATAAAATCAAATTTTAATTTGGCATACCTTCTTTCATATACAAAGTATACAATCAATGCTTCAGATATAATCGGTTTATCAGGGATTTGGTCATATAAAGAGTTTCTCTTCATCATTCATCCCCCTTAGGTGAATTGTCTAAATCTTTTAGTACCATAAAGAAATCTTGTTGAACTAACAAGGTGCACATATTAATACGTCATAAATTAAAGTCATTCATACCATTAAATTTATCCATATCAAACTTCATCATTGGTGTTACTTTTATTGTTATCATGAAAGCCAACTGATAACAAACCTAGCTCTAATATCAGTTTGTAGTGGAAATAACCATGAACTTTAAAAGCAATTGGCAAGTAAAGTAATATAAAAAAGACTAGCATAATTAATTACATAAGAGCAAATGAAATTTACATGGTTTGGCAACTTAGGTTTACTCCATGAGCAAGATGATCAGAGAAATTCAATATAAGAAAGTAAAAGATTACATGATATCACACACAAATTGCTCTCTCACCTAAAATTTCAAAGTAACCTAAAACTCATTTTTTTCTTTCCTATCTTTAGCTACCAAAGTATAGAGAATGGAAGCTTACAAAATAAATATTTCTCTAAAATATGATAACTTTAGGTTTTTATATAGGATAAGTACATGAATATAATTTTTTTCACTTGGACCCATAATTTAAGACAAACATACATTCTTTATCTCTTACAAATTTTCATAACATTATCTTTAATTATCACTTACACTAGGAAAATTAATTATAAAAGGAGTTAAGCTAAGTGATATTTTATATCAATTGAGTCATAGTCTCCTTCATTAATGAATACATTTAAAAGGGTAGGTTCACAATTCTCGTATCTATAAAAATATCAATATTTCCACACCATTATTTTATTTACTTGTGAACAAATACTTAAACATCTTAACCCGATATGTGTGCATCAAGTCCAACCATAATTTCCACAACCACTCCCCATTCAATCAAGCTTCAATGTATATAGACCAATAAAAGTATAGTTATAATGGAAACTTCAACTTTATCCAACAACACTTTTCCAGCTTTTTAGCATAACACAGTAACTTAATTATAGGGTAATTAACAAAACTAATGAGAGCTTTCGTATGGGATTAATATATAAATTATATATAATGCTTATGTATGAGAAAAGAGTTGAGAAATAAATATGTTAGTATGATAAATGATGATGTTCCAAAATCTAAGATATGTAACAAAAATGTTATTTAGTGTTTGAGATAGTGGTTAATCAATATATTCAAGTGCTTGGATTTCTTCTTCTTAATCTAAATAACTCTAGGCTAATAATAGAAACTTGAATACCTGCAAAAACAGTTCTAATTGGAAGGACTTAAAGACCCTTCGATGATAAAGTCAATATATTTATGAGAAAGGTATAAAATGGCTTAAGGCAATAAATGATTTAAAACAATCTTAAATTCAAGGAACAAAGATGTTTGTTCTTGATTTTTCAGTTGGTTAATGCTCTAAAATTTATGTATCTTTTATCTTAAGAGATGAAAAGTTATCTACCTTTTACCTAGATAGTTCAGAAGGTATTTATACCTCATGAACCTTGTCGTTTTCAAAGAAAGTAAAGACTGAAAATCCTCTACTTTCGGCGAATGGAAGGTAAATATCTTTTACATGTCATTAATGAGATAGTAGTATAGTAGGTCCCTTAAGAGACCTTGTATACACCTATAAGTATAGAGAAATTATTACCTTAATATGAATTATTATTTTAGATAGAGAGGCATGATGATTTATCATATTTTTAATACTTATATTGTAGAAGATCATCCAGGATCAGACATATAGCCTTAAAACTTGGTAATATCTAAGTTCTTTGGCCTGACATGTTTGTCAAACTTACGTTTCTGTGAACTTAACTGACTACCAAGTCCAAGTTTTTTTGGTCTGGCATGTTTGCTAGACCCACGTTATCTTGGGTTTGGCTGATTGCCAAGTCTAAGTTCTTTAGGTCTAGCATGTTTGCTAGACTCAAACTTTCTTGGACTTGACTAACTGCGAAGTTCAAGTTTTTTGGATTTGGCATCACTATTAGAAAATTGACAAATATAAACAGAAACACTGATACAATGTTTTCATTGGTATATTGCAGTAATATTTACCAACTGAATTTTCAATCGCTAAATCTATTGGTTGATACCAACATGAATATTCTCATAGTATATACTGAGGGAATCATGGTGGGAAAAGAAGGAATAAAAAAAAAGCTAAATAATACGATGACGTGAAGTTTTATAGATGACGTTACCAATGGAATTGACCTGTCAGTAAAATTCATTCATGAATATGCCGATGAAAAACTTTCATCAGTATATATTGGCGACATTATGAACGGTATTACAATGAAATTCAAGAACGCAAATCATATGGTGATGTGACATTTATACCGACATAATTGATGACGGTGTTAGTATTAGAATAATTTCAGCGGTCAGTCTGTCGGTAATATTTAATTTATGACCTGACGCTTGACCCTCCTCTCCCCCTCCCTGATTTCTACTTCTTCCTTGTGCAATTTTCTCTGTAACAAACAACCACTCGTCCCTTTAAATCTTGACATGATTCAACCTACCACAACAAATCCAGCCAGCACAACACTTAATTTGTTAATATACGTGTTCTTATTCAAATTTTATTGAGGATTCTCCACCTTAAATGAGCAAATCTACCTTTTTTTTAATTTAAACACAATTTTAAAATGTTATTTTTTTTGCATACTTTTATAATATATATATTCTATTTGGGATTTAACTTGTTTTATAGTTTTTTCTCTCAACACAATCAGCATGTATTTCTTGGTTAATTTTTCTTTATTTTTTAGGTTTTATAACAATGTTTTTTCATTTTTTTTTTTCATATTTTTTTGTATTACACCTAGTTCAACTCTGAAATTAAGTATGTCATTAAGGTAAGAATTTTCATTCCTTATCCGTTATTTGTTTTTGCATTATTGTTTCTTCATTGTCTTTGTTTTTGCTCAATTATTAGTTAAAATAATTTTATGAATTAATAGTTGAGTTGAATTATAGTTGTTATTGAAATAATTTTTGCATTATTTTGTTTAATTTTTAGTTATTTTTAAAAAATTTGTTGTTCAATTTCCAATTAAATGTATAGGATTAATTTTAATTATTATTTTGTATTATTCTATTTATAATATTTTTTGTGTGAATTTAGGATCATAAGGATTACCACTTAGAAATAATTGTGTTGAATTGTAGTTGTTATTGAAATAAGTTTTTCATTATTTTGTTGTATTTTAGTTATTTTCTTTATTTAATTTTGTTGTTAATTTTTAATGAAATGTGTAGGATTAATTTTAATTATTATATTTTATGTATTTCATTTAAAATAAATTCTTGTAAATTTAGGATTAAAAATATTATCACGTAAAAAATGAGAATTTTCTACGAAATTGAATTATTAAAAATTGCTGGTAGAAATTAAATAAAATCAATTGGTTTGTGGCATATATGTCGTGTATTTCCAAGATTAAAATCTTTAGGTAGCTTCCCGTATAGGGAAGGTGCTGCCAAATTATTTTTAAAAATAAAAATTATTTATTTTTTTCCCATAAATTTATGTAGATGCCTAGTGGAAAGCCTATTGCAAGTCATGAGGATAGGATAACTATTAAATCTTCTAGCAACGATAATGACAACCAAAAGTCATTAGGTGCCGGCCAAAAAGAGGCACCTGAGGCATATGCATCGACTCATGATGTTGTCTCATCGAGTGCGATGCCGTAATGTTAAGGGGGGGTCCTTTCACAGCGGGATCCATTCACCCACAAGTACGAGGCCTAGTGGAAGGACAACCTTTCGATGTAAGTTTGTTATGCTTTCACAACGATATGTTTAATAATTTTTGAAAAAAATAATATTTTATTAAATTTATTAAATTTAAGGTTTACAAACATTGAAACTGCGAGAACAATAACATCGGTATTTAAATCATCAATGAAAATTCTATTGTTTCAATAAAGCCAGATTTCAAAACATCCCAAATAGAAAATTGTTGGTCGATACATGGTTTTCAAGGTTTAAAGTTAGTATTAACTTAATTTTTTTTATTATGTAAATTCTTTTACTTTATTGAAATTACTGAAATTTTTATTTTTATAAATTTTTACTGCAAGGAAAAATTTAAATGGGATAGAGATGGTGATAATATTGTGAGGAGGGTTTGAGAGAATCACTCTACAACCAACTAACATCAAAATCAAGATAATTTTTTATTCCAAATATTAAAATTTTATTTGTCATTTACTTATAGATAATTCATTTGTACCATATAGGTTGTGTTATTTTTTATACGAGGCATAAAAAAATATAAAAAATATGTGAAAGAAAGCAATCTATCATGCTGAAATGACATGGCAATTTGGAATAATTTCAGGCCGCCATATTTCTTGGAGATTGTATGGGCAGAATACATTCAACACATGACGTACACATGTTTCACACGACGATCACGGTCTTGTACAGGGAATCGGAGCTGATATATTCATGGTTTTGTTACCACGCACACCAGCGGCTCCGTTCTATTCGTTTCACATACGAAGCGGATGATACGATTTTTTAATTACATCCATTTTTTATTTATTGTTTTTTTTTATAAATATATTTAACTAACAACATTTTTATCTTGTAGGTTATGGTTCTTGAACGTGAGTCAAGCCCAATAAAGCATTTTGTGGAAACACACGTGCGAAGTGATGACCACCAAAAAAGGATGCAGTAATTCGTGGATAACTGAGCTCAACACTTTATGGTATGTTGGTTTTCAACCATGTTTTTTTCTTAAGTTATTATTTACTTGAATTTGATGAATTTATTTTTTATTTGCAAGAGATATATAGTAGACGGTTGAAGGAGATACGATGATGATCCTTCAACCCACCTGGATATCGATTCGGATTTATGGTTAAAGGCAAGATCATCTGGTGGACCCGATAAAAAGCGGGTGTATCGACTCTCTCACACTACAACCGAGAACTTGTAGACGACCCATAGTGTTTTAACTATTAGATTTTGTAATCGGTTCTGAGCACTTAAACTCTAGAGTTTGAGGCCATGTTGGACCAACGCGTACATGATCGGACGACCCATCTCAATGAAAAATATAAACGACTCACTATGGATTATGAAGAACTCCGCCAAGTGGTAATTGAGATGAGATCACAGATGAGTGGTACATGTGTACCCCCTAATTGGCCCCATAGTCTTGGCGATGACTAGCCTCCTCCTTCTCCTCCAGCGCCGCCTCTATTTTAGTTTTATTGTATTTAAATGTACAAATGTTTAAATTTATAATTAAAATATGTATTTTTATATTAAGATAATTTATTTTTATATAATTTATTTCAATTATTTTTTTATTTTTTCAATATATATGTTTTTTCTTAAATATATTTTTAGATAATTACATATTGTATTACTGATGGAACAAGTCTGTCGTATAATCCAGAGAATTGAAAAGGAATTACAGCAAATGTCATTGCTACTGTTAACTCACCGACGGAATAAGTCCGTTGGTAAATTCTAAAGAATTGGAAAAGAATTACTGTAAATGTCACTATAATTGTTAACTTACCGACAAAATTACCGATGGCATTCTAATGATGATGTGTAATTTTACCAATGAAATTATATATGGTTCAACTATCAATGATATGCTAAACTGTACCGAGAAAATTATCAACAGAATGAAGCAGGTAATTTTTTTTGGCGCGTATGTTCAATCTGTAAAGTCATCGGTAAATTTATTAAAAACAGACTCACCAACAAACTAGAAATTACTGACAAGTGTTTTTTCGATAAATATTTTCTGTCTGTGATCTTGTCGGTAAAATAATCACAAATAGACTGTTAGTGTAAATACAAACAGAAAATTCCGTCGGTAAAACTGTTAAATCTAGAGTGCACATGTTCGCCAGATTCACGTTACTTTTAATTTGGTTGACTGTATAACCAAAATACTTTGGATCTGACATATTTATCAATCCCATTTTATTTAAGAAATTTTTTTGTAAATAAAAATCTTAACAAAAAGCTAATTAATTCAACATTTTCTTGTCTGTAATATATGTAGTAGTCTGTACTTAATTATCGTATATAC
>Ga0325414_1009679_pt1 | contig 10126 bp, 7 predicted proteins | sample PopdelMetagenome_8_FD_206183 | JGI IMG/M metagenome (GOLD analysis project Ga0325414, IMG submission 206183) | Populus deltoides microbial communities from Bellville, Georgia, United States - Leaf-PdKOR-R3 | ecosystem: Host-associated > Plants > Phyllosphere > Phylloplane/Leaf | place: USA...
ACAAATGATCCAAATTCAATTCTCAAATTAAAAAGAAAAATTAAATCCAAATTTAAACAACAATTATAATAATAAAAATAAAAATCCTAACAATGTAAAAAATTCTATTAATAAACATTTCCATATGTTCCTAAAGATTCAATCTTATAAACAATGAGAGAAAAAAAAAATAAAAAAAGGATTAAACAATAGCCAGGCCAAGCTGTTAGCTTTATTTCCACGCTGTCGTGCTGACCCTCGAAAGAACCGTGGAGGTGTTTGTCTTTCCACTCATCCACTCCTTTAAAAATCTTAAAGCCGCTTCTTTATGTCCCTTTCCCTCCCCCAATTTTGAACCACAAAGCAAGCAAGAAAGCAAGAAAATCAAAAGCAAAAAACCCATCGCTAACTAACTCACAGCAAAAGCGCACGAGATGTTCAAAATCTTTAGAGGAAGAGATACCACCGCCGACTCCTCACCGCAGTCATCCTACTCGCCTTCGTCTTCGTCCTCCTTGTCGCCGTCCCCGTCGTCTCCTCCTGTCACCGGACCGGCGAGGCCGATCCGACTTGTTTACTATGATGAGAAAGGGAAGTTCCGGATGGATTCAGAAGCGGTGGCTGCTCTCCAGCTTGTTAAGGAACCAATCGGTGTTGTTTCGGTTTGCGGTCGCTCTCGACAGGGAAAAAGCTTTATTTTGAATCAGGTTAGTGAACTATTTATGGTTTTTTGGTTGGTGAAAGTTTGGGGTTTTTAGGGTTTGTGATATTTTAGGGATTTAATTGGAATGGCGTTAGGATTTTGGTAGTGGAAAAGTTGAGAATTACGAAATGCAGTGTTTCTTCCGAGTTGAAGTGATTAAGTGCATGAATTGTTTCATTGAAAGGGTAGCTTGAAGATAATTAATGGAATGGAAGTGAAGAGGTAGTGATTTTTCACCTCCTTGAGTAATTAAGTGCATGGAATGGAAATTTATATAGTATGGGTTCTAGTCTTTTATTATTCTTTTTGTGTTCCTTATAATTTGGGCTTTTTTCGAAAGCAAGATTTGTTGAAAGTGCTAAGTTACGCCTGCCTTGTTTTCTTTGTTCAGTTTTAGAGGCTTCAATTACATTTATGAGTTACACATTTTGTATCAGCTGCCATGTATCATTCTTTTAACTAAAATGTAAATTAGCAGATTTATCACTCCATGTCTGCTTGAATTTTGTGTTGTAGCTTATTTTAGAGTTACAAGTTATGACATTCCATTTCTGCATCAGATCTCATGTATTGGTTATTTTAACTAAGAGGTGTACTTGGACTTTGTGTATTGTAGCTTCTTGGCAGGAGTAGTGGATTTCAGGTAGCTTCCACTCATCGGCCATGTACTAAAGGACTTTGGTTATGGAGTGCGCCTTTAAAGAGAACTGCTCTAGATGGAACTGAGTACAATCTTTTACTGTTAGATAGTGAAGGCATAGATGCCTTTGATCAAACGGTAAGCCCATTTACTTTATAAGGATCAACTGATAAAATTATCTTGTTGGTTGTGTTTGAGCAGTTCCAGAACTGATGGACTGGATTTTAATGAATTTCATTACTCATAGAATGTTGTAGTCTGTGATTCCTTCTTATTTATAATTAACTCCATATCCTTTTTATTCTTCATTTCCACTCATCTGCTCTTTTGAATTACACAGTAATCGTTCAATTATTCCTGTTCTTGTATTTTGTCACCATGTGAACTCAATCTATACTTCCTCTTTGACAGGGGACATACAGCACTCAGATATTCTCCTTAGCTGTCCTACTATCCAGTATGTTCATTTACAATCAGGTAAGGGAAAGACCTTAGCCTTCCTGACTAAAATTTCTTGTTTGTGTTTAGTTGATTTTTGTTAAAAGTACCTTTTTTATCATGTTATAATGCATTTGGGGGATTCACAATTAATCTTTGCTGTTAATATTGTCTCATCTCTCTCTTTGCACTGGATTTTTTATTTGTTGGCCTGTTTATGTTCTATTTAGATGGGTGGTATAGATGAAGCAGCACTTGATCGACTCTCTCTTGTCACTCAAATGACCAAACATATTCGTGTCAGAGCTTCTGGAGGAAGGAGTTCAGCTTCTGAACTTGGACAGTTCTCCCCAATCTTTGTTTGGCTTCTAAGGGTATTATTTTCTTATATTTAATTTCATATGGCATATTGATTCCTGTTTTGTTTTGAAATATTAACTTTTAATTTTACATAAAACCCTTAAAATGGTTTGCCTGATTCCTGTGCAGGATTTTTATCTAGATTTAGTAGAGGATAACAAGAGAATAACACCCCGTGACTATCTAGAGCTTGCTCTAAGACCAGTTCAGGGAAGTGGAAAAGATATAGCTGCTAAGAACGAGGTAAGTTCTAGTTCTTTCTAACTGCATTTTTTTTTTCTTAGTAGCATGGACTCCTTTGCAAAGGATCCTCTACTTTTTCAGATATTTGGACAGGATATTTTAGATATCCTTTTTCTAGGCTGATCTTACCTGAGTTGTGCTGGTCTATGGAGCACTGGAGTTTCTTTTGTTATTTTTTCATGTTCGAGGTTAACTAATTATGCATTGATAATGGTCATAGATTCGGGACTCTATTAGAGCTCTATTTCCAGACAGAGAATGCTTCCCCCTTGTGCGGCCTTTGAACAATGAAAATGATCTCCAGCGTCTGGATCAAATATCGGTTAGTACCTTATGCTATGTGTGCTTCTCCTTCTCTCTTTCATACACATGCACATTCTTATCTTCTCTTACTGGTGCACCATGTGTATTGAAGCCCTTTTTTCATATGCAGTTAGATAAACTAAGGCCTGAATTTAGAGCTGGGCTGGATGCATTGACCAAATTTGTTTTTGAGAGAACAAGGCCCAAGCAAGTTGGCGCTACTGTAATGACAGGCCCAATCCTTGTTGGTATTACAGAATCTTACCTGGAGGCTCTCAATAATGGTGCTGTCCCAACAATATCTTCTTCATGGCAGGTATGCATCCTGATTTGAATATTTTTTTTCAAATCATGAAAAGTTAATATAGCAGATGCCGCAGTCCACATGTAACCCTCAAATATTCATTAAATTTCTTTCACCCATACACTACATTGTTGGGCATCTGTATCAAAGTGGATGAATTGTTTTCCCCTGGAAAATGAAATTAGATTGTATTTCCTGTTCTACATGCCTGAAACTCAAATCAGATGAATCTGTCTACTCATGAATGGACCTATATTATTTGAAAACAAGTGTATAACTTATTTTGTTAGCTCAATCAATACATATGATCTTGGATTATTAGTTATTATCTGAAAGCCGAAATTATTATTATGCTTCCTTGTGTTTTTCTGACTAAATCTAAGTCTGTCAAGTTTCCTGTACTGAACATTGTCTCAAGGTTATAAATGAGTTTAATCAAATGTTTATAGGTAAATTAAATCCTGTGTCCTAAAAATGAATATTTAAATGATGAAAACAGTTATCCAAACCAGCTTATAGTCTCTCTTGAAGCTTGGCTAGTTGACATGGAGTGGACAAAACATGACAGAACATTGGCATAAACCAAATGGTTTATGTGATAGCATATGTGAAGATGTTTTAAATTATTCCATCATTAAGCTGGTGTGAAGAAAATCTGCAGTTGAATTTGGAGCAATATATAAGCATTTGACCTAAAGCCAACTGATTTTGCAAAGAATCCAAAATCCCATCTCTCTTTCTGTGCTCCTTGCAGTTTATAATCAGCTATTATTTTCTTTTAATATCTCATGTCATGGAAAGCAGATGCAAAAGTGACAGCTAAGTGTTGGCAATGTGTGTAAGTATCAACATGTAATTTTCGTAAGAGTAGGAGTCACATGGTTATTATTATTTACCGATACAGCAACAATATCTTTATGGGTAAATCGGTCTAAGAACTTAAAAATTCAATAATACAAGCCTGTATATGCTTAAGTCTCCTGCTTCTTCTTTGTTGTCATCTTCAGGCAGGAGGTGTAAATTGGAAAAGGAGAAGGAAAAGGTCATAGGTTTTTCATCAAACATGATCAGAATATCACAAGTCATAGATTCAATATATGTTTTGAATTTGTGAAAGTACAATGTTAATCAAACAATTGGAAAGAAAGTGATATTAATTTCTATTTTACTGATCACCAAATTGTATGAGCAAATAGATGCTGGATCCACAATCAGAATTCTTATCACACTTTGAATGTGGAGATTTACCCCCTTTGGTTGATTCTGTGAACTTGTTTTTTCTACTTCCCTGTTTTAATCATGTGGTACATAAATATGCATGATTCAAAGTGCTTTTACAAACTAATATAGAATTTACAAACGGGATAAAAACTTCTAATCTCAAAAAGTTCTTGAAAGAAGTTTCAATAAAGCAGCAGATCCTATTATAATTTTCTTTTTCATTTTTCTTCATCTCTAATATGTCGTTTTTCAGAGTGTTGAAGAAGCTGAGTGTAGGCGAGCATATGACACTGCTACAGAAATTTATATGTCGAGTTTTGACCGTTCGAAGCCACCTGAGGAAGTAAGTGATGCTCACCTCGTACTTATTTGAAGGTTTCCATCATTTTCTAAGTTTTGCAACTGTAGGTTTTTTTGAGAGAATCACATGATGAAGCGGTTCAAAAATCACTGGCTGCATTTAATGCTGCTGCTGTGGGGATTGGTTCAGCAAGGAAGAAGTACGAAGGGCTTCTCCAGAAATTCTTCAGAAGAGCATTAGAGGTAACAAATATTTAGGGTACTATGCCTTGCATGATGGGTTATTGTATTTGGCCCTTAGGTTTTAAAGTTGCTCTGGTGCTTGTAAGCTATGAAATGTAGAGAAGACAAACAAAAAAAGTACTTAAAAAGTTTTGCAAAACGACATGGAAAGGACATAGAAACCAATTGATTTGCATGGCATCAACTTGGGCTGCATGTTGGTTTACTCAAAGGCATGAGCTGTGGCCTGGAGATGTGAGCGTTGAATCAGTCCAATAATTTTTTCCAATTCTGAGAGTTAACTGGTCAGACTTAATCTAGTTGGAAGATTTACATCATATGAGGCAACATGTGCTACTAGAAATATTTACTGATTGCATGATTACTTTTAATTAGGTTTTGTTGTTTTTGTCTGTTCTAATCATCTATAATGTATGTCGTTGCAAAAAGTATTTTACATAATCTATTAGTGTGTCCTGATTGATTATTCATTTATGTTATATGGATGCTTATGTGTTACCATCCATCGAACATCCATGTTATAGTTTATACGGCAACTATCACTGTTCTTATATCTTGCCACCAGGTAGGTATAACCTTCACTGTAGTGTTGATATTTATGTGTCTGGGTGGTTGATGGTTTCTTTTTGCCACCCCACAAACATTGAGGTGGCTTATGGTGTTTGTATATGCATAGCAAATTTTGTTACCTTGTTTAGGTCTTTGGAGTTAATACACACGCACATCTGTTCTGTCAAAAACATGAAGCAAACCAACAAATATTAGGTGTCTGTACAGATGCCTACCTGGCCACATGCAAAAACAGGGCCATACTGTAAGGGGAACCAGCTTTAGCATTCCTGTGAGACACTAAGCTTCTCTTTGTGTGCTGATTTTGCTAGCAAGTGCACTTCCTGTACAATGCTCTATCTAAATTAGTGACATAGAAGTGTGATAGCTTTGCATAGAGAGTTCTGAATCATAATGATGAGTGAGAGACCTAACAAGCTACAGGGTCCAGCATTGCTTCAGGGTCCCACACAACAAAGAGACCTAACAAGCCAAAACATTCATCATGGCAATCAAAACTTTTTTTCCTTTGCATATTAGCTAGGGTTAGAACAGTTCCTGGGTTTATCTAATTGATGGCTGGAAAATTTGTTAAAATTATGCAGACCATGGAGTGTGATTGCCAAGTTACTAGAAGTTGTGATATAACTTTTGTTTTTGTTAAAGCAGCAGGTGGTTTCTTTTCCATAAAAAGGGAGGTAGATTTTGTATAGGATTACTAGTTTGGTACATATATATATTGATTGAAAATTGCATCTGATGCAGGATTACAAGAGGAATGCTTTTATGGAGGCAGACTTGAGATGTTCAAATGCCATACAAAACATGGAAAAGAGACTGAGAGCAGCCTGTCACGCTTCTGATGCCAACGTAGATAACATTGTGAAAGTAAGCATTTTCTTAGTTGTCTTATTGATTCTGCATGAAGTGAGGGGCCTCAAAGTTTGGTTACTTGGAATTCTATGCCTCTCTGTCTCTCATTGTAGGCTACTGGTAATATGTTTGAGTTTGTTAGATGCCTCAATTTTTTTTTTTTTTTGAGATAATTTGTAAAATTAGACAGTAAAACTGCGTTCAATAGGTTTGGATGGGTCAATGCAAGGTCTGGGTTAGCACATGAAGCCTCTTCATTTGTTCTTTTCTCTTTCAACTTCCCCAGACATGCTATCCAGTTGTCATTAAGATCTTAGGCCTGCAGACGTGATTATTTGTCTGTGTCATGAACTGGTTTCATTGAATTATACTTTCTGATTTATTAAGATGTTGCTGAAAGAGCTGTTGATTTGGAGTAGCTGGAGGAAAAATTAAGGAATTCTGGCATATGCTCTTACATATTACTGTGATATTCAATGATAAATCTGCTGATGAAGCCAAGCTAGATGAGCTGTGATCAACTCGTGCTTGAGCTGTCAAATGCACATGTAAATGTCTCTGTCATTGATGAAAAGCTATTTAGTTATATTAGTGTCCCAATTATGTATGGATAACATGAATATTGCATAAGAGATGAGGCAAGCTGTATCTCCCTTGCCTGGGGGGCTTAGTTAGTAATGCACTTAAAATGACGTTCCAGACTTGTTATGTGGTTTATGGCAGTGTATTGAACTGGTTTGTGAGTGTCATGCAGGTCCTTGATGGTCTTCTATCTGAATATGAGACATCTTGTCATGGCCCAGGGAAATGGCAGAAATTAGCAATGTTCCTACAACAAAGGTCTGGATCTCACTCTCCCCTTCGGTTGTTTTAAGGTTTTCATTTTCTATTTTTTCCATCTTTTTATAAACAAAAACTATTTCAATCCCCAGTTTGGAAGGTTCAATACTTGACCTTGCAAAGCGGCTTAATGATAAAATTGGATCCGAGAAGAGTTCTCTTATGCTGAGATGTCACTCAATGGAGGATAAAATGGCATTACTTCACAAGCAGCTAGAAGCTAGTGAGAAAGATAAGTCTGAATATATGAAGCGCTATGATGAAGCTATTAATGAAAAGAAGAAGCTTGCTGATGACTATATGAGGCGCATAAATGATTTACAAAGTAATCGTGGCTCATTGGATGAGAGGTGTTCTAGCTTAGTGAAAGCATTGGAATCTGCCAAGCAAGAAACATCCAATTGGAAAAGAAAACATGATCAAGTGTTATCAAAGCAGAAAGCTGATGAAGAGCAGGCAGCTTCAGAGATTGCAATACTCAAGTCACGGAGCAGTGCTTCTGAAGCAAGGTTGGCTGCAGCTCATGAACAAACAAGGTCAGCTGAAGAAGATGCAGCAGAGTGGAAACGGAAGTATGACATTGCTGTAAGAGAGACAAAAGCTGCTCTAGAGAAGGCGGCAAATGTGCAAGAAAGAACTAATAAAGAAACACAACTGAGGGAAGACGCACTGCGGGAAGAATTTTCTAGCCGTTTGGTTGTTAAGGTAATTGTTTCTGACACAGGCACTTGTGCTTGTGTACGGAGCAGAAATTTATAATTGTTGTTTCTTTATACGACCAGAAATTTATGATTTCTATATCAATGGATATGCAGGAAGATGAAATAAAGGAAAAGAACAGGAGAATTGAGTATGCGGAGCAGTGTTTGACTGCTTTAAATTTGGAGCTAAAGGTATGCTTCTTGGAGCCCGTGACTGGGCACTAACCATTATATCCCCCCCTCCCCCACCACCACCAAATATGCATGCACCTTGGGTGAAAAACCTTATGGTGGTCACAATTTGTCCATTGGCACTTGCGGCAATTTAACTGTAACAAGTCCTTTGCAGGCTGCTGAGTCAAAAATGAAGGGTTATGGCACTGAAATATCATCCCTGAAGCTTGAAATTAAAGAGTTGGTTGAGAAGCTAGAGACTGCAAATACTAAGGCCCAATCTTATGACAAAGAAGCTAGGATTCTGGAACAGGAGAAGATCCATCTGGAGCAAAGGTATCAATCTGAGTTTGAGAGGTTTGCAGAAGTCCAGGAAAGGTGTAATCATGCTGAAAAAGAATGTAAGAGGGCTACGGAATTAGCTGATAAAGCAAGAGCTGATGCAGTATCTGCTCAAAAGGAAAAAAATGAGTTTCAGAAATTGGCAATGGAAAGATTAGCCCAAATTGAGAGGGCTCAGAGGCATATTGAAAGTTTGGACAGACAGAAAAATAATTTGGCTGGTGAACTTGAAAGAGTTCGTGTGTCGGAGTTGGATGCTGTCTCGAAAGTTTCATTACTAGAAGCTAGAGTAGAAGAAAGGGAGAAAGAAATAGAGTCACTTTTGAAATCAAACAATGAGGAGAGGGCTAGCACTGTTAAAGCACTTCAAGATCTTCTGGAAGATGAACGTAAAGCCCACAGCGTTGCAAATAAGAGAGCCGAAGACTTCTCTCTTCAGTTGGAAGTGGCACGGGCTAAACTCGATGCCCTTCAACAGGAGTTTACTTCAGTTCGTCTGAATGAATCGGCATTGGATAATAAGCTTAAGGCTGCTTCCCATGGCAAACGATTTAGAACTGATAATGTTGAAATGGGTGGAGGATCTGTTCAAGACGCTGTCACAAATGACAGGAGAGTAAATAAGAGGTCTAGGAGTACAACCAGCCCTGTAATGTTTACACAGCCAGAAGATGGTGGTTCAGTGTTTAAGGGGGATGATGATGATAATCAGAGTCAGCAAACTGACCAGGAAGATTATAAAAAGTTTACTGCTCAGAAGCTAAGGCAGGAACTCACAAAACACAATTTTGGTGCCGAGCTCCTTCAGTTGCGAAACAACAACAAGAAAGAAGTCCTTGCTTTATATGAGAAATGTGTTCTTCGGAAGTCATGAGAGTTTCATTATCGACATGTACAGGGGTGGTTTGTGTAGTTTAATAGGAGTGTTAGCGAATAGAATAGAGGTGTTTTATGCTCTAAATCGGTTGGTTACCTGTAGATTCTCCTAGTTTTGCTACTAAATACCAAGTTAGAAAAAATATTTTGCTGGAACGAACAGGGCTTGTTCATGCCGCATTGAGGGTGAGGTTTATGGTTTTTTTTTTTTTTTCTTGGTCTTTTGAATCTAAACCCCCGTAAGATATATTTATTTGAGTTCGCTTACGGTGGGCCAACCTGATCCGTAGTTGGGGTTCCTGGAGTCTGGACAGCTTGCATGTAACCACTGTGGCCCTGTTAGCTCTAGGATAGAAGATTATGGAGTGAACTTTATTATGGTTTCAGTCTTATTTTGATGTTCTTAAGTTTACTTGTGTGCATAATTCTCTGCTCCAAAGCGAGGTATGTGTCAATAGTCTTGTTGCAAATGAGTTTCCATTCTCTCTTTCCTTTTTCTTTTTCGAGAGAATGAGTATTGGAATAGGTTTTAAGGAGATACGCTTGTTTCTTGAAAAAAATCCTCAAGGCTAATCTGATCACTGCTGTTGGTTGGCACAGGCCTCTAAAATAAAGCTGACTCATAAAAATCTCCTTGTAATTAACTTGTGTTCGGTCTTAAGGAATTGCTGATCATGTGTCCGTCTTTGAAGCGTGTTCCTGTCCACACTGAACTGATGAGGACTTTCCATAGAATAGAAACTCTGTTGCTCTTCGAGGTGAAGGAAAGGGGGTGTTGTGTTTTATTTTTTAAGTTGAGAATCCACTGGGGTTCGCCCCAATGGATGCCTGGTTAAAATTAGCAGCAATTTATCTAACAGTTTAGAATTCTTGGTGTTCATTGTTATAGCGCCAACTCGATAGACTCGTCTTGAATATTTGATGGTCGGGAAAACAGACCATGAGTGCCGATCGCAAGGAGAAAATGGGGAAGGTGAAAAGAGAAGCCGTTGGTAGTTGCAACTTCAAAGAAACTCTTGTATAGTTTCCCATAAGAC
>Ga0325414_1009681_pt1 | contig 10125 bp, 2 predicted proteins | sample PopdelMetagenome_8_FD_206183 | JGI IMG/M metagenome (GOLD analysis project Ga0325414, IMG submission 206183) | Populus deltoides microbial communities from Bellville, Georgia, United States - Leaf-PdKOR-R3 | ecosystem: Host-associated > Plants > Phyllosphere > Phylloplane/Leaf | place: USA...
AAAAAGGACCTGAGGTTGCTTAGGCTAACCCGCCTAACCTACGGGTCAAGTTATGAGATTAGGATAACCCAACGAAAAGTAAAATAAAGAAAATAATGAAGCCTAATTTTTTTATATAAAAAAAAAAATCAATGTTGAATCATAAGACAGAAAAGATTAGAAAAATAGTAATTATAAGCCAAAAAAAGCTTGAGCCCACCCGGGTCAACTTGCTAAACTCACGGATCAGGTTTCGAGATCGGGATAACCCTAAAGCAAAAATAAAAATAAAAAAAATCACGAAACCTAATTTTTTTTAAAAAAAATGAATGTTGAATTATGATACGGGACAAAAATAAGTAAAAACAATGATGACAACCCTTGTTGTCTTATAAAACCCGTGCCCCAAGCTATTTGAATGGAAGTACCAGATATAAAAAAACTATAAAGATCAATTCTCAATAAATTAGATATTAAAAGATAAAATAAAAAAATCAATATACAAAAGGAATTAATTATCAAAAGGAAAAAAAGGTGTGAACCACCTAGGTTAACTAGCCATATCCACAGGTCAAATCATGAGATAATGATAACTTTATAAAAAAAATAAAAAAAAAAACCATGTGCAAACATAAAACTAATTGCCTCTAAACCAATCCTAAATAAATTCTAAAATAAGGTTGGTTTCATGATTTTGCTATGATAAAAATAATGAAAATATTAATTGTGGCATAAAGGGTAAGTTAGTAATTAAACTGTGCAAAAAAACATGAATCTAAAATAAAACCCCTAGCAACCAAATATATGAATATATTTTTTTTAAGGATAGTAAAGGTTTTTCATTATAAAAAAAAATATGAAAATATATCTGTAGTTTGTACCCGCACTAAGAAAGATAATGATAAATAAATTATATGAAAAAGACTATTTTACTCTTAAACTTAATCTTTTGACCTGAATTGAGGAAGGTTAAAAATATTATTTTATTATTATAATTCATAATAAATTTTTTTTATGCTATAGTAAATATTTCACGTCATATATATATTTTTTTTATAAACATGAAAATTCACTTAAAATATATCGATTATTTAATCCACCAAAATGAAAAGGTTGTCAGTGTGAATGCATGTGCAATCTTTTTTCTAATCTAGCCCCCGCACGGGCCACTACCCATCTCTTGTCAAAAGAGATATTTTCAAAGTTTTTTTTTCACAATCATTCACCAAATTAATCGGAGGCAAATTGAAAGTGAAGGTTAGAATCTATATTTCATGGATAAATAGGGAAATATATTGCAATTATTGACCCCTACATTTCTATCACTTCACATATATATATATATATATATATATATATATATATATATGTAGGAAAAAAATATTGCAATTATTTGCCCCTAGATTTCTATCACTTCATATTATTCATATTCATTCACAATAAAAAAAAGTTATTAAACATGGTTTATCCCTTAATCTTTACCAGGATTTAGGTTATAGATTGGATAGATTAATGTAGATTAATTCGAGTCCATTAAAATAACATTACTTTAATTTTTAAAATTTAAAGAATAAAAATTTTAAAATCAAATTAGGTTTTGATAAAGTTAACAAGATTAACTCCGAGTTGATTTTATTATAAAATTTAAGTTGGGTTAAGAGTCGAATCTCAAATCAACCCATCAATCAGGTTTAATAATTATTATTATAAGTTATTCTTCAAAAACTTTAAACTATCCTAAAAAATAATTAAAAAGCATACATTATCAAAAGGAACATATACATAGTAACAAATTACAATTTTGTACATAAACATTTGATTAGACAAGTATAACGTACCACACCACCAAAACAAGAGAAAAATGACACATAATCTTATCCTACCTTCTATCATCTTAACTATAAAAGAAGCTAATAATATCATAATATATAGATAAAGGGAAAAGTAATAATATTATAAGAATTTCAAAATATTTGACAAAAAAAAAAACCATGGTTATAAACACTTGGGGATTCATGTTAAGTTTTAGTAAAGGATTAAAAATCTAAGATTTTTTTGTCAAATATATCAATTTTTTTTTTTACAATATTTTTGTGATTTCATGATATCTCAATTATTCATCATCAAATCCGGTCAATGGCACATTTTTTTTTTCCTTTTCTCTTGTTTTCTTATGGATTGTGTCCCTATCTCCTCAATTATTCATGATTACATTCTATCTTTTAATTTCTTTTTTTTTTCTATTTTTTTCATGTATTATATTTTAAGAAAAGTTATATATAATTTCCTTTTTTTTTTTAATTCCATGGTAAGTTTTTATTGGTCTGGGTTTTCTACTTCAATTTTTTTTATTTATTTCTTAGACAATGATATTATCAATGAATATTTATATTTTTAATACGTATAATATGATTTAACAAAATTAAAAACTGCATGGATATAGATTAGGGCACAAAAGCCCATCCTCCCCTTAATCTCTATCTGGTCGGGTAAAATTAAGATATTTGGAGCGGATCAGAACCGGTTTCCTTCGGATCCCTACTCAACACCTCGTAATGTTTTTTATTATTACGTTTGGGCCTACAATTCAACTACTTAAGCCTTTGGGTCAGACTGCAGAGGCCTAGTAAGTTAGAAGCCCAAAAGAATAACCACTGGCGTAATAAAATCAACTATACAGGGCCAAAACAGTCCACAAACACAATAAATTTTCTAGGGTTTAAAAGCAAGTGATAATTGTAACTCACCATATATATATATTTATATCTCTCCATCTTAACAGAGCTAGGGTTTGGGGAGCGCTGAGACTTCAGCAAAGACGAAGAGCTCTCAGAGACTCTGAAAAAGTCAAAATGGTAATACCCTTTTAACCTCTCTCCATATCTCTTGCGGTTTTTTGCTTGGTTATTGTAGAGATCATGTTTCTTGGTTGTTAGACAGAAGGATGGGTTCATCTGTGTTTTTATTTTTAAGGATGCTGTGTTTTAAATGGTCATGTTTCTTCTTGCTATCTGTGTTTTTAATGGTAAAACTTTGAAAGATTGTTTTTTTATACAGTGAGAATTTTGAAAGATTGAAACTTGGGTTAAGAATATGAGTAAGTTTTGGACTTTTTAATCATTTTGTTTAGGCTTGTTTGTTGGGTTCTTGATTTTTACAAGTGTGAGGGATGAAACCAAGGAAAATTAAAGCTGTAGTTGGATCTGAAGAGAAGGAAGTTGGTGACTAGTTAATGTGAATAGTAGCTGTAGTGATATTAGGTGGTATGTATTATGGAATTTTTTTCATTTTTGTACTCTTAGCTTTGTCTATCGTCAGGTAGGTTTTAAAGCAGATTTTTCTCTGTGATTATTGAGGGTAGTTTCCTATGCTATCTTTTTAATGTTTTACTGAGGGAACTAAAACTGTTGGGAACTGGGGTGGAACTGGGAAGACAATGTAGTCTAAGGTACAATTTCTTGAAACCCAGGGTGGTTACTAATTAGATGGTGAGTGGAAGTTGTCTATTATAGAAGAAGATAAGGAGAGCCTGGAAATGGAGATAGAAAAACAGGGTGTAGTCTTAAGGTAATTTGAGTACATTTGTTGCCTTGTTATTTTTGTTTCCATGAATGGTTTTGTGGTCCTGTTATTTCTTATCAAAAGGAAGAATTGCTCCTAAGCCAAAGGCAGACCTCCTCTCATTTAAAACTGATACCTTTTGCTTAATTGTGAATTAGTTTTTTCAGCTGCTTAATCTCGAGTGATCACTGAATAGAGCTTGAAATCTGTATGTATCAGTTCGTGATTTTGTCCATTCTTCTACATTGAAAGTTATTTGAGTGATTTCTTCTGGTTTTTGTGAATGGTTGCAAGAGTGTTGGATGTACTTAATCTAGTGTTGTCAATCATGTCACTTGATGATATTTGATTTGATACATCTTTTTATTTGTCGATGTATTCAATCATTCTGTCCTTGTTTGCTGTCCTTGATACACAGCCTAAGCAGATCCACGAGATCAAGGATTTCCTTCTTACTGCCAGAAGGAAAGATGCACGCTCTGTGAAGATCAAGAGGAGCAGAGATGTGGTCAAGTTCAAAGTTCGCTGCTCAAAGTACCTCTACACTCTTTGTGTCTTTGATCCTGAGAAGGCAGACAAGTTGAAACAATCTCTTCCTCCAGGTCAGTTATCAAAAAATCTTCCTTAAGAAGTTATTGTTCACAGTGATTCATTGTTCCATGCATCTCCTAGTGTCATGACTATGAAATACACAGCCTAAAATCTGTAGATAGAATAACCAAAAAGAAGGAACGTGAAGAGATAGTCCTAAAAAAAACTAGGCATGTATGCATCTGCGTCCATTATTGACTCAAGATAGCCAGATGCTTTTATTGTTGTTTCTTCCATTTATTGATGATAGGTGGTCTGTTTCATTAATTGCATCCTGTCTATTTTCTGCGGCTGCAGGTTTGAGTGTTCAAGATCTGTGAAAGATGGCAGTCTGGTCCAAGCTTGTCGGCTGATGATTTCTAGGAGAGATATGAACAAGAATTTTCCTATTTCGTGTTCTATTTTCATGGTTAAAATACTTAGTATTGGATTTTGGCTTGGCACTTCATTATGATAAAGTTTCTGTGGATCATTTAGTAGTTAATGTCACTCTGAAATTTTTCTAAACGTTTGTAGTTTTTTCTTTCAATTTTGTTCAATCACCAGTTCCATGTTTCAAGTGCTTCACATAGCATGTAAGGATTTGTGCAAACATCTTTTTTAATCTGGGGTGATACTTTCCTGAGGGTATGTCAATTTCGGGTAATAACTTGCTATTATCATACAAAACTCTGAACGTCGTGGCCAAAACTTTAATGTTCAAAATAATTTTTCATTTTGATTCTAATTATTTTTTTAGCGCCATTGTATATTTTTGGGTCAAATTATACGATAATTGATGAGAAATAAAATTAAAAAAAAATAGAAAAGATGTTGTGATGCGGTTAAAATTATCATAAAAAGTTTATTTTACTCAAATTTTATAAATTATATCTATTTGGTTTATCAATAGTTTTGCAATTCATTTAAGTATAAAATTTTATTTTTTTAGTTTTTGGTTTATAAGAAAAAAAAAAAAGAATGCTGAATTTCAGTGATAAAAAATGATTTTCACCACTAAAATAGTTAATTTTAATGTCAAAAGATTTTTGGTGAAGACTAAAAGAGTTTTACTTGTGTGTTTTTGAACCTTGAAATTATTTTAAAAATTATGATTAAGTTAAAATCTTGAAATTACCTAAAAGATTATATTTAAATTTAGAAAGATTTTTTATTTTAGATTTTTGTGTGGTTTGTTTTTTTTAAAAAAACAATAGGATTATTAGGGTGTTTAGGTTTTTTTTTAGATGTTTTAAGTTAAAAAAAATATAAATATGAGAACGAACAACATGTTATTCTTTTTTATTTTTTTTAAAATAGGGCTTGTATACTATTATATTTTTTTAAAAAAATAGGGCTTGTATACTGGTTTTTTTTAATTGTGTCAAACCCCACGACACGACACTTAACCTTTTTCTTTTTTTTAATATTTTTTTTAATTTTACCTTTTAAAAAAATTATGTTTTTTTATGTGTTTTAAAAGTAATTTTATAGTTAATATTTAAATTAATATTCTTTCTCTTCTTTTTTTATTTATTGTATTTAGCCCCTTTTTAAATAGTAATTGTTTTTTAATTATTTTGTATATTTTTTATTTTTAAAGAGATTATTCTAATTCATCTATAACTTTTTTATGTTATATAATTGGAATTTATTTTTTCAAAAAAAATAAAATTATATAGTATTTCTAATAAATACAACCTCGCGATATATTTTTCTCATTTAATTTTATTTAATTAATTTTATGTGTATATCTATTTCTACTATCATTTAATTAAATAAAAAGTTAATTTCAATAAATACAATCATGTAAATGGTTTATATTATGAGTTTAAATATTTTGACGTACACCCGCTCCTCGACTTTTTCATATATGTATTTAGTTATTGTTAATGTCTTTTTTTTCATGTATTGACATAGATTGTTCTCAATTTATTTAATTATATACATGCATAAATTTTTTAATTTATACTTAATATTTTTATGTAAATAAAGAAAGTGTTGGAAAATCCTACAAATTAAATTTTTTTATTCAAAAAGAAAAATACAAGTGAAGCACATGTTAAATAGCTAGTATTAACACTTATTTCAAGTATCATTTTTGTGTGCAAAGACCAATTTCAGATGGCAAAACTGATTTCGAGTTATTGCTTGGCTTGTACATGCAATTTTTGGGTAATAACTTGCATGGAGGCTCAGATTTCAGGAGAAAACTTGCCGATTTCAGGAGAAAACTTGCCAATTTCGGGAAACAGTTTGCCGACTTCAGGTAAAAACTTGGGATGTTTGAGTCATAACTTGTCACGACTTGGCAAGTGAACACCCAGTTCGGGTAATTACTTTTCAAGTTTGGCAATAACCTAGCATTTTCGGGTAATAACTCGGCTTGGAAACACCAGCTTTGGGTAAAAACAAGCACTAACTTGGGTAACACTTTGGGGTTGCATGGTAACGTCAATTTCGGGTGATAGCTTCATGTGCAAAAACTAACATCGATTTCTGGGTTATGAGAAAACAAAATAAAAACAAGAAAATCAGAACATGAACTGAAATCGGGTTGTGAGTTGGTGCCCCCAAGTTCGGGTTGGAGCTGGTCGGGTTAGAACTTGCAGGCAAAGGGTTAAAAGTTGTGTCATGGTTTGCAAACAGCAAATGAGGATAGAGGTTGGAGATTGAACTGTAATAGGAGTGGAAGGGCCTTAAGACATGGAGGATTTATTCATGGATAATGTGTAGAAACCCTTAGGCCGTATGAACTATCCAATGATTTGATTGATGTGGAGTTATTAATGGGTTTGACAAGGAGTTCTTGCTGCCTTTGCTTGTTATTTGTTTCTGTTAAAAAAAAAAAAACCCATCATTGCCTTGATAGATACAAGGTTTCATATTTTAGCTTGAAGGAATTGACACGATCATAAAGAGCAATATATCAATAAATTATAACTCAATTTTTATTAATATATAACCAATAAATATTTGATTTACTGATAATTAAACTTGGTATGTTTTGATGTGGGGTTGAATTATTTTATTTTTAGCTACTAATTGTTAATAATAACTCTATGATTACCATATTATTGTGATTTGATAAAAAAAAAATTAATCAATTTTTAGCTCTACCATCTCATTAATAAGAAAAATGAAGACAGATATTTAGCGTAATAAGAAAATTGAAACTCTCATTAAATTTCTTTGTATCAAAACGGAATGAATTTTTTTAATATATTGTTTGAAATCAAATCATATGCTGAATTGAATGCAATTCATAAAAGATTTTTTAGAATCAATTCTTTATTATAATTCAATTCAATTATGGTGTTTAGTTTGAATTCAATTAATAAATAAATTGAATTCACATGTTTGAAAGAGATAAAACTTGATTTATTTTATTTTCTATATTACCTTATTAACATTATCTTTTTTATCCGAAAAAGGTCTCTCAAAAAAGTATTTTGAGGAAGCTAATTAACAAACAAACTAAATCATGTTATGAAAATATTGTTCATTCAGACTCATACAACTGTGGATTGTAAGAGTTACTTCAGCTCATATACTCTTTCTTTTGATTTGTGCATTATTAAATAAGCGGGGTAATACCCTTTCTTCAGCCTGTATTTGTTGTCGCCTGTCAATTTGTGCATTAAATGAGTGGGGCAGTGACATCATTAATAACACCTGTTTACTATCACATTGGGTCTCTCTACAATATTGAAAAAGCTGTTGTGGTTTGCTTGGAAAATAGTGTCACGTTTGTTAGAGATAATATTCTGCACTCTTTGCATGTGATCGATTGTGCAACAATTGTGCTCTGTTTTTTGTCTGACCAGAAATTAAAAATTTCCTATTCTTTTTTAGTTTACAGCCAAATGATTTTTTTTTTGATTTGTCTGTCTCAATGCATGTGATGGACTTCTACTAAAGATGTTTTTGGATTTTTCTTTGTGCTGTTTTTTAGCTGGTGAAATGTCAGTTCTAGAGAGTTATTATGGCAATTGTTTTTCTTGCAGGTGGGTTCCGAGGTTTCCAGTGGGCTATTGCTTTTTTTTTTGTCTCTTATATTCAAGTCTGTGCATTTCTTTGGCCATCGGATGTTGCACTCTTTTTTTTTTCTCCATTGCCTCTCCTGCTGGTTGTTGCACCATCAATTTAGTCTTTTTTTCCTCTCTTCATTGCCTCTCATGCTATCTTTGTTTAGTTTGTTTTCTGATGTATTTTTTGGGAGTGTTATTTCATTCAGATTCTATCGGTTTTTAGGTGTTGCATGTGTAGGATATTTTGTGTTGAACTTGTTGCCCTTTGGTTAGATTATTTCTATTACCGAGGTTAGCTCATGTGTGTGCCATTCTTTTGTTTAGTTGTTTTTAACACTCTTGTCGTAGTGCTTTTCATGCACAACTTCTACATTAACGTTGGTTTTTTCTGCAAGATTTAGCTAGCATTTAATGTTATTTTATATTGGAATTTGCATTTGTTTCTTTTATTGTTTGCAGGGTGGCTAGCCTTATTTTTGTCTTTCCTTGCGTTTCATTGTGCTTTTAACTGTATACATTGCTCTATTTGCTTTGCTTTGTTTTTTTTTCTTGCTTGCATTGTATTGTCACCATACTTAATTTGTGTGTTGCCTCTGTTTTCATCAGATTTGTTGAGCTTTTCTAGCTTTCTTTCCAGTTGGGTTGCTGCTTTGTTGAGATTAAGACTTGCTTGCTTTACTCTGCTAGTATGTGTAAGTATTTATGATCTGGAAGATTAATGATTGTCTTTTTCTTACTTTGTTGGACTGTGTAACCAGCTTCTCTGTTTTTCCATTTGTTTTGAAAATTATTTCTGTTGTGTTTTCTTTCTTTTTGATGGTCATCAAATTTATGCTTTAAATTCCCATCTTTATTTATTTGGCCAATTCATATTGCAATTTACATTAGTTCTTTTCATAGCTTACCCTTTGATTCCGGTCATTCATTTAGTGTAGCATGAAATGGTTTTTAAGTTTGGCCATTGCTTTGAATAATTGGTTGGTCAAGTTAAACATTTTGTTATTCCCTTACTGGCTAAGATTACACTTTAGGTGCTACCAAAATGCACAGAGCGTAAGGGTCTGAAGTTTAAGAGACGGCCAAGCAAAGATGACCAAAGGCCCCTGTGGAACACATGAACAACAAATAAAATCAGCATCAAAAAACAAATGGCAAACCAATCAAACAATCAACCATGACTGAACTGACAGTGTAACCGACAAAGGCCAAAGCTTCAAAGAAAAGAGAACATGAACCTTGGAAAAAGTTTTTCTGAACAGACCAAGCACTTTAACCTTACTCTAAAAAGATCCTTAGTGATGTTTAAATGGCCTTTAAGTTCAGAATATGTGCAAAGACTATCAAAGCAAAACAAAAATTCACAGCAAAACCATCTAAAAAAGATGCATCGAGATCTTTCATTTTATCCAAACCATCCCTACCATGCATGTTTCTCAGAAGCCATCCTTCTTATACGTGAAAGCCTAACATATATATTGACACAATTAATTGTATGCTTTGGTCTAAATCCACAGAGCACACAGGCAGTAACAGAATCCCCCTCAACAGTAAAGCAGTAATAAAAACAAAAGCACCAACAACAAATAACCTTAAAAGCAATAGATCGCAGACATCCAAAACAGAAACCAACAACACGAATATAAAAACTAATACCTGCTGCAACAACATAGAAGTGTCCATCCCAAACACCAGTCAACATGGAATGCCGCCCAACACAAATATCATAAAGCAATAAGAAATTTTCAAAAACTTGTTTTAGTATTAAATTCTGTAGTAAATCAAGAGGTTGATTTCTAATTTATTTTTGCTCCATTCTCAGAGATTAAATTATATTTGGAATTCAATATTTGACGTTCAAACTAATTCTAAACATGAAATTTCATTAAATTTTTTAAATTGAATTCATTTTGAAGAGTTCTAAATAGTCTATAAGCAAATTTAAATTCAATTAATAACTTATTATAATTTTTATATTTGAAATAAA
>Ga0325414_1009682_pt1 | contig 10124 bp, 5 predicted proteins | sample PopdelMetagenome_8_FD_206183 | JGI IMG/M metagenome (GOLD analysis project Ga0325414, IMG submission 206183) | Populus deltoides microbial communities from Bellville, Georgia, United States - Leaf-PdKOR-R3 | ecosystem: Host-associated > Plants > Phyllosphere > Phylloplane/Leaf | place: USA...
TCAAGAAGCAGCAAATTGCTGCTTCTTGCAAACTTGTGGCCGTGCCACAATTAATGGTAGGCCCCACCAGTAGAAATCTGCTGTGGGAGCATTACCAAACGGATGAGTTGCTGTGGTTGCTTCAAACACAGAAGCAACCACGCAACCAAACACCCTCTTAGAGTGTTCTAGCCTCCTGTGCTGTCGGATTGGATATTTTTTAAAACAAAAAATAATATTTATATAGGAAAAATAAATATAAAAAACTGTTTATAATAAATATGTAAAAATATTAATTATAGCTAAGCTAATATATAACATCGTTATTTATGGTCTAAATTATGTGTATGTAATAATCCGATTAAAAATAAAAATAAAAATTATAATTTTTTAAAATTTGTTAAGTTTTTTAAGTCCATCATTGGAATGATTAAATTGAAAGCATATAATTTAAAAAAATTACAAAGCCTAAAACATTAAATATTAAAAGATATTGAAATTAAAAAAAATTCTAATAATATAAAATTTATTTTTAAAAAATAACAATTCAAAAAATAAAAATCAAGATTACTATAACTATTATTATTAATAAGTAATACCATTATTATTATTATTACCACTATTATTGTTACTATTATTATTACTACTACTAATATCACAATTATTATTATTATTACTATTATTATTATTATTATTATACTGTAATGATAAATAAAAATATATATAAGAGGGCTATAGTACATTTCCTATATTTGTTATTTACTTAATCCTATAATTGATCAGATAATGCACTGTACAATTTAAAAATATTTTTTAATTAAAAATATATTAAAATAATATATTTTTTTATTTTTTATATAATGTATATATAAAAAAAAACCTTAAAAAATATTCTTGATATAAAAAACAGAAGTAGAATCCAAAACAGTCCCCTGGTTGAACTCTCGGGACTCGAAATAATCCAATGGCTCAAATTCAATCTTCCCTTAAACATTTTCTTTTTATATTTTATAAACAATTATCCCTCCCTCCCCTGTAATTCTTCCGCAATTCTGCTCAATTCTACTGATTTATTTATAACTGAAATTTTAGAGCACGAAACACATCATTTTTCTTCCTCTCCGGTTCTCTCCACTGCGATTGTCTACAGTTCGTATGCAACAACTTACCATAGAACGAAAAATAATCGATTAAAAGGTGAATTCTGTTTTAGTTGATTTGCTATTTTTTTAATTATCTGTTAAACAATCTTTGCACGAATTATAGTATGGTGTAGCAACGATTAGATTACTGAAAAGAGGGTTTAATTGATTGATTAATGATTTTAAAGACAGGTTGATTGAAACATTGATTTTCTGGTTGTAAAGAAGAGATTATAATCTGTTGAAAGCCTGGTAATTATAATTGTTTATAGGCTTAAACATGGAATTTTGTATTTGTTTTTCTAGTCTGCAGCTTGTGCATCAACAGAGAGTAAGTGCGTTTGTCTAGGAGGTCATGCCGCGCTTCAAAGTAACGTTTGACTTGAAAAAACATCATTTTTTTATTCCTTCTCAATTTGGTTTTTGAAGTTTAATTTGGATCAATATTCTTGAATTTAAGATAGGATCTTCCAATTTTGCTTGTTATGAATTATTGCCATCTTTTTTTTTTTTTTTTTTTTCTTTCTTGAATTCGTGTGCTGTTGGCTCGTGCATGTGTAAAGAGAAGTCTGATTGAAAAGTTTATCCTCTTTTGTTGTTTTTTTTATTTTTATTTTTTATGTTAATAATGTTTTATACATTATATGTCTGGGGGGATGATTTCATGAACATGGGTCTTGAAAAGGAAGTTAATTACCCTTGGTAATTTGGGTTGTTTCTTTCTTTGTGTTTTCAGATCAGACGTTTTCCCGTTAATAAATTTGGTTTGCTGGAGTGGTTTTTATTTAGTTAGGGTCTTTTGTGTGGAGATTTTTGGCAATGGGTCCTGTAGAAAATCCTGTAAACAATAAAGAATATAGGATACCAGGAGAGGCAAAGGAAATGTTGAAATCGTTGGCATCCAAGTGGGAAGATATTGATGATGCAAATTCATTGTGGGTGATCCCTTTAAAGGGTGCAATGACCAATGAGGTTTTCCAAATAAAGTGGCCGACAAAGACACAGAATATGTCACGTAAGGTTGTAGTCAGGATCTATGGTGAAGGAGTGGAGGTGTTTTTTGATCGAGACACTGAGATTCTTACCTTTGAGTTCATGTCGAAGCAAGGGCAGGGACCTCGTTTACTTGGGCGGTTCTCAAATGGACGGATTGAAGAGTTCATCCATGCACGGGTACTTTGACGTTCACCTCTTACTGTATCTTTGCTACCATGAATCTTGAATGCATGCTGTTTTATAAAATTGTCTTGATTTAAGAGATTGGCAGTTGAGTTAATCAAATGATCGGTCTTAAAGGAATCTAATACAACTTCAATTTTATTATTAGTGTTTTTTGATAGTTTATTCAACTTCAATTTGCACTTCTAATATTTCAAATGTTTGGAAAATATTGTGTTGGTGTCTTCTGCTCAAATACAGACATGTTAAATTAATTATTGAAATCGTCTATCTTCTACCAGGAAAAACAGGAGGAACAAGTGCTGGTTAATAAACCATAGTTTGCTTTTTCTTTCTAATTTCTATAAATCAGAAGTTAATGTGTTCGATCATAACTTTTCCCCTCCTTAACCAAACATTTCCTACATTTCTATATGAATTTCAGACACTATCAGCCTCTGATCTGCATGATCCAGATATATCTGCTCTTATAGCAGCTAAAATGAAGGAGTTTCATGGTCTTGAGATGCCAGGTCCAAAGGATGTCTCTCTGTGGCACAGATTGCGGTTGTTTTCTTTTATTTTCTTTTCTAACTCCTTTTTCGTTATAAAGGAAAATGAAGGTTGCATATGTCACCCTCTTTATATATTCTTTGCTTTTAATAGCTGCAATTAGTTATTTTCTCTGTTGTTTCTTCAGAAATTGGCTCAAAACAGCTAAGAGTTTGTGTACTCCAGAAGAAGCTAAAGACTTTCGCTTGGATTCCATTGAGGATGAAATTTCCTTAATTGAAAAGGAACTCTCAGGAGATCAAAGTATAGGGTTTTGCCATAATGATTTACAATATGGCAACATAATGGTTGATGAAGAGACAAGATCAATAACTATAATTGTAAGTTCTCTTTTTATTTGATAGATAAAGCATTTTATGAATATGTTACCTGATGGCATTCTATATAAAGATCCAATAAGATCTTTTGGGTATTCTTACTTTTCCCTTTTGCTGTATATTTCTGGTTTTGATGTGTATTATTCCTATCCTTTGATCCTGTAGCTGTTCTTGATGCTTTCTCTGTGTGCTTTCTATGTGCTAAAGTGACTTTCTTTTTTTAATGCATTGCAAACATAATCTTCTTAATGCGTAGTAAAATGAATTTAAAGAGATTTCAAATGACCTAGATGCTTAGGTTATCCTTCTTCCTCCAACTTCTGGATGATAGATCAAAAGTTTGTGAATTGTGAAGTCATCTTGTATTTAAGTCTGTTTATCGATGGAAGTTGACTTGGGCTTAACTTGTTCTTTGTTGCACTGGGACATCAATGCTTGTACGGAATTATTAGCGGATTCAAGATGTTATCATCCCCTTTACATTTTTTCTAGTCTATTAATAAAGTTTTTTTTTATATATATATAGATTGAGATAATATAGAAATTATAATATATGTTATCCTCCCAGGACTATGAGTATGCAAGTTACAACCCTATTGCCTTTGATATAGCAAACCACTTCTGTGAGATGACTGCTGACTATCATACAGATACACCCCATATTTTGGACTATAGTAAATACCCTGGTGCGTGAACTTACACTAATGTCCTTAATGTTTCTTTGCTTTCATTTTCCTTTATTGTCAAGGCGTTTTCTTGATCTCTGAGCCTGACAATAGGTTTGGAGGAGCGTCAAAGATTTCTTCACATATATCTGAGTTCCTCAGGTATTAATCTTTTACCATGATTACCATTTTTTTTTGTTCTCCCACTGTTAGCTTTCTTAACTTCAGGGATGTCATGTGAGATACAAATAGATTAGTTGTTGAAAATGTAGTTCTAAACAAGTTCAGAAAACAAATCTGTTATTGCTTGGTAATCTTCATCAATGAGAACCGAAATTGCATTTGCAATGTCGGATATCAAGAAACTCTACATCTCCTAAGAATATTTCATTAATGATTTATTGAATTCTTAATTTCTCACTCTTAGTGGAGGTCAAAAGTGGATTCATTTGTATAAAATCAAGCAGTCATGACTGAGCATCGCGTGTCAACTGAAACTCATCTGAAAACCTCAAATTAAAAATTGTTTTAATATCACTGGTTTGTCAAACCATTGGTTTTTGATGTAGGTGGTCTACCTAGTGACATTGAATTGGAGCAGCTGCTCGAAAATGTTGAGAAGTATAAGCTTGCAAGCCATCTTTTTTGGGGATTATGGGGGATAATATCGGTATGCTTTCTGATCTATGTACAGGAATTAGATTTTAGTTTTAACCGCATTGCTTATGCTGCATACAGTGCATGCCATTCAGAAATTCTGGGAATTGTACACATGCATTCTGTACATTCACCGCTGATGTCCTCTGAAACTGTTTTTAATTTTACAGGAACATGTCAACGAAATTGACTTTGACTACATGGAATACGCAAGGCAGAGGTTTGAACAGTACTGTTTAAGGAAGCCTGCTTTATTGGGTTCTTCAGGACCACCCCTGATGTAGCTTTGACTGATGGTAATTATACTATCTAATTGCTACTCGCTCCGTACTGTATTACATACATTTAGTTGTGTACAGGAACTGACAACTCTAGATTGTGTTATAGTCTTTTGGTGTGTCATCGTAAGAATATTTTCATCTTTGATCGGTACTTCTACTATGTTGTCAAATATGGTGGTATGGTATGTTGGATCAGGAGAGAATGGTTGTATTTATTCTTTCTGTCAGTGAAGGAGTGTAATTGAACACCTAACTCCACCCCAGTTGCTGGACCAGGAAACTGATTATGTCTTGACACTGCCTGCAATCAATCAAGACTTTGCCCCGACAGCTGCACGGCATCATCCTTTTTATCTTCAAGGTAGTAAGGAGGTGTGATTTGGGTCTTGGTTTGAGAGCTCCGGTTTCTTTCCCGGATGGCTGGATATGCTAAATTGAGATCCATGTCCTAGCCTTTAATTTCTTTTGGTCCGAACAGAAATACCCTGATTTCCTAGACTTGCAGTGGAGTTGCTTTGACGTAAAATGGCTGTGGACAAAGGTGGGTTTCAGAAAAATGAGAGGCAGTCGTCGGTGTACGGAAGGAAACTTCCAGGAATGGCCACGGTGTTATTACAGAAACAGGCGCGATGTCTCAAATACACCTCTCCTGCCCACATCCGAGACAAACCCATCTTCTAGTTAGCAGAAGCCCTGCAGTGGATGGCAGGAAGATCACTTCCTCTATATAAACATTATCGCAGTGAATGAACAATTGATTCGTGGTCTCCTCTTGTTCACACATGGGTAATAATAAAATAAGAAAAAGCACAATTCCGAAGTTTTGTTTTGATGGCACTGCTAGTAACGTAAACTTGATATTATCTATATCATAGGATGGAAAGTTTTTATGATAACTATAGAATGGTTTGTTTTTATTCGTGTTCTTTGGAATTGTGATTGTTTTTTTAAAAAAATAAATTGAAATAATTTTTTTTTTAAATTTATTTTTAATATTAGTATGTTGAAAATGATTCAAAATTATAGTTTACTTACCTCGGAATGTTATCTCAAAATCATGAAGGTGATTTATTGGAGATTAAATTTTATAATTTTTTTCAATTTATTTTTATGATATATCCTAGTTTCATTACCTGGATTGTAAGCTTAACAAGTTGATTTAATTGATTTGAGGTTTTTTTTTTCTTTATCTTTTTAGTTTTTTCTTTCAAATTCATCTTTCAATATTGGATTGATTAAGAATTAGATTTTATGATTTGTTTTGATTTTCTTTCTATAAGATTATCCATGTCTCATGACTTATGAATTGAGTCACGGTTGTGACTAGTCAGCCCATGTTGACTTGAGTCGCTTGTTATGTTTTTTTTTAATTGAATTTTTTTTTAATTTTATTTTTTACACTTAGTTAATTGAGAATTTAGTTTCATAATTTGTTTTCTATTGGGTTATGTCTTATGATTCAGGTCATGGTTTAATAGGTTAACCCGGGTCGACTTGAGTCATTTTTTTCTTTTTTAAATGAATTTTTTTTTCCAATTTCATTCTTTAACAAGTCATTTTTTTTGTCCTTTTTTCCAAATGATTTTTTTTAATTTCATCATTTAACATTAGGTTTATTGGATATTGAGCTTCATAATTTATTTTGACTTACTTTTTATGAAGTTATTATGGTTTTAGAGCCTGACATGCAAAATTACTAATTTATTTTATACGTGCGAGCCTGCTACCTTTTTTTATTTGTTACTAACTCATATCAAAGTTCATTGTATAAACATTAGAAGAAACTTTTATTTTTCTAATATGAAATTAGAAACCTATCAGTATATATACTCTATATTCACAAAAAAAAATTATGTTTTTTCAATGTAAAATAAAAAACCGTTTTAAAGTTTAAATATTTCATTTTAAAAGGAAAAAGATAATATATTTTCAACGTGGGATAAAAAATATTTTAAAATAATCTTTTAAATTTTATTATTTATAACATGTATAACCTACTTCTACATAAATTGTTTCTTAACTTTCTGAGATGGGATATTAAAACCATAATTTTTTTTAAAATTTTTTCTAAGGTGATCTAGGATTCGATGTTTTAGCCAAGTCAACCTTCAAACGGGTTAATTTATTGGGTTGGGGTTTAGTGCGAGCTTAGATCAGTAGAAAAACCTAAATTTTATTTTAAAAAAAACGTCTGTTCAGATTATTATTTTAAAAAAGAATTGGTTCAACCCAAGAGACCATAGCCTAAGTCCGGTCAACTCCTAGTTGAGTATCTAATAACTATGGTCACGGTAGAAGCAACTATCAGAGATTCAATTAATAGAAGTAAATAACGCTGCCAACAACCAAAACCTAGAATTTTTTTTTTTAATAAAAAAGCAATATTATTTTAGATATTTTTTTAAAAAAAATAAGAAAGAATGGTTCAACCGAAGTGACCCGATTCTTGTCATGGCGCCTCCTGTCGTCGGGCTCTAATAACTATGGTCACGGTAGAAGCAACTAGCCAAAGATTCAAATAGAAGGAAATAACGCTCCCATCAACCAAAACCAACTTTCGCATGCCATAATACCCGTAATAGTGTCTCGTTCTAGTTTCAGGGTCTGAATCTTCAACTTTGAATCTCGCAACAGAGCAGATAATTAAGAAACAAAGAGAGTGAAGATGGCGAGGAAAGTTGCAGTCCTGCCAATTGTGGGGATGGTAATGGCAGAGTGTGCACAAGCTGGGCGTATGATATTAGGCAAAGCAGCCATGTCAAATGGCATGAGTAGTTTCGTCTTTGTCCTCTACTCTAATGCCATTGCCTGCCTCATCCTCCTCCCTTCTTCTTTTCTCTTTCACAGGTTCTCTTCCCCATCTCTGATCAGCACCCACGCCGTGAAGGAATCATGTACATCTGACATAACTCTGTTATTCTTCTCTTTTATTTGGCAGATCATCAGAGAGGCCTCCACTCACCCTGTCAATTGTCTCTGGATTCTTCTTGCTTGGTCTTTTTGGGTTTGCACTTCTCTTTAGAATTGACCTCTGACTCTATAGCTTAATTCCTTGCGTTTTCTTTTTCTGGGTTTGATTTGCCCTAGTTTTTCTCAGTTGCGTGGGACAGAGCTTTTGTTATGCTGGCATTAACCTCAGCTCTCCTACACTTGGCACTGCTATGCTCAACCTTGTCCCTGGTCTTACCTTCATACTTGCCATTATTTTCAGGTTATATGTACTTCTTTGTTGCTTGACTTGATTGTTTTCCTTCTGTTTTTCTCAAAGATTTGTGAATTAAATAAGCAGTGCTGACGTGAGGAAATTTTTTCCATGCATAATAAATGTTCACTGTATTATCGATAGTTTAGATCTAAACTTTAGGGTTTTAGAGCCCTAGCTTTAACCACATTATATGCCACGTCAATTGGTATGATGAGGAGAAGAGACTACATTGTTTGGTGCAAACATAACAGATTTAGCTCGGCTAATGGATAACACAAATAAAAATTGTAAAGAAGAGAAGAATTTGCTTGGAGATTTACCTTGAGGCAGGCTAAAAACTAGACCTATTCCTGAATTTGACGAGATTTCTTTTTATGATGAGAGATTTTCAAAGAAAAAATTTATTAAATGGTTAACAAAGTTGAAAGCTTATTTTTATTTTAACAAGGTTTCTTATCACGAAAAAATAAGGTTTATCATGCACAAGCTTTCTTGTGGTGCTAGAGAATGGTGGTTTGAATCTCTAAACTTTAGAACTCGTATTGATGTACTTTTAATTTCATCTTAGTAAGATTTGAGACAATAATTAATTTTAGATTTTATATAAAATGATTGTGAAAACATTTAATATTAGATAGATAAGTAAATAAATGATTATTATTTGCTTTATGTTCAACCTTCTCAAAAAGCAAGGAGGAAAAACATGGAGGAGTTTGGTGAAAGTAAAATTTCAAAGTTATTTAACCATGTTAAAGATAATGTTATGAAAGAGGTTGCTGACAAATTGTTTTAGTCTTTTGATCTTGAGTTGGAAAAGCTAATGGCAAACAATAATTTTTCAGTCATGGATAAAAATCTTACAAACAAAAACACAAAAGACATTATAATTTTTGACAATTATCCTAAAAGTATTTTCAAAGATTATCTCAAAGTATTTTTATATTCAAAGGTTGAAGTATTGGAAGTTATAGATGATAATGAGATCAAGTTTGAAGAAAAAGAATGTGTGAAGAAACTATAAGTGGATTTAATAAAATCAGAAAGCATAAAATTAAATATGAAGTTTTCTTTAGCATGTGCACATTATAAATTAAATTTTAAAATTCACCAATCAAGGACAAGCTACTTTGTGAAAATATTGGATACAATGCTATATTTGAAATATTTATTCACTTGAAGTGGAAGAGTTTAATTCTTGATAGATAATTTAAGGATGAATTTTTTGAAAGCAGAGGGGAATGATGTGGGGAAATGTTTTTTATATTCTTGACATAATAATGTTCATCATATTATTTCATTAATAGTTAAGATTTTTAGGTTTTGAGAAGTCTAATAAGAGTCCAATTTGCAGTTTGATAAATCAAACATAATTTTAATATAATCATTGGATTGAGTTAAAATTATAGAAAAAGATTTTGAAGGCCTTGTTTTTTATTGGATTAAAATTTTATGATGATAAAAAATCAAGAAAGTATTCAAATAAAGCTCGGAAGTTATTGTGCAAGATTGCATTTATTTTCCTAGTTGTATTTGAATTCTTTTCCTATTTAGATTAGAACTTAAAGTTAATTAATATTTTATTATTTAGGAATTCTAATGCTAATTAGTTTCTATTAATTAGGAATCCTTTCTTATAAAGGGTTTTAGTAAGAATTATTTATTATAAAGAATTTTAATATTAATATAAATGAATAGGAGTATATATATTATTTTGAGAAAAATATTATTATTTAGACTTTTAATAGACTTTTAATAAAATAGTAGAGTTAATTTTTCAACAACTTATATGTATAATTTTAGTGCTTCATGTTGGGTATACGACCAAAGTCCCACATTGGCTAGAAATGGGGAGGATCATGGGTATATAAGGATGGACAAATATCTTCATTGGTATGAGGCCTTTTGGGTATAGCCCAAGAGCAAATCCATGAGGGCTTAGGCCCAAAGTGGATAATATCATACCAATGTGGAGGTAGGTGATGTCCATAGTCCTAACAAGTGGTATCAGAGCCAGGCCCCAGAGTTAGCCATGATGGATGAATCCTCGGAATGCCGAACAAAAGGTGGTGGGCCCCCCAATCACGATGTAATTCATGGATCAGCTCTATTGGATAGGCGGTGTGCTCCAGATGCTTCATGGACGTGTC
>Ga0325414_1009683_pt1 | contig 10124 bp, 10 predicted proteins | sample PopdelMetagenome_8_FD_206183 | JGI IMG/M metagenome (GOLD analysis project Ga0325414, IMG submission 206183) | Populus deltoides microbial communities from Bellville, Georgia, United States - Leaf-PdKOR-R3 | ecosystem: Host-associated > Plants > Phyllosphere > Phylloplane/Leaf | place: USA...
AACAGGAAACAAATTCTCTAGGCTGCCTTATGGGATCTGCTTCCTTCCCAAGCTAAGGGATTTGTCTGTTGAGGGATGCAAAAATATTGTATCAATCCCAGATCTTCCCTCAAGTTTAACGCGTTTGGATGCATCTTCTTGCAAATCATTGAAAAGAGTAAGAATACCAAGCGAGCCAAAAAAAGAACTATATATATTCCTAGATGAAAGTCATTCGTTAGAAGAGTTTCAGGACATTGAAGGTCTAAGTAATAGTTTCTGGTATATTCGTGTTGATGACCGCAGTCATTCACCAAGTAAATTACAGAAGAGCGTTGTTGAGGTACTATTTCTTTCCGTCTCTCTTTCGCACAAAAAGAAACACACACAATTGGCACATACATTGATTAATGTCTAAAATCTCAGCATTCCTTGAAATCAATATGTATATAGGCAATAATCATCATTATTATTATTATTATATTTAAAAAAACAAATATCATCTTTAATAATATTTTTTATTTTTCTTATTTAATCTAAAAAATTAAATATTATCTTTAATAATATTTTTTTATTAAATATTTAAAGTCTGATTGGTTTTATTTTTTATTTCTTGATTTTATGATAATATATTTATACAGGCAATGTGCAACGGTCGTCACGGGTATTTTATTCGCCACACTCCTGGTGAGATGCCAAATTGGATGAGCTACAGGGGAGAAGGATGCTCATTGTCATTCCATATACCTCCAGTCTTCCATGGCTTTAGTTCTTTGGGTTGATAATGATGATAAGGACACTGACGTTAATATTATTATAAGAAATAATAGCAATGGTATTCGCTTGTTTGAATGTACGCAATGGTATTATCCACCAAAAACTGGATGTATAAGATACATAAGTAGAAGTAAAATGACAATGGAAGATTACTGTGGAGATGACGAATTGGAACTATACATTTCTTCAGTGTCGTACGATCATCAATTCAAACCACCGTTGTATTCACAGCCAAGAGGAGATGCAGTGCTCAACGATCCTTCAATGCCACCACTGTATGCACTGCGCAACGGTCAATCATTTGAACCCGCACCCATTAAAGAATGTGGGGTCCATGTGATCGCAGGAAAGTCAGATTCATTTGAAGAGTTGGCAGTGGGAAGAGATGCAGTGATGCCTTCACCACCGTTGTATCATCTGCTTCCTCATCCTCATTGTGGTTCGATTACAGCGTCTACACCTAAGCAATGGATTGACTTTTTATTTGCGAAGCTGCAAAACCATAACCTCAGTTTAACGCTTTGGGGTAAGAATACATATTTCATTTAGTTATTTTTATTATATTCTATTTAATTTATTAGATTAAATATTATCTTTAATTATTTCATTATTATTATTTAATATAAAAAATTAAATATCATCTTTAATAAAAAAAAAATATTAAATATTTAAGGCTTTTTGGTAAGAATACATATTTCCTTTAGTTATTTCTATTTTATTCTATTTAATTTAAGAGATTAAATATCATCTTTAATTATTACATTTTTCTTATTTAATCTAAAAAAATAAATATTATCTTTAACAATATTTTTTATTAAATATTTAGAGTCTGCTTGGTTTTATTTCTTTTCTTGATTTTATGATAATATTTTTTTTATTTAATATAAAAAATAAATATTATCTTTAATAATTAGATCTATCGAATATCACTTAAAAAATAAATTATAGCTTTAATAATTATTTTTTGAAAAACAAAAGGCCAACAATCACTAACATGTTTTATTAAAATCACTTTAGTTTATTTAGAAAATATTGAAAATTGATTTTTTTTTTACATTAAAGTAAAAAAAAAAATGTTTTTATATTTTATTTCAAACTCGATATTTAAAAAAAAATGAAAAAGATGTGATATCGACCTTTTTTATTATAAAGTAAGTTTTTTAATTAAAAGTGATGGGAATTTGTTCGTAATAACAAAATGCATGTACAATCATGTATGTTTAACTTTCTTTTCAAACATTTTAGTGTCACTCAATGATCAAAATTTGATGGTTTTTTAAGGTCCGGAAGACTTGGATTGAGGTAAGAGTACAAGATCATTTTACACAGAGATACTTGAAGTTGCTCTAAATGAGTACGGTACTTGTTGGCTTGAAGATATGACATGTTGATATGTATTTGTTGGCTTGAAGATCATTTTCCTAGTTTGGAAGTTTTATTGAATGCTCTTTGAAAATCTTTACCATCCGTTTTTATATTGGACAACCTAGTTGTTAATTATTATCCATGATGTAATTTATATTTTCAAGTTACAAATTTTGATGAATATTGTTTCATTTTTTTCCTCACTTCAACAGATGAAAATCCTTGATGTTAGTTAGAAATAAATTGGTTTTCTAGGAAGAGATTATTGATTGGGATATAGTATTTGAGTTGGTTTTTCATCATTTAATGTTATAATTTAAAATAATTGATGAAAATTACCGATACACAGAAAAGTTCTGAGAGCATCCTTAATTAGTCTAATAAGTAAAGTGTTGTTAGTTTTGGCTATAAGATTTTGCTATGTATTCAATATGAATGATTTTGCTAAGAATTGGTTGGTTAAAAACTTAATTTCGTTATATAAAAACCGAAGAGAGAACAATAAATAGCTAATAATTGATGTGATAAAAATGATTTATATGTGTGTATAAGCTAATTCAAATGAAGATTAAAATAAAAAAGACAAAAAAGAAAGAAAAAAGAAAGACTCGTTAAGATTTTATGTTAGTGTTCAACATATTTTTTCTTATTTTATTTTTTTAATTGGATTACCTTTGTCTTTCATGTCAAGTAAAATTCTGGTATATAACACTAAATTAAAAAAAATAAGAGGTGAAGCAAAGGTCTAACTAAATGAAATACAAGTACAAAGACTACATCAAATACATTTCATATACTCAACTCTCAGCAAATTGACATTTCAAGGCTATTCGTATCTTGAAAACATAATCTCAATTTCAAGGCTATTATTTTTTTTTCTTTGGATCAAAAGGGTCTTATTGAATTATTATTTGTTAGGTAACTAAGATTTGTTGATGTGGAAAATAGCACTAAGAAACACAAAAACAGCAGCAATCCATTAAGATCATCACCATCCTATCGCTTTGCCGTATTGTTTATCTTCTTGGCATTGTTCAAAGGAACGCAAAAAGACATTCCAAGCGTGAGAGTGTATTATTGTAATAAAGTTTTTCAAACTTCCAATATGAAGAGTGAAATAAAGAGCAAGAGCAGAAGGAAACATCTTTCTTGTTCCCTTCCCCTTCTTTACACGGCTTACTCAATGAAAAAGCAAACACCCCATTTGGTTTTCAATCAGTATGAGAGTGAGAAAGAGAGAGGCCAAGGTGGTCCTCGAATATTTTGTTCTTTTATGTCTCGCTCACTGGGGCAAACCATCTTAACACATTGCTCTAGTTGCCTGCCTTCACTCTTCAGATTGCTCAACAAATCCCTTGAGACCTTCTCCATAGTTAACACATCACATAATGGCTACTCTAAAAAATTTAGCCATAAACATTGAACACCTTAAGCAATCAACGTGCCTTCCTTCACAATATGCATCACCCATAAATCTTTCTTTTGGGATGTCGCCGGGAGTTTAATTTCCGAGTGTAAAAATTATGTATAAATTTCTATTCTTTCCTTCCATCCATTACTTGTCCTCTATGTATGAAATCTCGGAATCTTTTCGAGTATAACTTGGGATCAACAGCTGAGATAGACGTGGGATCCACTTGTAAGGACTTGTATGCATGCTCTAGCTTTTTGCTGATATCATAATCCTAGAGGATGTCAATGATACCAAAGTGAAGAACTGCATCGAAGATCTCATTACCATTATGTGAAGGTGTTGAATTGTTACTTTCACCCCCCATGCACTGATAACATGTGATAACAATGAATGATCACTCAAGCACAGCGAATCTTACGCTTTGAAAACACTTTTCATCATCAATTTTTCTTTTCTTATTGATTTTAAATCTTCCAGGCAGATAAAATAGCATTGATTTACAACCATGGTTTTATTCTGTTAGAAAGGGACCTATTCAGCTTAGGCATCAACAACAACATGTTGCATCCACAATCTTACCAGACATGCACTAAGAAAACACATTGCTCTAGTTGCCTCCCTTCACTCTTCAGATTGCTCAACAAATCCCTTGAGACCTTCTCCATAGTTAACACATCACATAATGGCTACTCTAAAAAATTTAGCCATAAACACTGAACACCTTGAGCAATCAACGTGCCTTCCTTCACAATATCCATCGCCCATAAATCTTTCTTTTGGGATGTCGCCGGGAGTTTAATCTCCGAGTGTAAAAATTATGTATAAATTTCCATTCTTTCCTTCCATCCATTACTTGTCCTCTATGAAGATTCTATGTATGAAATCTCGGAATCTTTTCGAGTATAACTTGGGATCAACAGCTGAGATAGACGTGGGATCCACTTCTAAGGACTTGTATGCATGCTCTAGCTTTTTGCTGATATCATAATCTTGGAGGATGTCAATGATACCAAAGTGAAGAACTACATCGAAGATCTCATTATTCAAAGTAAAGTAACGGAGAATAAAATGTGATAACAATGAATGATCACTCATTAACCACAGCGAATCTTACGCTTTGAAAACACTTTTCACCATCAATTTTCCTTTTCTCATTGATTTTAAATCTTCCAGGCAGATAAAATAGCATTGGTTTTATTCATCAGCTTAGGCATCAACAACAACATGTTGCATCCACAATCTTACCACTACATTATAATTATAAACGAAACTAAAAAAATATATAAATAGGAGGACAGAGTTAACAGACATGCACTAAGAGTTAACAGTCATGCACTAACACACACTGTGCAAATCAGTGTACAGCTGTTATAACAAACAAGTGTTGATGCCTGTTATACATTCTGTTTTCTCCAACAAATGTATACATGATTGATTGATTCAATAAAATAAGCTTCTTCTCATTCTTGCTCTTCATGGTATCAGAGCACTAACATTATCTTTCTCTCTTCTCACCTGCCTCCTTTTTCTTTTCCTTTTGTCCTCTAGCTTCCAATGCCTATCAACACCACCATCCTTAACACAAATTAATGAATCTCACAGCACATTGATTACCATCAATGTAGCGGCCCAAACTCCATTAAAACTTACCTCCACCAACTATCTAGCCTGGAAGCTTCAATTCCAGACTCTATTCATAGGACATTTGATTGAGGTCTCCACAAACATTGAAACACTGCAATTTTTCATGATAAAATCCAAAGGATTGGTACTTTGGTGTTTGTGGCGCTGGTATATGAAAGAACAGAGATCAAGAGATGAAATCCCTCTATACCGCTGTTATTTCTTTCAAGGTGTGTATCAGGTGTTTGAAAAACTTCCTCAACTGAAAATAAAAAGGTCTTGTTTACAACGTTTTTTAGTCCTTTTCAAATCTTCCAATGTGTTGCCTTTACTGAATATGATAGTGGGAAGTTATGGTAAGAACAAATATTTCATTTAGTTATTTCTATTCTATTATATTTAATTTATGAGATTAAATATTATCTTTAATGATTTCATCATTATTATTTAATATAAAAAATTAAATATCATTTTTAATAAAAAAAATATTAAATATTTAAGGCTTTTTGGTAAGAATACATATTTCCTTTAGTTATTTCTATTTTATTCTATTTAATTTAAGAGATTAAATATCATCTTTAATTATTACATTTTTCTTATTTAATCTAAAAAATTAAATATTATCTTTAACAAAAATGAAAACGATGTGATATTAACCTTTTTTTAATTATAAAGTAAGTTTCTTAATTAAAAGTGAAATGGGATTTGTTTGTAATAACAAAATGCATATACAATCATGCATGTTTAACTTTATTTCCAAACTTGAAAGTTATATTGAATTTGATGGTTTTTTAGGGTACAAAAGGCTTAAAAGGATGTGAGAGCACAAGATCATTTTATAGAGAGATGCTTGAAGTTACTCCAAATCAGTATGGTACTTATGTCTGATGAGTTAATATGTATTTGAATATCATTTTCCAAACTTGAAAGTTCCAATGAATGCTGTTTGAAATATTTTCTATCCTATTTGAAATTGGACAACCTAGTTGTTATTATATCCATGATGTAATTTATATTTTCAAGTTACAACTTTTGATGAATATTGTTTCATTTTTTTTCTCACTTCTTTGATGTATTCTCCAAAAGATGAAAATCATTGATCTTAGTTAGAAAAAATTGGTTTTCTAGGAAGAGATTATTGGTTGAGATAGTATTTGAGTTGATTTTTCATCATTTAATGTTATGATTTAAGATAATTGATGAAAACTACAAAGACATAGAAAATTTCTGAAAGCAACCGGTCAGATTGTTCTTCCTATATTCTATGACATTGATCCTTCAGATGTGAGAAAACAGAATGGCAGTTTTGCAGAAGCATTTGTTAAACATGAAGAGCGTTTTGAAGAGAAGTTGGTGAAGGAGTGGAGAAAAGCTCTTGAGGAGGCTGGAAATCTATCTGGATGGAATCTCAATGATATGGCAAATGGGTATGCCTTTTTTCCAAATTTATGGAGTCAATATACTTTACATTTTTCAATGTGAAACAATAAAATACTTAATTGACTTGCTATCGATGACTTGCTTTTGTCTATCATGAGCAGGCATGAAGCAAAATTTATCAAAGAGATTATCAAGGATGTGTTGAATAAATTAGAACCCAAGTACTTATATGTTCCTGAGCACCTAGTAGGTATGGATCGGCTTGCTCGCAATATTTTTGACTTTCTAAGTACTGCAACAGATGATGTACGCATTGTGGGCATACATGGGATGCCAGGAATAGGAAAGACAACTATAGCACAAGTTGTATTTAATCAACTGTGCTATGAATTCGAGGGAAGCAGTTTTCTTTCGGATGTCAATGAAAGGTCCAAACAAGTTAATGGTCTTGTTCCTTTACAAAAGCGACTTCTTCACGATATTTTAAATCAAGATGTTGCAAACTTCGATTGTGTTGATAGAGGAAAGGTTCTGATCAAAGAACGACTTCGTCGCAAAAGAGTTCTTGTTGTCGCTGATGATGTGGCTCATCCGGACCAGCTAAATGCATTGATGGGAGATCGAAGTTGGTTCGGTCCCGGAAGTAGAGTAATTATTACAACAAGAGATTCAGATCTTCTTCGTGAAGCAGATCAAACATGTCAGATCGAAGAATTGAAACTAGATGAGTCCCTTCAGCTTTTCAGCAGGCATGCCTTTAAGGACACCAAGCCAGCAGAAGATTACATTGAGCTTTCGAAGAAAGCCGTTGGTTACTGTGGAGGACTTCCTCTAGCTCTTGAGGTTATAGGAGGTTGTCTATACGGGAAAAACAAAGATAGATGGGAAAGTGAAATTGACAACTTGAGCAGAATTCCAAACCAAGATATTCAAGGAAAGCTTCTAATAAGTTATCACGCACTTGATGGTGAACTACAAAGAGCATTCCTTGATATTGCATGCTTCTTTATTGGTATAGAGAAAGAATACGTCGCAAAAGTGCTAGGAGCCCGTTGCCGCCTCAATCCAGAAGTTGTTTTGGAAACTCTCCGTGAAAGGTCTCTGATTCAATTTCATGGGTGTATCATTAAAGATGAAAAGCAGTTATTTGGAGAGATGGTAGCCATGCATGATCTATTACGAGACATGGGAAGGGAGGTCGTCTGTAAAGCGTCTCCCTTGCATCTTGGAAAAAGGACCAGAATTTGGAATAAAGACGATGCATGGAATGTACTTGACCACCAGAAGGTAAGAGCTAAATGCATACACGAAAGCATAGTCATGCGTATTTTCTAGTCAAACTTATTACAAATAATTGTATTAAAGCTGTATTGTTTTTTTTTAGGGTACGGAAGTTGTAGAGGGTCTTGCACTGGATGTCAGAGCATCAGAAGCTAAATCACTTAGCGCAGGATCATTTGCAGAAATGAAATGCTTAAATTTACTCCAAATCAATGGAGTTCATCTCACCGGATCCTTCAAACTGCTTTCTAAAGAGTTGATGTGGATTTGTTGGCTTCAATGTCCTTTGAAATATTTTCCATCTGATTTTACCTTGGATAATTTAGCTGTTCTTGATATGCAGTACAGTAGCCTCAAAGAACTATGGAAGGGAAAAAAGGTGAGAAACATGCTGCAATCCCCAAAATTTCTCTATTATGTAATTTATATTTACATGTTACGACTTCTTATGATTAATTTTCATTATTTTGCGCTTTATTATACAGATTCTCAACAGGCTAAAAATCCTTAATCTCAGTCATTCTCAGCACCTTATTAAAACACCAAACTTACACAGTTCAAGTTTAGAGAAATTAATTCTGGAAGGTTGCTCGAGTTTAGTTGAGGTGCATCAATCAATTGAAAATTTGACGAGCCTCGTTTTCTTGAATCTGAAGGGATGTTGGAGGCTGAAGAATCTCCCTGAAAACATTGTCAATCTAAAGTCTTTTGAAACTCTGAATATTTCTGGGTGTTCACAACTTAAGAAATTGCCAGAACGCATGGGTGATGTAAAATCCTTAACTGAGCTGCTAGCCGATGGGATTGAAAATGAGCAATTTCTCTCTTCAATTGGACAATTAAAGCATGTCAGAAGGTTATCATTGCGTGGATACAGTTCGGCTCCACCAAGTTCTTCTTTGATTTCAGCAGGTGTTTTGAATTTGAAACGTTGGCTGCCAACATCTTTCATTGAATGGATATCAGTGAAACGTCTTGAACTTCCTCATGGTGGTTTGTCTGATCGCGCAGCTAAGTGTGTTGATTTTAGGGGTTTGTCCTCTCTAGAAGTATTGGATCTATTAGGAAACAAATTCTCTAGCATGCCTTCTGGGATCGGCTCCCTTCCCAAGCTAAGGTTGTTGTTGGTTCAGGCATGCGAATATCTTGTATCAATCCCAGATCTTCCCTCAAGTTTAACGTGTTTGGGTGCATCTCATTGCAAATCATTGAAAAGAGTAAGAATACCAATCGAGCCAAAAAAATATCTGTATATAGAACTACATGAAAGTCATTCGTTAGAAGAGATTCAGGGCATCGAAGGTCTAAGTAATAGTGGCTGGAAGATTCGTGTTAATGACCGCAGTCATTCACCAAATAAATTACCGAAAAACGTTTTTGAGGTACTATTTCTTTAAGTTTCTCTTTCGCACAAAAATAAACACACACAATTGGCACATACATTGGGTAATGTCTAAAATCGCAGCATTTCTTAAAATCAATATGTATACAGGCAATAATTATTATTATTATTATTATTATTATTATTATTATTATTATTATTATTATATTTTAGAAAATAAATATCATCTCTAGTAATATTTTTTATTAAATATTTAAAGTCTGATTGTTTTTATTTTTTATTTCTTGATTTTATGATAATATATTTATACAGGCAATGTGCAACGGTCCTCACCGGTATTTTATTTACGGCATTCGTGGTGAGATGCCAAATTGGATGAGCTACAGGGGAGAAGGATGCTCATTGTCATTCCATATACCTCCAGTCTTCCATGGCTTAGTTCTTTGGGCTGTCCATCCACTTGAGAAGGATGCTCGTTATTACTTCAGCACTGACATTATTATTATTATAAGAAATAAAAGCAACGGTATTCAATTGTTTAAACGTAAACGAGCACTACATTCTATGGGATGGATAAGATACATGAGTAGAAGTGAAATGGCAATGGAAGATTACTGTGCAGATGACGAATTGGAACTATACATTTCTTCAGAGCCAAGAGAGTATGCAGTGCGCAGGGAACTTGGGGTCCATGTGATCGCAGAGAAATCAGATTCATTTGAAGAGTCAGAAGTTGGAAGAAATACAGTGATGCTTTCACCACCGTCATATCATCTGCTTCCTCATCCCCATTGTGGTTCAATTACAACGTCTACACCTAAGCAATGGAGTGACTATTTATTTGCGAAGCTGCATAAATATAACCTCAGTTTAACGCTTTATGGTAAGAATACATATTTCATTTAGTTATTTTTATTATATTCTATTTAATTTATGAGATTAAATATTATCTTTAATTATTTC
>Ga0325414_1009686_pt1 | contig 10123 bp, 8 predicted proteins | sample PopdelMetagenome_8_FD_206183 | JGI IMG/M metagenome (GOLD analysis project Ga0325414, IMG submission 206183) | Populus deltoides microbial communities from Bellville, Georgia, United States - Leaf-PdKOR-R3 | ecosystem: Host-associated > Plants > Phyllosphere > Phylloplane/Leaf | place: USA...
AAAAAAAAAACGCAAGCGTGACGGGGTTCATGATACTGGAATCTTCTTTTCTCAGGTGATAAATTAGCCTGCAGTGTAGCTGGCAATCCTACCTGGTATTTGACTAGAAGAAATAAACAGAGTTAATTTCACCGAATGTTGACGTGGTGCCACAAAAGAGCCTACCAAGAAAGCAAAAACTAGACGTGCAAATGGATCCAAAAGTTCCTGTGATTTCTCCACAAGATATTTTATGCAACAAATCTAATAAGCTATAAGGATCCCATCCATGGACAAAAGCAATGATTCTTAATGACGCCTTGGAAATGGTGACAACCACGTGTAAAGACATGAAGCGACTACACTCCAACGATACCAATCACGTGGCAGACATGACTCCTTCCCTTCCTTTCCCTCGAGATATAATGATAATAGAAAGCCGCCTCCCCACCGACAAGAGTGATATTAGAAAGTCCCTCCCTTTTCCATTCTCCACCAATATAAATAAATAAAATTCGAATCCTTTGATTCTGGGTGATAACTGCTGCTGCTGCTGCTGCTGCTGCTGAAGCTGAAAAGAAGAGGTAGCTCGCAGATATGCTTCACCAATCACTTCCGCTCCTCTGTGATTCCAAAATTGCTGACAGCATACTTCTCTCTGTCTCACATTTCTCAAACAACAACAACAACAACAACAACAACAGTATCGGCTCTTCTCGTGTTCTCGATGTGGGGTCAGAAATCTCCCTCCTCTACCGCTAATTTTTAGTGCAAGTAGAGATATATTAACATTTCAGTGTGTTCTCTTAGATTGAAATTCAGTAAACAATCATCCGGCGGCGGCAGCAGTGGGCGAGGATTCTCCAGCAAGGCTGGAGTCAAGACCACTACAACACCTAATGTTTACGGTCGTCGTGCTCAAGAAAGTGTGCTTGAGCAGGTATAATTAACTAATCATCGTTTTTCACATAATATTCTGGATTATCGAGGTGTGTAAGATCAGTGTTTGTTCTTTGTCTCTGTGATTCTAGGAAGAAGCACCTCAAAAGTTGGGATTTAAAACATTCCCAGGTCAAGCATTTCCATTTGGTGTTTCACAAGTTGAAAATGGGATCAATTTTGCTATATTTTCGCAGCACGCCACTGCTGTTACACTTTGCTTATCACTCCCTCACAGGTAATATTTCCATCCATCCTTCCTTCCTTCCTGATTGCTTAAAAAGTTACAGGCTTGCGAATCCATATTGATCGACTCGTCTGATCTTTGTTTTTTCTCTTAGTTGCGTTCTGACAAACTTCATGCTTTTTTTTGGTAGGGGAAAGTCTGAAAGGACGGATGGTGGAATGATTGAGGTGGCTTTGGATCCGAAAGTTAATAAAACGGGAGACATTTGGCACATATGCATTGAGGTAGTGATGTTGTCCTATTTCTCATAACACTTTAATTTAATGGTAGTAGTAGCGGTTATTTTCAAGTTGATCCATGCTTTTTTCCATGCCTTCAATGAATTATCACTTCCATAAATCTGTATTATTTCTATAAGCGCAGGATTTACCACGGGACGACGTGCTTTATGGTTATAGGATAGATGGTCCTCGAGATTGGCGTCAAGGACATCGATTTGATAGCAGCATCATGCTTATTGATCCTTATGCTAAGCTAGTTGAAGGTCGCCGATTTTTTGGTGATGCCAGCCGTAAGCTGTCAAAATTTTATGGAACTTATGATTTTGATAGCTTGCCTTTTGATTGGGGTGATGACTACAAGCCTCCAAATATACCAGAGGTACCAAATGTTGCTTGCATTTCTATTATGTATCGTGTTTTTGTTTCCCATGGTATATTTTTGCTACAAAATGAAATTCAGCAACTGCATGCTCTTCTACCCCTATTTTCTGACTGATATTGAATGAGTGAATCACTAATTCATTTTGGTGCTTCTCTTATGCTGAATAAGTCTGTTACTAAATGATTTTTGCTATTTCTTCTATGCGCCTTCCATGCATTTATTGCGACATTCAGTTGATAATTTGACACCCCTGTGTTTGAGTTGCATTTGTCTTTTTTTTATTTCCTCTCCATTTTTTCTTTTTCATATATTTTGTACTGTGTTTGCAGAAAGATCTTGTTATATATGAAATGAATGTCCGTGCGTTTACAGTTGATAAATCCAGTGGCTTGGATCCAAGCATACGTGGAAGTTACCTTGGCGTAATTGAGAAGGTAATGTTGAACTCAATAGGCAATAATCTACGAATAACATTTGGAAGCTCAATTCATTGCCAGAGTCAATAATGTTTCACTTTGAAGTTTAAAGCAACTATAAATTTTCCACGTAACTGGAAATTTAGAAAATCCTTTTGTATGCAATGTTTGACTTTCCTATTAATAATTGTTTCCAGTAATCACTTAGATAGTCAGCTGTTATCATGTTGCAGCTACAATATCGCTAGGTCTCTTGCCTCTTCGATATCCTTTTTTACATTTTCAGTTTCTTTTGTCGGTGATGCTCATAAGAGCTATTCTAAAAGGTAAGGATGAATCTTAGGTTCAATATCCAAGAGTGGTAAAACTCCCTTAAGAGCAAGAACTGCATAAATCTTAGGTTTAAAATCATGTCTTGATGCTCATGTGTAGTCTATATTAGTGGTATTTGATTGCTTGCACTTATCTTGTTCTCCTGACGATGAGTTTTCATTCAATTAAGATCCCACATCTTCTAGAGCTTGGTGTCAATGCAGTGGAGCTGCTGCCTGTGTTTGAATTTGATGAATTTGAGTTTCAGAGGCGCCCAAATCCCAGAGATCACATGGTAAAATTAAGCTTTTTAAAATTTGAGCCTTTTCTTTGCAATTTCTGCATTTTATTGTGAAATCTTGAAATGCTTTGCTTTTTTGTTTTTCCTTCTTTCCCATTATTTATGTTATTTTAAGGTCTCTAAACAAAGTTCATATTTGAATTAATGAATTGTTATTTTTCTGATTTTAAACAAAGTTCTGTATATTTGAATTAATGAATTTTTTGGAGAGTTCCATATACAACGTTTTCCAGTTTTCGTACCACTATTTCTAAGCAGATTCAAGATAACATGCCCTTAGACATGTTAAATCAAAATTCAATATTATGACAGAGTACTTTTGCGGCTGAGCTTCCCTTTTTCCTGTGTTTTTTGTGCTCTAATTTGATGTACTGAATTTAATGTGAACTATTATTTCTTTTCTCTTTCCTGCCTTTTCTCTAAGATCAATACATGGGGCTATTCAACAATAAATTTCTTTGCTCCTATGAATCGGTATGCTAGTAGAGGTGGTGGACCTCGTAATGCATCTCGGGAGTTCAAGGAAATGGTTAAAGCCTTGCATGGTGCTGGAATTGAGGTAATAAATTGTTATCTGGTCATCAATTTAAGACCACATTCTTCAAAGTTGGGAGCAATGATTTCATTCTTGTTCTGATATGGCAAGTCTGTGATGTATGCACACCAGCAAACATGTACACGAAGCTTGAGTGGTTATTGAAGCAATTTTCTGAAGCTTTTTACTGTATACAGGTTATTTTGGATGTAGTCTTTAACCATTCAAATGAGGCTGATGATAAAAATCCTTTTACAACTTCATTTCGCGGAATTGATAATAAGGTGATTTACTCTTTGTTTTGCAGTTTCTTGCTGTTAGGGTTGTAATGGACTAACAACAATTTCTAATGTTATAGGCTTTTCAATCGTTCAGGCCTGAGAAACACCCATTTCAGTACATTTAGTCATTGGTTGATTGGTTTTGAATATTTTAACAATTGCAATGTTGGGAGTACCTTCACTTTTGTGGAGTCTTTCTGGGTTTTAGTGTAATTTTCTTTTTAGTCTTGTGGAATGCAGCCTGATTTGTCTTCAAACTTGTCAGCCTTGTAATATTTTGCTCAAGCTATGATTTCATTACGAGCCTTTAGTGAATGCTCTGAAGTATCTGATTGGTGGTTATACCATGAAAAGTTCATTATATGCACATCTAAATGTTTCTCTATATAGCATTTCATGCATTATTATTCAGCTATTTCTTCATTTCTCAGTGACATGTCTTGTTATCCATTTACAGGTTTATTACATGGTTGACCTCAGCAATAATGGCCAGCTGCTGAATTTCTCTGGATGCGGTATAAACTTTGTGCTCAATTACTTTTTATTCCCTTTTCTGTTACTTTTTATTCCTAGGTGAATTTTGGCTCTCTTCTTATTGCAAGAGGACTGTTTAGAGAACCAGTTTTTGATGCCTCCATTACCGGTCAACATTTCTTCATTTATGATATATCACAAGAGTAGTGGATACTCAAACATGACAGTTTAAGACTAAGAAGCTAGTAATTTGTTTCGTGTTCAATGAGAATTCTGGGAGATCCCATGATGATCAACTTTTTGAAACATAGAAAGAAAAATGTTGCTGTTTGTGATAGTGGCAGTGGCAGACTAGTGAGTAGGTAGCCAAGATGATAGCTGCTGGCTGTAGTTCGCGGAAAATTTATTACCTGATTCTGGGTGAACTTCTTGAAGTTCTCTCATTGGCTAAATGGGGTTTTGCAGAGGGTTAAGAACTCTTTATCTTTTATAAATTTGGAGAAAAGCTTAAGTTGACTTAAAAGTCACCTCTGCTTCTGCTTCCTTCCAATATTGAAAATTGAAGCTCTTATTTTTTTTTTCTTTTTCCCAGTGCAGTTTGAAACAGAGTTAAAAGGGAGAAGACTTTCTTTTTTCTCCCATATGCTGCAATATTTTCCTTGTATTTGAAGGCCCTATAGATTCTCATATTGACGACCAATGACTATTTTAGTACTAGAACTGACAAGATCATCTGAACTTTTTTTGTAAAAGTTACAGAAACTTTTCAATTCCTTTGGGCCATCCAAATCCTGTTTGGTTTTATAATGCAGCATGTGGACATGACATTTTCTTGAAAGGTGATATGGTTAAGATAAGTACAGGGTTATTAGGACTTTTGGTGTTTCTTGCTGGTTTGGATGAAATCAGGAATAAGCTCACATGATTGTTAAGCTCAAAGTAACAAGCAAGCAAATGCCTTTTCATTATGTTTTTTCTGTTAAGAATTTTGAAATTATTGCATGCATCTATGGCTCTTTCACTTGCAGTTTCTTGTTTCTGTCCAGGGAACACATTAAACTGTAATCATCCTGTGGTCATGGAGCTCATCCTAGACAGCTTAAGACACTGGTATGTGCTAAATTAGAATGAAAAAATCCTCTCGTCTTTGTGACATTTGAATTAAAAAATTTCATATAATAATTTGGAAGTTTTCTATTGTTTGGGTATTGCTCCAAACTTTTCAACTTGATCTTATAGCCAAATGATATCGCCTCTTAGGTTTAAGTCAACCTATAGTCTTTGGTGATCCTTAACGTCGGCGATTTAGGATTGTGTATGTTTTGTTACATCTGTGCCTGAGCATATGTGTATAATTTACTCATCCTTCTCTTTTACTGAATGCAGGGTCATTGAATATCATGTGGATGGATTTAGATTTGACCTTGCCAGTGTACTTTGCCGAGGAACAGATGGTTCTCCACTTGACGCTCCCCCAATTATTAGGGTGAGATATTTTCACATGATATTATATTTGTCAAAATAGTGCAGTTACATGCATTACCGATGTCTATCAATTAAAAGAAACAGAGAACACAATCAGAAGTGAATTGATATTCTGTCAATTCACTTAGAAGACCAGAAATTGAAATGTTACATTGCAGAACAAGAATGCTTTTTAGTTGGAAAAGGCCAGACCTTTCCTTAAGACTGTGATAGGTTCTTAACATGCATTCAAAGTTTAACCAAAAATTTATTTCTTCCAATTTGGATCTATATAAATTCTTTGTGTGTGTGTGTGATCATACTGCAAATGGGCACACACAATCAATAAGCTGTATCCCCTTCATGTGATATTTAGTAACTTTCTGCTGTATCCTTTACTAGCATACCTTCACAATGATGTCCGTGCTTCTCTACCTGGAAGAACTATTTCATGCTGTTGTATTAGAAGTTAAAAAAATATTCTAAATCTTGTAGAATGCTGAAGTGTTGTTTAGTTGCCTAGAACTACATATGGGATGCTTATTTTGTTCTAGGCAAAATAGAGCCTCCATACGCGAATGAATTCATGTGGTCTATGGCATATATAGTCACAATAGTGAATTTTATGCAATGACTTGTTATTGTTTAATTAACCAGGCAATTGCAAAAGATTCCATCCTGTCAAGATGTAAAATTATTGCAGAGCCTTGGGATTGTGGAGGCCTTTATCTGGTTGGAAATTTTCCAAATTGGGACAGGTAACTTTTGTTTATTATTTTTTGTCAATCTTTGGATAATAAAGGCATTTACTTTAAGATGCATTATCAAATAGATAAACACAATCACAGTGATATTTTGCTCTTCTTTTTATCATTTTAACATTTTGTAATGCTTTTGGAATCTGGTTCTGCCTCACCCATGTTTTTTTTTTATTCAGATGGGCTGAATGGAATGGCAAGTACCGTGATGACATAAGAAAATTTATTAAGGTGATGGCAGAGGGAAAGCGAACTGACTTTGATTTCTGCATAACTTATTAACATTAAGGATAGCTTAACAAGCACAGGATATAGGAACCAGCAAGATAGCAACTCAAACTTTAACTGAAAGTGATGAATGAATGTGTCTTATTCTGAAATGGTTTGATATGCTTGAAAAGATTTAAAATAGATTTGAGATGATTTTGATGGAATTACTAGGTATTATTAGAAACTATTTTAGGAATTACTAGGTATTGCATGAAACTATTTTATAACACCAATGTTCTAAAACTTCAATACTTGCAATCACATTCTTGTAGTTTTGTCTCTTCTACTGAATTTTGTCATTTTTTTGTTTATCCTTTTAAAAGAATTATCTTGGCATCCAAATTCATGAAACTTTTACCTCTTCTTTAGCCTTCATTTTTCTTTTTAACTTCCTGTTCTTTTATCACTGCATGAATGCGGTTTACTCTTCCTTTATGCTTCTGTTAGATGACGATGTAGTGTGCTGCTGTCTTCCATGCAACACGATTATGTTTCTTAATGGGAGAAACAAAATGTTCTTGTAGTTTACTTGTGAACATTTCTGTTTGTCAGTTCGTCTTCCTTTATAATTTTTGCATATTATAGGGTGATTCTGGTATGAAAGGAAGTTTCGCCACCCGGGTTGCTGGATCTGCTGACCTTTACAGAGTAAGCATTTTAATGTCATAAAGATAATGATCGTTGCAATATCTGCAACTTTCATGCATTTATATTATTTTACCTAGAATAGTGTATCATTGCATATTTAAGATTGCCTCATGTTAACAGCAACTCGTATTTTTATTTATGCTGCAGGCTAACAAGCGCAAGCCTTGTCATAGTGTTAATTTTGTTATTGCACATGATGGATTCACGCTGCGTGATCTTGTTTCATACAATTTCAAGGTAAGTGAAGCATCAATTTGATTAAGTGAATCATTCAATGTCCAGTTTTTTTCTCATTTTCATCGGTTTTGTAGCACAATGATGCTAATGGAGAAGGTGGGAATGATGGATGCAATGACAATTTTAGCTGGAATTGTGGATTTGAAGGTAGAGTTGAAAATCAGCTTGTGTCAGGATTTTTCCTTGAATCATTTCTAGCTTTGGAGTGTTAAATCTTGTAGCAATCAAATAGTATTTATGTAGATGGTAAATCATAGTCATTACCTTGTATGCATGCTAAAGTAAAGGGAAAGTGGGGGCAGGGTCTAATATGCTGTTTTTATTCATGGAAACTTATTGGATTTTTTTGGCTTTGTCAAGTTGCTTCACTATATAATTGATGCATTTATTTTAGCCTCCAATTTGGATGTGTCGTTGATCTTGAGATTAACTGTGTGAAATCTCAAGAGTCCAATATATTCTTTCATTTTTTTGGTTCATTTGCTGGAAGAGAATCTATTTCAGATGTATTTATTTCCTTTCTTTAGGTATTAATTTATCTTTATATATTGGGCAGGAGAAACTGATGATCATAATATTAAAGCTTTGCGCTTCAGGCAAATGAAAAACTTCCATTTAGCATTAATGATATCTCAGGTACAGTATGTTCGTGTGTCACGCTGGTGGCACCTTATTCCTTACCCTGTAGAGAACAGGCATACAAAAAATGCCTTGGAAACTTTTTTCAGTTGGATAAATGGTTTCCAATTCACATGTGATTTCATGTGTCCTGCTTTTCTACTAGGTTTCTATGCATCTTACATATTCTCTGTGCTTTTCTGCAAGGTTTTTATGTCTTTTTATTTCCTCCTCTTTGTCTTTTTCCCAATGAATAATTATTAGCATTCGTAGCTTATCCATCACTACTTGAGAAGTTAAGATATCAGGAGTTCGTTTTAAAGTATGATTATGCACCAGGGAACACCAATGATGCTTATGGGGGACGAATATGGACACACTCGCTATGGAAATAACAACAGTTATGGGCATGACACCTCTATTAACAATTTCCAGTGGGGGCTCGTAAGTTTTTGTATACAATTCTTGCCCTTTGACAGCTTCAATCCAGTAAATGTCTGAGTGAAAATCCTTTGTTAAGGCAGTTGGATGCAGAAAAGAGTAGTCACTTTAGGTTCTTCTCAGAGGTCATAAAGTTTCGACAGACACATGGAGTATTTACTCATGACAAATTTCTCAGTGAAGTAATTTGCTTTTCACCTGCGACTTAATAGACATGCATTTATTTTGAAATTACGATATATTTTAACAAATTAACACCTATGAAAGAGCTCTCAAACACACTTTTCTGTGCATGTTATGCAGAATGATGTGACGTGGCATGAGAACAACTGGGAGAATCACGAAAGCAAATTTCTTGCATTTACGTAAGAAATTTTACTTGTCTGCCAACTGAATTGTTCATCTTGCATCTACTGTTTTTTGTTGTAGTACCTTGCTTTGCATCATCAAAATGCTTGATACGCAGGCTTCATGACAAAAACGGAGGAGATATCTATTTGGCTTTCAATGCTCATGACTATTTTGTTAAAGTTTCAATACCCCCACCACCACCCAAGCGGCGCTGGCTTCGTGTGGTTAGTGTCTCTTCTGTTTCTGACACATGCCAATGTTCTTGCTGCTATGTCGCTGTTTAACTACATCCTTTGCAACTCTTTTGCCTTTTTGGTGCAACTGTATCTGTGCATGCTATTCGTCTGCTGGAGCACTCAAACTGCACATTTCAATGGTGCTAAAGCAATTTTATGATAGGCTTAGATCTCCGAAACCCAACTGATTTTTGGCATGAGATCTGACGTTTGGAATCTCATGGAAAAAAACTTGACAAAGTTGAGAATTATTCTGTTGGCATCCAACAGGAGGATTGGTCTCGAGATTGGATTTATTTAAAGATCCCTCGACTTTTGCTATTAATTTCCCAAGGCAGCCAGTTTACTTTCCTGCCTTTGTTTTTTGTAGTCATATAGAAGATTCAAATTGTGAGAATAAGTACGACACACGAGTATGACTCCTATACTGCACTCTTTCCCACTCTTTGAACCATGGCTTCTTACAAGAGATGTATTATTGCTTCACTTTTCTGGAAGCTGATATATCCCTTGCTCAATTTACGTTGACGGTGTTAGACATGAAGTTATAACACGAAGTTATGTAACGGTGAAAAGCAGGCTGCGAAAATCAGTCACATCATGTTGATTATACTTTGCAGTTGTATTTTTCAAAATTGTAGCATATCAATCAGTTCCATCTGAATCATATGTACAAATTCGTTGTTCAAATGCCAGGTAGACACCAATTTTGAATCTCCGGATGACTTCGTTCCTCAAGGTCTCCCAGGCATTGGAAGCACCTATAATGTGGCTCCACACTCTTCAATTCTTCTTGAAGCTAAAAACTGACAGAACCCGAAGCCGATCACCGATGAATATTCTGAATGACCTGCCTGATCTGGAGAATCGCAAAATCTTCCCTGGGAAATGTTCAGATTCCTGGCATCAGGTTATGGTTACAGTACTTGATGTAGATGTCACTTTACCCTGGATGAATGCAATCAAAGAGATTTGAGAGAGCATGGAGGTTTATCATTGCTACAATGTCATGG
>Ga0325414_1009691_pt1 | contig 10120 bp, 7 predicted proteins | sample PopdelMetagenome_8_FD_206183 | JGI IMG/M metagenome (GOLD analysis project Ga0325414, IMG submission 206183) | Populus deltoides microbial communities from Bellville, Georgia, United States - Leaf-PdKOR-R3 | ecosystem: Host-associated > Plants > Phyllosphere > Phylloplane/Leaf | place: USA...
TTGTGCTTTCAATAATTGTAGGCTTGAGCACATGAGCATATGAACTTGATATGAATCATTTAAGATTACAATCATCTTTTGTAATGTGTCTGGCATCTTAGTGTTTGAAATTTTCTTCTAAAAAATTAGTTGTTAAAAGCATTATAACAATTTAAATGACATGAAAACTTATAATCCAAACTTTTAAATATTCTAAAAAAATTTATTTAGTAGAATTTATAAATTAATATTTTTTTTATAGACTTAATCATGTAGTTATTACTGTCCAAAATAAACATGCCATCTACGTAAGGATATACAATAGCATAACCTTTATCTATGTTTTTTTTTTATATAAATACATTTATCTTCTTTATTGATTTTGAACTCATTTGATAACATAACATTGCCAATTTTTTCATGCCATTCTTTAGGTGTTTGTTTCCAACCATACAATGATTTGACAATGTTATGTACTTTCCTTTCTTGTCTATTAATAACAAACCGCTAGGTTTGTTCCAAGTAAATCTTTTCATCAAGGTTATTATTTAAAAAAAGTTGTTTTTACATCTAATGCATTTCAAGCTTGTTAATAGCTACAATTACTCATATGGTGGTTATTCTTAATATAAATGAATATGTGTGAAAATATTCCTCACATTCTTATTATCTAAATCATTTAACAATAAGTCTACTTTTATATTTATTAATAATTTTATCAACTTTCATCTTTCTTTTAAAGATCCACTTACAGTCTAATGGTTTATTTATAGGAGAAATATCCACTAATTTTCATGTATGATAATTCATAATAGATCCATCAACTCTCATGTATGATTATTCATAATGGATTCAATTATGTTATTGACTATTTTTTTCTAATAAAAATCTTTCAAACATAACATTGCTTCAGAGTAAATTCGAGGCTTATTTCCTAACGAGTATGTTAGAAAATAATGATCAAATATTTTTATTTTTTTTTCATTTTACTCCTTGGCTCAACTTCATCATCTTCATATTGATGATAATTGTTTATGTCAGCATCATTCATTCTCTTAAATAAATAATTTTCTTGTGCTTTCTTCAATGAAAACACATCTTCAATTAATATAATATTTCTTGATTTCATAATTATATTAGAATGAATATCCTCAATACTTAACTTGTGTATAAAAAATCAACATACATTACTATTATAAGTATATTTGATAAATACATATTTTAATGTGCGTATAGAAAAGTCTTTTACTTTCCCCGTCTTCTTCGAGCTTATTACGAGCTACTTTGTTAGTATATGATTGTGTATTATCATAAACTACTCAAGCTTGCTAGCTGTTAACTAATTTCTGCTTTACACCTTCACCTGTGCTTCGTATGATATGCTTCAAAATTAATATGATTAGTAAATTCAGGTGAAATTAATGTGTGTGTGTGTGTGTGTGAGAGAGAGAGAGAGAGAGAGAGAGAGAGAGAGAGAGAGAGAGAGAGGCAACTTGGCTAATTCTAATTAACATAACTTGACCACTTGTGCTTTGAATAATTGTACGTAGGCTTGTAGCACATGAGCATATATATGAAGGCGTCTGGCACATATTGTAAGTTAATTTCTTGATCTGTGGTTTCGCAACAGCAGGAATATTAGGTGCTAGTTGACTTTTAAGTCATCAAGCCATGGGATTTCTTTTGGTGGGTTTTAATTTCCGCTTGAGAGTTCAGTGCAACAAAACCTGTGATTCATTTCACGCTACTATTTCTCTGTTTTCAATCACCTAGCAAAGTCAACAAATTTAATTGGAATTCGAGTGTCCCTGAAGGGATTGCCAGTTCTCGAGACGAAAATGCATACCTTTATTTGGTTCATTAGGAATTAAAAATAAAATAAAATCAAGGGGATTGATTCGAGAAATTTATTATTCAAAATCTAACTTAGCTTAAATATTAAATTAAGCTATTAGCATGGTAAAAAATTAAATGATTTCAATTTTGTAGTGGTAATTATTTTTTAAAATATTATTTTTTAAATTTTTTTAATAGTAGAATATCAAAACAATATAAAAATACTAAAAATATTTAATTTTAAACAAAGAAAATTATTTTTTAAAAAATACAGTGTTTGTACCGGCAATACAAACAATGTCTTACAAGAGCTGCAAATAAACACAAAAATAAATAAATAAATAAAATAAAATATTATTATTTTAATAAAAATAATTTGTTCAGAGTTCAGACTGACCCACTAGCGCAAATCATGTTCCGTGCCAGTCGTTGATCCACTCTGACAACTATGATCCAGCAAGAACCATGATCCAAATCTTAAACCTCACGTTTTATTAGGTGATGTCACCCAAGGACCACGTTAATTCCTTGAGACCAACCGTCATAAGAGCCTGTACAACGAAATCTGACCAGCACGCACCACCATGACCTTGAGTGATGAGACTCCCATCATTCTACCGTCCGAATCACAGGTTCCCACTCTCCTCAACAGCACGTAACCACCGCGTCCCAATAAAAATCAAACTAAACGCCAACACAGTCACGGAGCGCGTGCTTCCACACACCAATCAGATTGATTTCTCCTTCTCTTTACAGATCTCCGCCGACATTTTGGAGTCTCCAAAAAGGCTTCTAGTCCTTCTCTCTCTACACAATTTCTACTCTCTCTAAAAGCTGGAAACGAGCAATTAAAATTAAGTACTTTAAAAAATCTTAAAAAAATCGGTGCTCCTCAGATTCCAGTTCACGGCGTTGATAACAACAACACTCCGTTATATAAGAAAATTTCTTCTCTCTGGTATGCATTTTCTCGAACACTCCTAGATCTTTCCTCCATACTGTTACACTGAACGAAATCAATTATGAGTCTTTGATTTAGTCTTAATCACCTCGTAAAATGGACGGTGGTGATGGAACGGTGAGGTTAGGTGCTTTGCACTTGAAGCCGGATCGGAGCGTCTTCGATTCCGGTGTTGATGTGTCCGTTTCATCGCCAGTTACCAGACAAAAAGCTGCTGCAGCAAAACAGTTTATTGAGAATCATTATAAGAATTACTTGCAAGGATTGCAAGATCGTAAGGACCGGTATGGAGTGTGGATTCAATCCTTTGATTTTCTTTTTCTTTTTCTCTGCTCAGATTTGCCAAGAATTTTTAAAGAGATCCAAAATTTAATGCATGTGGTCGTATATAAATGCAGGGTGCGATTTAATTATTGTTTTAATTACTTGTTGAATATTATTTTTTAGCAATTAATTGCTTCTATTTATCCTTTGAGTTTTAGTAACTATTTGATTAATTGCTAAGTACATGAATGTTTTTTTTTTTTTTGAGGTGTGTAAAGTGTTACAGTTATTTCTGTTTGTTTAGGCGACGAGCTCTTCAAAGGAGAGCACAAGAAGCTCAGGTTTCAAATGAAGAACAAGAGGAGATGCTTAGGAATTTGGAGCGTAGAGAAACGGAGTTTATGAGGCTCCAAAGGCGTAAAATTGGAATTGATGATTTTGAGCAGTTAACAGTGATTGGTAAAGGCGCATTTGGGGAGGTAGTGGATTTCGATTTCAGCATTTTTTTTCAAATGATGATTAGATATAAATTCGAAGTGTAATAAGAAATTATTAATATGTTAGGAATTGATGTATGGTTTAAGATTCTTTAATAAAAAGATTTGCCTAATTGGGGAAAATAGGATTGTTGTCGTGTAAAGTCCATTGTCAGTGATTTAATATGACCTTGGCTTGTCTGGAGATTTTACTTCGTGTGCTGGATGAAAAGTAATTTAATTTGCAATTGCAAACAGTATGAAGATTTTATATTGATATGTTCAAAAACCCAGGTTAGGCTATGCCGAGCCAAGGATACCGGGGAGATTTTTGCTATGAAGAAACTGAAGAAATCAGAGATGCTTAGCCGTGGGCAGGTGAGACCAAAGTAATTAAGATAATGTTGATGATCAAAATAATGTTCGTTTTTGCTGCTGACAAATGCCCATTTCAGCTTTAATAAGACCTCAATCCATTCTAATAATGTTATAGGTATAAAACATGTTTAACATGTCTGAATTCGGAGGTCAACTATACTCACTGTCTGACTTGTATTGATCCTTTCCTCTTCTTTTTTTCCTTTCCCCGTGTTTAAGGTTGAGCATGTCCGATCTGAGAGGAACTTACTTGCGGAGGTTGATAGTCGATGCATAGTAAAACTTTTCTATTCTTTTCAAGATTCTGATTTCTTGTATCTGATTATGGAGTATTTACCTGGTGGAGACATAATGACATTGTTGATGAGAGAAGACATTCTTTCTGAAGATGTTGCACGTTTTTACATAGCAGAGAGCATTCTAGCCATACACTCAATTCACCAACACAACTATGTTCACAGGTATGTCGATATTGTAATTAAAGAGCTTACAAGCTTACATAATTTACTTACCTGTTGGATTGGTGTGCTTTTTGTTATTAATGGCATTGAGTGAGTTTTAGGATATTTAATGAGTGGATCCTTGTATGTGTCCAGATTGGAATGCTAATATTTTTTGCCCAATTTCCGTGACCCGTCAAATTGGCACATTTGAGCTTAGTCTTCTACTTATTAGTTTTTTATGGGTCTAACTAAGTTATTTATTTATCTTTTGGGGAGTCAAATGGTTCAGTCTTGTAAAGGGTACTCGTAGATTTGATGCCTATCATAAGTTTCATTTGAAGCCATAACACTGGTTGAGGAGTCGCAGCAGGCAATAAGTTTGTCATGAATTGTTCGTGTTAGGTCAGGACCACTTTTGAAGATTTTTAGATTGATAGCAGACTATCAATAGAATTTTCTCAGAGAATCAACGTATTGCTCAGCTTTCCCTTTTCTTTACTCAGAGAACGTTCTCCATGCAGGGACATAAAACCAGATAACCTGATACTGGACAAAAATGGCCATTTAAAGCTTTCCGATTTTGGCTTGTGCAAACCCTTAGATAAGTATTCAAATTTACTAGAAAATGAAGATATTTCTACCCAGGAAGTGGTGAATGAATCTGGAGGGCATTCTGCCAGTGACAGACCCCCTTGGTTGATGCCAAAAGAGAAATTGCAACAATGGAAACGTAATCGCCGTGCATTGGTATGATCTATATCCATTAGCATATTTTGATTTTTTTTCATTGCTGGAGCTGCGTAATTTGTGTAAGATGCAATTTGGCAGCATGTCAGGTTTTGACTTTATATGAATATAGCATGCAGTTCAAGCTACTACAATCTGTTTTCTTCTGAGGCAATAATTTTTGCATGTGGCCAATTATCAGTTTACATTTATTTTCAGGCTTATTCAACTGTTGGAACTCTTGATTATATGGCACCTGAAGTGCTGTTGAAGAAGGGATATGGAATGGAGTGCGATTGGTGGTCCCTTGGTGCAATCATGTATGAGATGCTTATAGGCTATCCTCCCTTCTGCTCTGATGATCCAAGGATCACATGCCGCAAGGTTGCACTAAGTTGTGGTTCTCCATTATTTTCTTAGAATTCTTCATTTTTGCTAAATCGTTGATGTATCCGTTCTTATCAGATAATCAATTGGAAAACATGTCTCAAATTCCCTGAGGATCCAAAGATATCGAGCGAGGCCGAAGATCTTATTTGCCACTTGCTCTGTGATGTTGAGACAAGGCTGGGGACCAGAGGGGTTGAAGAATTGAAGGTAATTCTCCCCCAATAATTACAACATTTATCATACACATCAGACAAAGTTGCAGAAATATCTTCTCTAGTTAAACTCTTTCAACTTCCAGGATAGTGTAAGCACCAATACGTAATTGAGGAGGTGAATCTTCCACCTTGAAGTTGTCTAGTTGTAAAGCATGCATATCTCATTTTTGCTCTCAATTTTGTAAATTTCTGTGTGCTATTGCTGGTTGCTTTCGGAGCTTTGTGATACTGCATCAATAACTTTTTACTGCAACGGAGAGGTTTGAGATGTTCAGTATTCTGTTCTAAATTCTTCATTGTTTCAGGCGCATCCATGGTTCAGATGCACTCAGTGGGATTTGCTGTATGAATTGGAAGCTGCATATAAGCCTACAGTCATTGGAGATTTGGATACTCAGAACTTTGAGAAGTTTCCTGATGTGAGTACATTGAAAAAGATTCCAGCATATAATTTGTGATCTCATTTGGGATAAAAATGTACCACTGATAAGATGTAGATGTCCTTGCAATTTTGAAACTCGTTCAACTTACCTAAGAACTTTTCCAACTATAAGCTCCACAAAGAGAGATCCCTTATCAACAGTTTCTGCATTCAAAGCCATGCCATTTTTTCAGGTTAAAACAGCCACCTTTCATTCACAGGTTCTAACGTGTTTTCTTTGGTCTTAACTTTGTTCTTCTCCTCCAGTTTTGGCTGGTGGCGTAAGCTTGATCCTATAACCATTCTCCATACCCCCTGACCATTTATCTTGTGTCTGTTACATTAGGTTTGCTTTTCAATATATATTGCGTTCTTATGTACATGTGGTTATGTGTTCCTCTGAATGAAGAATTTTTGCTAAGCCTTTTTCTTTTTTGCAGTTGGAAGGCCCACCATCAACAATACCAAGTGTGGGACCTTGGAGGAAGGTAACAACATTTTTTGAAGTCTAACTTTTTATTTATGCAGAAAAGTCCTTACAAGCCAAGTTATATCCACTATTGTAAACGAAATGGCCAACAGGGTTTTTTCCAACCATGATAATGTGGATATAGTACTGTTAAATTGTATGAGCAATTGTTTCATTATTCCCATGGGTTGTCTAGGCAGCTCAACTATATAATTACCCTTATAGATTATGTACATTAAATAATTCTATAATTTTGCCATATATGTGTATCATTTGCTTCTTATAAATATGTTAGTCTGTATCCAATTTTTTCCCCATGGTTTATGTTAGCTGTGATGTTAATTTTTCAGTGTGTTTTTCTTGTTCCGTGGTGCAGATGTTGACATCAAAAGATACTAATTTTATTGGATTTACTTATAAGAAATCAGACGTCCTTAAATCACTGGAAAGTTCAGGTAAGCTGCTTTGGAGTTTGGCGGCTTTTCTTTGATATCTTTGTTTTTATTTCATTCTGCTTTCGTTCATCCATTTTAGCGCATTATCCAAAATTTTCACTCGATGTAAACGGACTCTGGCCCAGCTGAATTTTGAACACTTGGAACTTAATCCGTATTACCTTACAAAAACTGTAGAAGTAAAAAAGGAAGGCAGTTGTCATTCTGCAGTGCACTTGGGAATCAATAATTAAATATACATGATGAGTTTCTTATGTGACTTTGTCTAGTCAGGATTTTAAGCTATAAGTGCGAATGAAAAGTAGAAAGCTTTTCTCTATTCACATTATTATATTTATGTAGATTCACAGTGGTTCACTTGAGCATATGCGTTGTTTTTCTTAATGGTGCTCATTTTATTTGACTATGCTCAAACCGCAAATTAGCAATATATAAATACACCAGCTTTTCACTCTGGTTTCACTCCTCCCTTAGAGTTACCGCCCTGGGACACCAGATAAGAGGGGTGTGTGTGGTTTACAGAATTGGTCGTACATTGCATGAGTAGCAGGGCTAGTGTCATTGACTTTGGATGCTGATTTCAGGTACAGACATGAAATTGAATGAATCCTCGAAAGCTGCATCTCTAATTTCCTTGTTAGGTATGATAGCTTTTCCTTTAATTAAAGTTCAATGGTAGTAGTGTAGAGTTATTGCACCACCAAGGTAGCGCTGCAGTAATATATTGGAGGTGCTGCTATATCTATAATGGATTCAGCTGTTTTTATTTCCTCATGACAACTGCCTAGCCTGGCATCAACAATGCATCTTACCGTCAAATTATGTTAAAACAATTGAATTGTAGCATCACACCGAGATTGAGTCTATTGTTCTTGATGGACTGTCCAGAGGGAGAGAAAAATTAAGTGTTAAGCTAGTTCTTTATTTTACAAGTGCTGGTAAACTGGCTTAATTTAATGTTGTCTCTCTCTTTTGGCGAATCCAGGTCAGATTGAACTTGAAGAGACTGTAATATCAGAAGGTGAGCAGAAGCCGGAAACGTGAGATCCAACTATCACACTTTGCTGCAAGTGCTGTCGGTATTCCTAGTTTTACAATGAGAATAATCTACAAATGGAAGAATTATACGAGGCTGAATTGGAAGAGTAGTTGTATGAAGACAGGAACAAGGACAAATCAGCTTAAGGGGTTGATGTGTTCTGCGGCTACAATGATTTTTGCTTACACGAATGTGTTTTGGTACTTTAGAGCAAGTAAATAGTTCAATCCAAGCTGTTTGAGTGCTTCATTTTTTTTACACGTGTCAGGGCCAAGTAAAAAGGCAACCTTTGTGCTGAGCTATAAAAACCGACCTGATTAATTCATTGACTCATTGGCTAGAACTCGGCTAAGATAAGGTTTTGCTCTGAACCTATCTTTTCTTTTATTTTTATTTAAAAAAAAAACAACTTCGCAGATGGAAATAAATCATATAGCTCATTGAGGGGTTTGGATGATAAAGCTGATATTATATAATAATATAAATTATATTTTAAAGTTTTATTTAATAGTTAAAATTATTAGTTTGAGATGATTTGTTAACATGGTATTAAAATATTAATGATCAAACGGTCATGAGTTTAAATTTTATTATATTTATTTATTTGATAAAAAATTAAATACAAGATAGTATGTAAATTTTAAAGATTTTTATTTATAAAATTTAATAAAAAATAATATAAATTTTATTTTAAAATTTTATTTAATTATTTAAATTATTAAATTGAAATGATTCGTGTGAACGAATCGCTCATCATTGCTTTTGCATGGTAGGTGCTTGACATAATGGTTCGGGGCGTCCTTTCATTCATGAAGCACGAATATTCCATGGATGATGGAACTGCCCGCACCATATGATTTCCCTTGATTTTATCCCCTTTTGTGGTTGAAATTGGTCAAGGAGCCTGGCGTCTTTGCCCCACAATAGATTCATGCCTAGATACCGTGGCCTAACTTCAACTGTACGTAGGGCCTATTCCTCACGCTTCGAATCAGCATTTTCATTCTCAAAGATTAATAGCCCCACTCTCCTCTCTTCTAGAAAATTGCATAAACTGTGTTGCTGAGATATTTCCTAGATTATCCGCTCTTTTATCACCGGATAATTCCGATCAATAATATTAGCCTCCCGATTTTTAATTCAATCTTCATGCTCCGCTACTCCTGCCCATTCCCGACCCAAAGACGCCGCCGTAGTAGGCCGACCACTGATATTGTCATGTGTGAAAGAAAAGGTGAAAAACTAATTACCTACGATTTCGTTAATTATTCTTAAAAACACATTTCCTTTAAAAGGTTCAGGGAAAAAAAAACATCCGTCCGTCCAAGCAATGCAGACACGTGATAGGAGCGACCAAAAAAAATGAGAAGATATCTAGCTCATGGTTTTCAATAATACCTGAATCAACAATCGGGTTTAATTATTTTTTATTAAAATAATAATATTTTTTTTAAGATATTTATACAATTGAGTTTTTATTTAGTTTAAATAAAAATATAGTTCTATAGAGTATAGATGATGAATTTCTTAAATCAACTTGTAAGCTTGATTAGATTTTTAATATCTGCAATAAATAGAAAATACACTTAATTATGTTTTTAACTGTTAGAATTCGTAGTTATAAATTAAGTTGGAAATCTTGGCACTTTAAAAAAAAAAAATTTATTCCAAGCATCAATTCTAGTCAAATTCCCATAAAACTATGCGCGGCAAAAAACAGTAAAAACCCGATATCTCATGCAGGTAAATAGAAAAACGAGCATAAAAACAACAACATGTGGATTCAACCTGCAAAAATTCCTGGAAAAAAAGCCAGACAATCTTCTAATGCTAAAATAGAGCGCTGGGAGCGGGAGTTAAAAAAAAAATAACGGTTTAGGTAGTTGTAAAACCCGATTTGAAATTAAGCCGGTTCATAGAATAGGAGAATTAACCTAAAACAATTCTTAAATAAAATCAAAATAATATAGTTTTGATAAAAAAAAAATATTCAATAATAGGATAGGAAAATTAACCTAAAAACTTTTTTAAAATAAAATCAAAATAATATAATTTTGATAAAAAAAAA
>Ga0325414_1009692_pt1 | contig 10119 bp, 5 predicted proteins | sample PopdelMetagenome_8_FD_206183 | JGI IMG/M metagenome (GOLD analysis project Ga0325414, IMG submission 206183) | Populus deltoides microbial communities from Bellville, Georgia, United States - Leaf-PdKOR-R3 | ecosystem: Host-associated > Plants > Phyllosphere > Phylloplane/Leaf | place: USA...
GGTCGGGCCAGGTTTTATAACAATGGTAAAATCCCCTGATCTCATAGTTTGTAGGTCGTTCTATTATGTCTAGGTATCCAAACCCCTTGTATGATCAATTTACGGCAGAATTGAACCTCCAGTTAAAACCTCAAGAACCCGATATCCAAATAAGCCCAAATTTAATATATGGTACGATCTCACCCTCTGTAGACAAAATATAAAGTTTCAATTGATTCTAAGGTAGTTTACTTATGATTCACTCAGAGTAGTGTTTCTACGACAAAATTAAACCTTGAATTAAAACTCTCACATGTTAAAACTAAACAAATTCATAAGTAATAATCATCAAAGCTGATAAAATTTAGGTTACATGTGTTTAAATAGTTCTTAAAAGTAACCCTAATGGATCTATCCTTGCGGGTTGAACTGACCCACATACAAAACTGACCCAAAAACCCTATACTGAAAAGCCCATAACTTGATCCAAACAAGCCTTGGATCCTAACTCAAAATAAAGTTTTAATTAAGCCCAAACTTGAAAGAAAATAATAAAAAATAACTAATTTATCATTAAATACCACCATCACTTCTTTCCTTGTGTAGCTAGAATGAATAAGGAGTGCTTATAAGAAAAGGATTCTGGAACATCAATTAATCTTTGCCACTCTTGGAAATTATATTTCAGCTCATTAAAGATTTTTGTGGAACTAGAAAATTAATCCTCTGATCTCATAGTGCTCACCTTTAATAATAGAATAGTTGAAAAGTAGAATATCCCTTGCTTTTCTTAATCCATGGATTGCCCCACCTTGTATCAAATTTTTGAAGAAACTTAACCGATAATAAAAGTAATGCCAGAAATGAAAATTTAAAAGTTGTACACATAAAACAAACCTGATTATTCATAAAAATGCAATTAAAACTATTAAGTTTCCCATCAAATCTAGCTATTCAGGTTTAACAAACTATTGCATGCATCAATGGATAGGGGTTGCCATGGACCTAGATAAAAAATAAAAACATGGTTAAATGCTTTCTTCTCTCCAATGTTATTTAGAACGACATCATACGACGACAAAAAACACAACAACAATCTAATGTAGGAAAACATGATGCAGTTAAATAGATAATATATTTGAGAATCTAGAAAGAAAATTAAGATAAAGTTGATTAATTAAAGCTGACCCTTCTCAACCATCTTTTTATTTTTGTTTTCTAAATAATATTAGGTTTGATTATCTTAGTTGCTCATTTTCCATCCTCACCCTAATTGTTTTTCCTTATAAACTCCTTGATTTTTTTATCCATGATTAGTTTATATCCCATTTTATTGCTAATTTTGTAATGCTCGTCAAATTTGTTTTACCTTTTAATCTTGTTTGTCATCATCTCATGTCATTTCTCTTATCGATCATTCTGTATCGCCATTTTAGTTGCGCCTTCTCACCATATCTTTAATTTATTTTATGAAAAATATTAGATTTAATTTTCTTAGCAACTTTCTTTCCATCTTTTTATTAACATTCTTTCCTTATAAAGTCCTCTTTTTTTTCATAATCACTCTATATCTTTATTTTTTAAAATTGCCTTTTTTGTAATCCTCATCAATCTTGTTTCATCTTTTAATTTTGTTTGTCATCACCTTATGTCATTTTTTTCATCAACTATTAGACATCATCATTTTAACAGACCCTTCTCAATCGTTTTTCTATTTTTTTTTTCTGAATAATATTAGGTTTGATCATAGTAGTTGCTCCTTTTCCATCCTCACCCTAATTTGTTTTCTTATAAACTCGATTTTTTTCACATGATTAGTTTATATCCCATTTTATTGGTAATTTTGTAATGCTTGTCCAATTTGTTTTACCTTTTAATCATTTTTGTCATCATCTCATGTCATTTCTCTTATCGATTATTCGGTATCGCCATTTTAGTTGCCCCTTCTCAACAATCTCTTTAATTTATTTTCTGAAAAATATTAGGTTTAATTTTCTTAGAAACTTCCTTTCCATCTTTTTCTTAACTTTCTTTCCTTGTAAAATCCCTTTTTTTCATAATCACTTTATATCCTTATTTTTTAAATTTGCCTTTTTTGCAATCCTCATGTAACTTGTTTCATCTTTTAATTTTGTTTGTCATCACTTTATGTCATTTTTTTCATCGACTATTAGACATCACCATTTTAGCTGATCATTCTCAACCATCTTTCAATTTTTGTTTTCTAATTAATATTAGGTTTGATTATCTTAGTTGCTCCTTTTCCATACTCACCCTAATTTTCTTTCCTTATAAACTCCTTGATTTTTTATCCATAATTAGTTTATATCCCATTTTATTGCTAATTTTGTAATGCTCGTCCAATTTGTTTTACCTTTTAATTGTTTTTGTCATCATCTCATGTCATTTCTCTTATCGATTATTCGGTATCACCATTTTAGTTACCCCTTCTCAACCATCTCTTTAATTTATTTTCTGAAAAATATTAGGTTTAATTTTCTTAAAAACTTCATTTCCATCTTTTTCTTAACTTTCTTTCCTTGTAAAATCCCCTTTTTTCATAATCACTGTATATCCTTATTTTTTAAAATTGCCTTTTTTGCAATCCTCATGTAACTTGTTTCATCTTTTAATTTTGTTTGTCAGCACTTTATGTCATTTTTTTCATCGACTATTAGACATCATCATTTTAGCTGACCCTTCTCAACCATCTTTCAATTTTTGTTTTCTGAATAATATTAGGCTTGATTATCTTACTTGCTCCTTTTCCATCCTTACCCTAATTATTTTTCCTTATAAACTCCTTGATTTTTTATCCATAATTAGTTTATATCCCATTTTCTTGCTAATTTTGTAATACTCGTCCAATTTGCTTTACCTTTTAATCTTGTTTGTCATCATCTCATGTCATTTCTCTTATCGATTATTCGGTGTCGCCATTTTAGTTGCGTCTTCTCAACCATCTCTTTAATTTATTCTATGAAAAATATTTGGTTTAATTTTCATAGCAACTTCGTTTCCATTTTTTTATTAACTTTCTTTCCTTATAAAGTCCATTATTTTTTTAAATTGTGTTTTTTGCAATCCTCATCAAACTTGTTTCATCTTTTAATTTTGTTTCTCATTGACCTTATGTCATTTTTTTCATCGACTATTAGACATCACTATTTTAGCTGACCCTTCTCAACCATCTTTCTATTTTTGTTTTTTGAATAATATTAGGTGTGATTATCGTACTTGCTCCTTTTCCATCCTTACCCTAATTTGTTTTCCTTATAAACTCCAAACAATGTGCAAATGAGTTGAAAATTCACATATTGTGCGATTTCACCCTAAATAATAACCACAATATCAATTTTAACACACTTACAATATGGTTTGATCGGTGGATAAAAAATAGAAGTGAAATAAACCCCTTTATCCTAAATAACGTTTTCTGAAATTTCTTTTCTTTTTTACTCTAAAAAGAAATTTTGGACAAAAAGAACAATATGACACCTTTATTTTTTAATCCCAAAAGACTCAATTCAACGCAACTAATCAAGAATAACGTAGGAAGAAGACAATATGACCGAAACTGATCTGAAACAAGATCAAACCCGAAACAAAGAGCACATAAGATAAAAAGAAAAATACAAGAAATAAAAGGATATAACCTGATTAATGGAGCCAAGATCTGATACCGAATGATGCGAACCTCGTGATCACGCAACCCACACGAAAAGACACCAATTCTTGAGAAGCAAAGTAAATCAGGTTTGATACGAGTGTGACACAAATATAACTTGTACCTAGGCACTAGAAATATTGGAAACACAAACCCCCACCTAACGAATATTAATTCATGATCGAGAAGTATAACCATGACGCCACGAAGTCAGTTGTTGTTTGATAAGTTATTTTTCACTTCTTTAAAGAACCAAAAAATGCGACAAATAAGATGTTTTATTAATCTGAATTGTCTAACTTACATGTCTTGTTATGCCTTTATTTATACTGACTCTAGACTGAAACAAACCCTAATGGACCTCTTATGTGGAGTTATATGATGCTCACTTACAATTAAACCCAAATAATATAAATAAATCCTAAACTAATAAAATAATAATAACAATAATAAATCCAAATTTAATATTCTAAATATAATAGGATCAAATTTGCTGCCTTTTAAAAATCACATATAAGCTAGGAGAATAAATCAAATATGAAGTTAGGACTCTTTAGTTTCCTTGTTTGCAAAGTATTCTAAGTTGACTTGGAAACTTATTTAATGATAGATTCGTACTATAATAAAGATAGAATAATTATTTCCATACACCATAAGGATTCCACAACACACATGGAAACGGAGTCCATAGCACACATGGAAACTATGTTGTTGCCCATTAAATATCCTTGCAAGATTTGGAAATTCCCAAAACCAGTTGCCACATTGAAGTGCCATGAATGATTCAAAAATCAGCAACAATGAATCTAACGAAAATGGATGAAGGATGGGTTTGGTTGTATTGTCTTTCTTTTGGTGTTTAGGTTGGATTACAGTGATTTAAGATAAATAAGATGGAGGATAGACTATAATGATACTTTGATAAGTCGATCTGGACGCCACAAAGATTAATCTAGGATTTCGACGCCACACTCTTTGTGATTAAAGAGTGGTAAGTCAAGTAGGGTTCTTCACAAAATCAATTCGGAAGAACAACTCTTAATTCTGTGAATTAAGTTTCAAATCTTGGCCAAAAAGTGTTTATTACATATTCTGATACTATATTTATAATTGGAACATCCCTCCAAACTTTGACAAAGTAACTAGACAAATTTAACATGACAGAAGTCAAGCCTAAACAGACCAAATTTAAGTAACTAGACAAATTTAACTAGCACATATTTTTTGACTTTAATTAAAACATAAACAGACCAAATTTAAAATGGCTATAACTTCTTGCACAAAAGTCCAATGCAATCATGGTTGGACAATCTACAAAGATCACGTTTTGAACTTGAAATCCACCTAGATTAGTCTTGTTTTCACATGCAATAGATGATTTCAAATTCGGGTTCAAATTCATTTACTGTTCTGACCATAAACAATATTAATTCCTTCACTTATTTGCATTATCAACTCAAATTTAAGTAGCCCAGCATCAAAAGAACCATTAAGGGCTTTTCCCATCTCTGAGTTCCAATTGTAGGCAAATAAGCACCCTTGAACCAATTTCAAACTGATTGCTGATTTTTAACTCCGACGCTCGCAGCTTCAATCATTCCAATTTAACTCGTCAAGGTCCTTTGTAGTTGTTTCTCTTTCGCTCTTGTCATTGGACCATCTGAATCCTCTTGTATATTAGATTTAACTTTACGAGATGGATTGTAATTCCCATGAAGCACATCACACATCCTTGGAGGAAAAGAATACTAGCCAAATAGAAAATCCACAACTCAAAAGGAAGTAAGTAACAGAATTCTTACAGCCTTTGTTGACTAGTATTGCCATGCCTTCCCGAACTTTGATTGACTTGAAATTTTAAGCCAAGATAGGAGACTCCACGTAGAATTTCAGCTCGATTCAACAGTCGGATTGAGAATTATAATTGTTGCTTTGAAACTGGACAGTTGCACATTTTACGTCAGAATTCAAATTTGATTGTTTTTTCGTTGCTCAGATTGTATCAATATCTTAAATGGTGGTTGTTATATGCTTCTATTTATTATAAATTTTAATTCTTTTTTTTTGTATGTTCTTAATTGTAAACACAGGTGGTGAAGACACTCCATGAGAGTGTGTGATAATAGATTGAAAAGAGGAACCGTGTGTATGCAACCAAAGCCAAAAAAAGGTGCAAGCATGTTGTCTTTTAGCCTGTGATTTGGTTTGGATGCATATGCGCAAGGAGAGATTTCCAGCCCATAAGAAATCAAAGCTACAACCATGAGGTGATAGGGCATTTTAGATCCTTGAGAGGATCAATGACAATGCTTATAAAATTGATTTGTCATGTGAGTATGGTGTTAGTACTACCTTTAATATTTTTGATCTTACTTTATTTGATATAGGTGATAATTCGAGGTCGAATCCTTTTGAAGAGAGAGGAGATGATGACGATCAACCCAACACCAAGCGTAATCATGCCAACGACCCATTGGAGGTGCCAATTACAAGAGCTGGGGCAAAAAAGTTGAAAGAAGCATTGAATGGGCTTTGTATAGAACATATGGATCAAGATGGACCTAGAAAAACTTGGGACATCTAAGGAGCATGAAGAACAACCTCAATTCATGTGGAAAAAAAGGTTGATGTGTCCGACCCTATACCAACCTTGTTAGGTTTGTTTTTCCTAATGATACAAGGATAAAAAGTCAGCAATTTATTCTCCTAAACAATCAAAGAAGTTTTGACAGATCTAATTCCTAAAGAAGGAAGGATTACTTAATGCTTTTCCTAGCCCAGAAAGGAAAGTAATTAAATCAGCAACAAAAGGCGAAATTTGTTTTCTTATTTGTCCAAGTTAAATAAGGAAATCTAAGCTAATCAAGGACCTAAAGGGGGCAGCAATACAAATTTTTCAAATCAGATTTCTCCTATCTTATGTGCGACTTCTATACAGCATCGAATCTGATCCTATCATATTTAGAAAATTAAATTTGGATTTATTATTGTTATTATTCTTTTCTTCTTAGTTTAAGGGTTTTTTTTATATTATTTGGGTTTAATTATAAGTGGGCCTCATATAAGTCCATATAAGGGGTTCATTAGAGTTTGTTTCAATCTAGAGTTAGTATAAATAAAGGTGTAACTAAACATGTAAGGGTTACACAATTTTCAGATCAATAAATTTCTTGTTTGTCACACTTTTTGTGTGTGTGTTAATGGAATAATCTCCCTTCCTTGATTCTCTAAAGAACTAAAAAATTACTTATCGAAGAACAACTAACTTTGTGGCATCATCTTTATACTTCTCATTCACGAATCAATATTCATTAGATGGGGGGTTTTTGTTTTCAATAATGGTGGTGCCTAGGTACAAGTTATCTTTTTGATACGGACCTACTAAGGATGGCAAAACAGTTTTGATTCTCCCAGCTAGAATCTTAGCAGTGCATTTGTACACTGTATTGCAGCAAGATATAGGACGAAAATCTGTCAACCTCGTAGGATTAGGGAATAAGAGAAATGGATGTAGCATTCATTTCTTTAAGCATTCTACGAGTCTGAAAGAAGGAGCTAACAATGTTTATTACATCTTCCCTAACTATGTGCCATATTCTTTTGAAGAAACCTGAGTTAAAGCCATCCGAACCAGGGGCTTTGTTGTTCTTCAAACTAAACATAGCATGCTTAATCTCCTCTCTTGTTACATCTTGTGCTAGTACAAGATGTTGTGTCAAAGACAGTTTCAAGTTAATTGTTGATTCCACAACTTCCTCGTTCAGAACCCTAGGGATCTAATCCACTCCTAACACACGATGGAAGTACTCAATTACTTCTGATTTGACTGCCTCGTGTCCTTCGACAACCTCTCCATCCTTCCTTGTAAGTGATAGAAGCTTATTTCTATTATGTCTTCCATTTACTGATTTGTGAAAGTAGCTAGTATTCTGATCCCTCAAGCTAAGCCATTGTATCCTTGCCTTCTGTTTGAAAAAACTCTCTTCAGCCCTGACGTTAGAAGCGTATTTACGAACAGCATCCCTTTCTCGCATGCACAAAGTTGGATTCTCATGCGCTGTATAAAGAGCTTGTTGAGCCTTATCCATTTCGTGTTTTGCATCTTTGACTCTATCTGAAATGTTGGAGAAGTGAGTCATATTGAAAGTTTTAATTCCTGCTTTAGCTTTCTTAGTTTGCAACACAGCTGATACATTAGACAACCCCCCGAATTCTGATCCCATACCTTCTTCACCAAGGGAATGAACTCGTCATGATCCATCCACATATCAAAGAATCTGAATGGTTTCTTTATGTTCTGATCATTGCCAGTAACCTTTACCACCATAGGAAAATGGTCTGACATAGCCGAAGTCACTAATTCCCGGAAATCCAAGTAAATCAGATTTGATAGGAATGTGAAACAGAAACCTCCCCAACAAATATTGATTCGCGAACGAGAAGTATAAGGATGACGCCACGAAGTCAGTTGTTCTTCAATAAGTTGTTTTTCAGTTCTTTAGAGAACCAAGGAAGGGAGATTATCCCACCAATACACACACAAAGTGCAGCAAATCAGAAATTTATTGATCTGAAAATTATGTAACCCTTACATATCTGGTTATGCCTTTATTTACACTGACTCTAAACTGAAACAAACTCTAATGAACCCCTTATATGATCTTATATATGGCCCACTTACAATTAAACCCAAATAATATAAAAATAAAACCCTAAACTAGAAAGAAAATAATAATAACAATAATAAATTTCAATTTAATATCCTAAATATGATAGGATCAGATTTGCTGCCCTATTGAAGTCCCATATAAGCTAGGAGAAATCTGATTTGGAAAACTGGGGTAGTCGCCCCTTTTAGGTCGTTAATTAGCTTGGATTTCCTTATTTAACTAGGACATTTAAAAAAATAAATTCCCCCCTTGTTCCTGATTTAATTACTTTCCTTCCTAGGCTAGGAAAAGAATTAAATAATCATTCCCTATTTAGGAATCAGATCTGTCGAAACTTCTTTGATTATTTAGGAAAATAAATTGCTGACTTTCTATCCTTGTATCATTAGGAAAAAATAAGCCTAACAAGGTTGGTATGGGGTCGGACACATAGCCCCTTGTTCCACATGAATTGTGCTCTTTTTAGACTTGAATTAGAGGCTGTCCTTCATGCTTCTTAGATGTCCCAACCTTCTCTAGGTCCATCTTGCTTCATAATTTTGTACAAGCCCATCAATGCTTCTTTAAGCTTCTTTGCCCTAACTCTTGTAATTGACCCAATTGACACCTCCAATGGATCATTGGCATGATTCAAGTTCACTAAAGAAAACATGCATAATTCAATTGCTACATATTATCATTACATAAAATATGTCATATAATAAAATTCAAGTGAAGGATTCAATTTCAACTATAAACATGCATAGTTAAAATAGGTATTTAGAATTACATCATTAGATTAAAGTCATACATCTGAATTTACGGATCAATACTATATTTTAAGTTTAGGAGATAAGTGTCTTGAATTACAACATAATTACATAGAAAAAGATAACTAAGCTAAGATCACTCCTCACATGATCCCTATGGACTTGAAAATAACAAATAACATTTACAACAATAACAGGTAATAATTTTCATGACATTTTTTTTACATAAAATTTAGACATAGACTTCTTTGCAATATGCATTTTCCAATTAATATCCCAATCAACTATTGAGAATAATTTCATCTTGGAAATCACAACACGACTAAAATGATTTTGAACGCCATCTCTTTATGGATCAATCCTTATTTAATACCAAGATATTCTTCTCTCAATATCATTAGTGATGCGAACCTCGTGATCACGTGGTCACGCAACCCACACGCAGAGACATCAATTCCCGGAAAGCCAAGTAAATCAGGTTTGATAGGAGTGTGACACAAAGATAACTTATAGTTAGGCACCAACACTATTAGAAACGAAAAACCCCCACCCAACGAATATTGATTCGCGAACGAGAAGTATAAGGATGACGCCACGAAGTAAGTTGTTCTTCAATAAGTCGTTTCAGTTCTTTATAGAACCAAGAAAGGGAGATTATCCCACCAACACACAACAAGTGCGACAAAAGAAGTTTTTTGATCTGAAAATGGTGTAACCCTACATGTCTGGTTATGCCCTTATTTATAGTGACTCCAAACTAAAAATAAACCCTAATGGACCCTTTATGTGGACTAATTTCTTGTGTGTTTCGCTCCTACCACAGATCGCAACTAATGCTCTGATACCAGATGATGTATCGTGAATGATTCAAAAATCGACAACAATGAATTTTGACGTAAATGGATGAAGGATGGGTTTGGTCGTGCTGTGTTTCTTTTTGTGTTTAGGCTGGATTATAGTTATTATAAGATAAATAAGATGGAGGTTAGACTAGAATGATAGTTTGATAAGTCGATCTGGATGCCACAAAGATTAATCTAGGATTTCAACACCA